>Ga0172380_10002259_pt1 | contig 30417 bp, 28 predicted proteins | sample Leawe162metaG_FD_119747 | JGI IMG/M metagenome (GOLD analysis project Ga0172380, IMG submission 119747) | Leachate microbial communities from a municipal landfill in Southern Ontario, Canada - Leachate well 162 metaG | ecosystem: Engineered > Solid waste > Landfill > Unclassified | place... | reverse complement strand
TGGCACGAAAGCATATGCCGTCGGCGAAGACACATTCCTGATGTCAACAGTAAGGATTGTCGTCAGTAATCCTGCGGTACAGACCGCAACTCCGACATCAACTGCGACCCCAGAGGTTTTACCACAAACTGGAGCTCCAACCGATAATAACGGTGCTAAGTCAACTGCAATAGGGATATCTCTAGTCGCACTTGCGGCCATTCTGACTTTTGACCTCATAAGAAGAAAAACCAAGAAGACATAGAACAGCTTGTCTAAGGTATTAAAATTATAGTAGAGTTGGTTTGTCTATGAAGAAACTAACTCCCGAAGAAGAAAATATTATCGCCAAGAAGGGCACGGAAGCACCGTTTTCAGGTAAATATAACGATCTATTCGAAGAGGGTATTTATGTTTGCCGAAGGTGTAATAACCCCCTGTTTAGCTCTGCAACTAAATTTAAATCTGGATGCGGCTGGCCGGCATTTGACGAACATATGAAGGGTTCGGTTTTGCGCATTCCCGACGTCGATGGGCAAAGAACCGAAATTATCTGCGCAAAATGCAAGGGTCATCTCGGTCATGTTTTTGAAGGAGAAGGTTTGACGGCCAAAAATATCAGGCACTGTGTCAATTCACTTTCGCTAAAGTTTGTGCCGAAAGGCAAAAAATGAATATTAAAAAAGCCGTATTTGCCTCTGGATGTTTCTGGGGTACCCAATATTATTTGGAAAGAGTTGACGGTGTAACCAAAACAACTGCAGGATATACCGGTGGAAATTTTGTAAATCCAACCTATGATCAAGTATCGGCCGGAAAGACAGGCCATGTTGAAGCTGTTGAAGTCGAGTATGATCCTAAAAAAACAACTTATGAGAAACTAGCTAGGTTGTTTTTTGAAACCCACGACCCAACGCAATATGGCGGCCAGGGACCTGATATCGGGCCGCAATATAAATCCGTTATTTTTTATTCAAACGAAGATGAAAAGAAGGTGGGTGAAAAATTAATCGAAATCCTAGAGGGTAAAGGGATGAAAATCGCAACCGAGCTAAGGGCTATAGAAAAATTTTACCCTGCCGAGAATTACCATCAGGCCTACTATCAAAAAACCGGTGGAACTCCTTACTGTCACACCTATCGTAAGTTATTTTAAGATTTTTAGCGAGCCAGCGGGCTCGCAACAAAAACTCTTTACTTAACCCAAACCCTAGTTGGGTATTTGGCACGAAGGGACTGCAACCATTCGTCCATGGTCATGTTAATCGTGCCTTCTTTTTTATCAACCTTTAGAATATGGTTTCCAAAATCAGATTTGACCAGACCGCTCACCTCTCCTGTTTTTAACAAGAAAAGCGCCTTTTCAATCGGTTCGATCAAGCCAGAATCGCGATAGATGAATTCGCCGTCCGCCAAAAGTCCGCCGTTATCTTTTGTAGTTTGATCCTCAGAATTATCTTTGGCCAAATCGTTGAAGTTTCCGCCCTCTTGAATTTTTTTGAGAATATCCGCTGCCTTTGCATCGTCTTTAATCAAGATATGGCGCGCTACAACCCGTACAAAAAACTCCTCGCGAATTTTCTCTTGGACAATCTTGGGCAATGCTTGCGCCTCGAGTTGCCCCAAAGTCATGCCATAGTAATCTTTCACATATTGCATGGCTTGTTCGCGTGTGCCAATCCCCTGAATGACGAGATCAAATGTGCTATCAATATCTTTTTTGGTTACCCTTACGTTTAGGGTACCGGCCTCTTGCATGCTAGCTGAGTCGTTTATCATATCCTGCAAGATTCTCGCATATAAATCAGCTGGCAGTTCACTTTGTGATTTTTGGGCAAACGTTTTGGCCCATTGCACTTTGTGCTGCAGTTCTTTGTCAAAAAGAATACTCCGCCCCGTATTGGCGACTGGAAACGGATAAACGTAGGATGCAACAAGATCGATTTTTTCAAATCTTTTCTGGTAATATAGCCGAACACCAAAAACAATTCCACCAATAATGTATAAAGCTAAAAGACCAAGAACGATCGTTTTCCAATAAACTTTTAAAAACGGAGATAAAACGAATTTGATGCGGGCAAAAAGAATTGAGCATTTTCTACCAAAAGAAATTGCGAGCTTCAAAACAGAAATCTCAAATTTACGAAATGCACCGAAGATATCTAATTTCATTTTTATTGTCTCCTGATAATTGTGATTAGGCTTGCATTCTTACGCAAACCGCCCTTAAATCCTATATATTATGACTGCAAGTAAGATTATACTTATAATCCCTAAAAAGACAAACTTTTTAACCTCCATTTTATCTTCAAGGATATCGCGCACCGTTGATTGCAGATTAAAAAAGATTACAGCAGCAACTGCCCCTTTGGAAATCTGGCTCGCCTCGAAGAAACTTAAGATCCAGAATATCTCCGTAAAGATGATAGCAAGGGCGATTTTAAAGATACTTCTTTGCGCAAGGTTTACAGCGTTAGCCGTATTTAGAAGATAGTTGGTCAAAAATAAACTCAAAAGAGCAAAAACAGCCACTGCAGCTAAGCGCGGCCACTCGGTTAAGATTACGTCTGAGAAAAAGTAAAAGCAAGCCGTTGTGCCAAAAAAGAAAATAAGCAAGCTTATCGAATCGTATTCCTCCTGCGTCCACATCAGATAGGTACTCGCTAGAAGCATAATCACCGAAATCGTCACGATGATAAGGGTCTGATCAATTGAAAGGAGAAAGAAAACAAGTGAAATAAGAGCAAAAAAAGAGATAATTACTTTTGAAACAACTTTGATTCCCCGGTTCGATAGTTTACTCTCCATAATCTTTACCTATAATTACTACAATCTTGCCCTTTTCGTCAAGTTGAGTAACTACCGGTGAGTTCAAATGAGCGGTAATTTGAGATAAAACCTTGGAGTTTCCTGTCCCGTTTTGAATCTGTGTTTTTGAAATTATTTTAGAATTATTGGCGATATTCGTTACTTTCATTCCTTCGTCTTTTAAGATTTGGGCAAATTTACCAGCTAGCCCAACTTCACCGCTGCCATTTAAAACCTCAACGGAGATTACTTCTGGCGTATCGGTATCGGCGTCACCAAAAATGCTCTTTACCATTGATTGAATTGCGCTAAAGTTACCGGCCTTGGGAACCAAATAATAACCTCCAAGGTTGGTATCTTTTAAGAGTCCGGTTTGCGCATTATTGTCCAAAACCCGGCTTATAATTTCATCTTTTTTCATGTTCTGAACCAGTTCCACCAACCCCTTTATCTCAGAGAGTGACATGTTTATCTTCATATGATCACCCACCGTTGAAAGAAGCTCATTCACTTTAACCGGATTTGCCAAAATACCTAATGATAAAGCTTTGTCTTTGATAGCAACCATAAGGTTTTGTTGGCGGCGGGAACGGTCAAAGTCAGAGGTTGTCTCGCGGCTTCTGGCATATTTTAACGCTATGTCGCCGTCCATATTTTGTACACCAGCCTTAATATCAACTGTAGTATAAGCGTCTGTTTCTTTAAACTGGCCATCCTTAGTCACTACGTCTTTCGGATAATTTGGGTCGTAAAGATTTTTTTCGACATTAACCGTAACACCACCCAAAACATCAACAATTTTTTGAAAACCAATAAAGTCAACAACGGCGGTGTAATGAATGGGTACTCCCGTAACCTTTTCAACCACTTGAGAGGCCAAGTCCGCCCCTGCCTGATTTTTTTGAGCAGCATCCTTCGTATTATTAAAACCGTCGGCATAAGCCTGATTTATTTTACCCTCACCATGACTTGGTATCGTAACGTATAAGTCACGGGGAATCGAAACAGTCGCCACCTTTTTATCCGATTGTCTAATTCTCAAGAGAAGTATTGAGTCAGTCAGCTGTCCTCCGTCGTGGTTTGCACCGCCCTTACCTAAAATCAGCATATTGGTTATGCCGTCAGTTTGCTTGAGCGCATTTTGGGTGAAAAGCCCTTTGATACCACCATCTTGAGTGAAAATATTATTTGCCGAGTTATAGGCCGAAACGCCAAGATACGCCAAAATCGCCACCAAAATTACCACTATCGAGATAACTACAAACCTACCCCTCTTTGGCTTTTTGTAGTATTTGGTTTTTGGGTGATTTTTGTGCTCGGGTTTTTTTGAATCTATATGCCGAACAGAATCAGTATGATCTAAGCTATGGTGTCTTCTCATTGACCCCTTTTTCTTTACTATACCAAATATTAACTGCCATATACAGGAAGAATAACCTTATCGGAGGATATCTCCTTCCCGTTAATTTTAACTTCGGATCCTGATATTTTACTTACAATATTGGCTAAAAGATATATTTGCCGCTCAAAAGTATATGATTTAGTTTGGCCCTCTATTAAAAGATGAACGACCTTATTTTTGTTTTCGCCCAAAAAAGACAGTAAACCAGTGATCCCCGACCCCGAATGCGATCCGCTCGAAAAACTTAGATCCCGATTGCTATATTGAACTTTTACAACCATGTCATTTCCACTTTACGCTTCGCTTCACCCTGTACCTCAATATTAATTAGAAGATCGAGATAGTCCTTGAATTGCGGGACGTTATTAATCCACTCAACAAAAGTAATACAATTGTCGGCATCGAGCCACTCTTTTATTTCGAATAAATCCACCTTGCTCGCATTTTCGATGCGATACAAATCGATATGTTGAAGAAAAAGGGTGCGCCCCTGAATAGAAAGCTCGTACAATTTTCTAAGATTAAATGTCGGACTGGTTATTATTTTCTTAAGACCTAAGTGTGAGGCAATGCGGCAGACCAGTGTTGTTTTGCCCGCACCCAAATCACCTTTCAAACCAACGCGAAGAGGATTTGGCAATTTGTCTTTAATCTCCTGCCAAACCCTGTCTCCCAGTTCTTTCTCATTCTCGACAACAAAAATCATAAAGTAAAATAATTATCATGAAGCTTAAAATGCCAATAAATAATAGCAAAAATCTCTGGTAATTGACAGATACAGAGCCCGCTTCGATCTGAGAACTTAGAACAAGTGGTTTAAGCCGGTATTTTGATTTAAGAGATATTTTTGCATTGCGTTTAATTATTTGTTTAATGATTATTGTTTGGCTTTCCGAAATCTGTCCCGGTGAAACATTTTGGTCGGTTGAAGATACGGGCGAACTATTTTTTATCTTAAAATCAGACGAAGCCGCCACCAAGATCGGTGAAGAATTATTTGTAATTGTCGCGTTTACGGTTACGAATTGTCCCGCAGACAGAAAAGACACGTCGTCTTTCAATCTGATTTCAATAATCTGACCCGAGACACGAAGGCAAATGGTTGTGCGGTCGATATCGATAATCGTTCCATTTATAATTATTTTTTTACCCTCAATATCATCTTGAGGATCTAGCGATTTAGATAAAGACGATTGATAAATAAGATTGACCTCCCCTGGAGTTGGGGTATTTGTAAAGTGCCAGCGATCTCCCCAGAGAGCAAAAGATTCGTCTTGCTTGGATGATGCTGAAGGAATTTTTAATAAATCAACCATTTCACCAGAGGGATCTAGTAAATACAATATTTCTCCGGAGTCGTTAATTGAAATTTGCGAAGTTGAACCATAGATTATCAGAAAACTCTGTGCGTCGATTGTTTGATTTTTTATTGTAAAGGACTTGCCGGATTCATCTTTTATTACCCATCCTCCGAGATCGACTTCTACGTCTGAAAAGTTAACGAGTTCCATCCACTCATCTTTCGTGTTTTTTGTACCATCATTATTCCAGTCAACTTCCAGCGGGTGAGGTAAAACTTCAGAAAATTTAATTTGGTTTGAGTTTTGGTAACAAATCAAATTATATGCTTGTTGCGCTATAAGCCCTTTTAGATCAACAAAACTGATTATAACCTTGGGGCAATCACCCGTATTTTTAAAGACAAACTCATCTTCCCCAAAGATCTTAATTTGACTTGCAATATTGCCGCCACTTGACTGCAGGTCAACCCTTATGTCTGCAAGGTCGTTTTGCGTGTCGGATACAAGATATGAAAATTGTAAGACGAAGTCGCTACCCACCTCAAATGAATTATTCTTAAGGTCAACGCTTTGAATTTTAGGAGCTCCTGACGATTGCGGGGTAGCAAAAGAAGTCGAGGCAGGGTCAAGGTTTTCTTTTGTTTCGGTTGCTTTCCAATTTGCCCCAAGCGTTCCTTCTTCAAAAACAGTTCTTTGCATCGAGGCGATGCTACCGTTAAATTCTCCAAAAAATGGTTTTTCACCGTTACCGGCATAATCAACAATTTCGCCTGAAGTATCTTTGAGAGTTAGCTTAAGATGTTCGTTGCTTAAACTAACAGCTGAATTGACGATGTCTGGTTCAATATCCAAAATCGATTCACCTGTGCTAAAAACATGAGCCATGCTATTATTTGAAATTAAAAAGTAGTCATGGGCAGCAATTTGACCGGAAGTAATTTCTAGCATCGTCTCGGCCTTCACCTCATCCGATATCCGCCACCCAGATAAGTCAACCACTTCATCAGAATCGTTATATAGCTCAATCCACTCATCCGAAGTGGATACCTCTGAGCCGCGCCACATCAGTTCATTAAAATAAATGCCTGATGCGGATTGGGCATGTGATTGACTTGGCGCCAAAATGATCGCGCCGAGCGCAGAAATTAAAAGTATTTGAAGAAAAAACCAAACCCTCACTTCCCCCTCCTAACTACTTTTTCTCTTCGGTTTCTTTCTCTTCCTCAATTGGTGTTAGTTCATCATCGGATTTATCGTCTTTTTCGGCAAGCTGGTTTAAATCCGGTACGGTTGGCGCAGACTCAAACTCCCTTTTTTCTGTTACTTCTTGGTCGTTAATGTGAGGAGAGTAGTCATTAGAGCCGCCTGCTTCTTCCTCAGAATCGTGAACGTGCGGTCCAAAAGTCGCTACCATCTGATCATTATGCCTCCACCACCAACGATCCAGTTTCTCGCGTAAAGTTCTAGCCACGTTAATGACTTGTTTATAATTTTGCGTTTTTTGACGAAGATTTTTCTCGGCATTCATAATGGGCAAACACCGGGAAGAACGGGTAATGTAGCGACCGTTTATCGAACCGATTGTTTCCAAATCAGGAAATCTGTCCTGAAAAGAAACGCCGTCCTTTGCCTGATGAGTTAAGCTGTGAATAATTTCAACAGCGAGTTGGGGACGCCAAACTCTTTCGATACTAAAATATGCCACTTTTCCAGCAGTTTGAATTTGGATGTCACCCACGTTAAAAAAAGTATTTAAGAAGCCCGTTGTCATTGATGAAATGTCCTCGATTTGATTAAAATCAAGCTCGTTAAATTCTCTGTTGAACAGCCCTCTTTGCTGGATTTCTATAACCCGTTCGTTGGTTACGACAAAAAGATAAAAATAAAAACTGACCCAGCTATTGATAAAAATACCTGCCAAAATCAGATAATAAGCAATAAATATCAGAATAATAATATCCCTTATTAAAACTCCACTTGTTTCAAGGAAAACCATAAGCGACCCTATCCCGATTAGGACTGCTCCAATCGGAATAATAATTAGTGCACCTAAAATCAGGGCAAACGGGAGGTAATCGATAAAGTGTTTGCGGGAGAGAACAAAAATAACCTCATCGTTTCGCTGATTGGGTATGACGGGCTGGGGCACTTCGGTGAATCTTAGCGATGGCATAATATTTTATAAAATATGATTAAGTATCAAAAATATAAGGGCCGAGCCAATTACGGCAAGAGTTATCATCGAATAAATTAAAAAAACGCGCTTTGAGGCATCGCCAACGAAGGCGTATCTTTGGATGTGATAATAAAATAAAGCCGATAAGGCGGCGCAGATAATGACTAAAACGATGAAGATGATGAAAATTAATGCTGTCATAAAAATTAAACCAAAATGACTTATTTAATTTTTTTGCCTGAATATTCCCAAGCCAAATCTGTTGCAACTCTGCCTTTTGGGGTTCTTTTAATAAAACCTGACTGCATCAGATAAGGTTCCACTATATCTTCGATCGTTTTTTTGTCAATAGAGGTAGCGGCACAAAGCGTCTCGATGCCAACCGGACCGCCGTTAAATTTATTAATAATTGCTTTTAATACTTTGCGGTCTGCATCATCCATCCCAAGAGAGTCAACTCCAATTTTATCAAGTGAACTCATCGCCAATTCTTCATCGATCACGTTTTTATTATAAACAGTTGCAAAGTCCCTGACCCGGCGAAGTAACCGGTTGGCAATTCTTGGAGTTTTTCGCGAACGTGAAGCAATTACTTTTAATCCTTTTTGGTCCGCCTTGATGTTCATTAAACGAGAAGACCTTGTGACAATGCGGCCAATTTCGTCGTCTTCATAGAAATCAAGCGAATGAACAATGCCAAACCTGTCGCGCATCGGCGAGGAAATTAAACTTGCTTGAGTAGTTGCACCGATTAAAGTAAAGCGCGGCAAATCAACACGCAGGGTCTTGGCCGACGGACCTTTGCCGATCACAAGATCAACGGCAAAATCCTCCATAGCGGGATACAAAACCTCTTCAACAACTTTGTTTAAACGATGAATTTCGTCAATAAAAATAATGTCTGAATCTTCAAGGTTGGTTAAAATCGCCACTAGATCGCCAGGACGTTCAATCGCCGGACCCGAAGTAATTTTAATGCTCGCTTCTATTTCGTGCGCTAAAACAAATGCCAGCGTGGTTTTACCCAACCCCGGCGGACCATAAATCAAAATGTGCTCTAACGGCTCTTTGCGAATTTTTGCCGCCTCAATGCAAACCCCCAAACTGTCTTTTACTTTTTCCTGGCCAATATAATCCTTCAGCGTTTTCGGCCTTAAAGTCCTATCTAAAAATTCCTCATCTTCGGCTTGTGAGGAGATAATTTTTTCTTCGTTCACGAGCTCATTATAGGCAATCAACAAAATGATTGCAATTTAAAGAGATATCTTTTAAACGTTTAATAAATATAGCTGTAGCTACCGTAATCGCCCGGGCTGACGTTTCGCCGATACGAATATGAATATCTTATCCAGTTATACTCTGAAATATCGATTGTCCCGTCGCCATTCACAGCTTCAACAGCGGCTACGTGACCCCAACCCGAGGTCAAGGGTCCTGCTCCCCAAGAAATGACCGCTCCGACACGCGGAGAGCCGGAGACCGTTAACCCTTGGTCCCTTGCCAAGTTAGCCCAATTATAGGCACTCCCAGAACCAGGTCTGGTATTAATAAAACGGGTACCGCGAACAACGTTAAGATACCACGCAGCATAAGAGGTACATTCGCGAGTTAAAAAGCCCCACGCATCAGGTTCGTCGATCGATGAGTATGGATACCCCGATCCGCCACCGCCCAGTGACTCTCTGCCTCCGCTTAAACGGGCCTGTCTTTCAGCATAAATTTGGGCCGAAATCTGGGCTACTTCAGATCTTAATTTTGTCGCTTGCGCATCGTAAGCGACTTTCTGTTCAACGGTCATGCCCAGTAATTTATTTTTCTGACTCATCTGATACTGAGTGCTGCTTTGATAATCTTCCTGCTGTTTTTTCAACTGATCAAGCTCGGCTTTTTGGGCCTCCTGATCGGATTTTTGTTTTTCAAGATCATTCTTGACAGAATCAACCTGTCCGAAAATATGTGTCACCTGCATTTGGACAGCCGCGACGTAATCCTGCTCGTTGGCTGTTTCGGACAACTTGTCACTTAATAGCAAACTTTCCAGCTGCGACCGTGATGAGAATCTATAAAGTTCAATTATTAAACCGTTTAATTTCTTTTTTAACTCAGCGAGGTCTTGCTTCTTAACGTCAATATCTGTGGACAATTTATCAATACTCGACTGAACGTCTTGTATCTTGGTACCGGTTTGCTGAATCTTACTTTCAGTCGATTTGATATCAGCGTCCAGATTATTGACTTGGGTGGTCAGGTTCTTTGCCTCTGCCGCTTTATTCTGCGAAGCGTTCTGGGCACTGTTTAGTTGTTGCTGTTTAGCTTGAAGGTCACTTTCCAACGAGGCAAGAGAAATCATAGGGGATGCAACAATCAAGATGCCCGTTAACGCACGTGCGAGGAATAAAACCTGATTTGTCCTCCTTGGTTTCATAGTAGAGACATTATACCACGTTTTCATAGAATAACGAATAAAAAATCAAGAAATGTAGGCGATAAATCAAAGCTTGACATTCTTGCGGATAGAAACATACGTAGAACCAACACCTATGACGGTACCGACAATAAATTCAATCAGAACAATAAACCAAAACTCACTGTAGTATATCGGAATCACCCGCTCTACAAATTGTCCGAAAACGGTACCAGATGAAATTGAGTCAATTACATTTACTCCTGCATAAATAAGGATTGTTTCAATAATCAATGCAAAAAATCCATAAAGAAATCCTTCGATCAAGAACGGCATCTTAACATATGAATCGGACGCCCCCACTAGCCGCATTACCTCGATTTCTTTGGCACGAAACATAACGGCTAAACGCGCCGTATTAAAAACGACCAAAATCGAAACAAGAATGAAAAATGCAGATAATATCAATCCGAATCTTTCCACAAATTTAGTGGCATTGTTAACCGTCTCTATCAACCCCTTATTATCGTCATAGCTTGAGGAGTCGATATAAGGAGCGTAGGTAGGTTTTTTAATTACCTCTGATACGTAATCATATTCGGAAACATTGACAGATTGGATTTGTAGCCCTCGGGGGAGGGGATTATCCTCGGGTGTAACTATTTCTCTTATTTCTTCTTTGATGGAGGTTCTTTGTTTGAATTCGTTTAAAGCATCTTCTTTTGAGATATATCTGACTGTTTTTATATCAGGCCTGATCATCAAATCACCCTTTAACTGCTGGATCAAAGCTTCGCTAGCGGTGTCTTTAAAATTGACGACAATATCAATTTTGTCTTTCAAATCGCTGGCAATTTTGTTGGTTGAAAGTGCGACAACCAGAAAAACACCGACCGTTAGAAGAGCGAGCGTCATGATTAAGGTAGCGGTCAAAGATAACCATCCGTTCCGGATAAAATTGGAAAATGCTTGCTTGATAATTCTTTTAATTTGGGTCATTAGAACGAATACCTTCCCTGTTTTTGATCGGATGCAATTTTACCCGCTTTGATTAAAACAACACGTTTTCTCATTCTGTCGACAAGTTCTTTATTGTGTGTCGCTAGGATAATTGTTGTTCCCTGACAATTAATTTTCTCTAAAATGTCGGCAATTTCCCGGCTGGCCTCCGGATCAAGGTTACCCGTAGGTTCGTCTGCGATTAAAATTTTCGGGTTATGAATTAGCGCTCTGGCTATTGAAACACGCTGAGCTTCACCGCCTGAAAGCTGGTCGGGATAAGCATCTTCTTTCGAACGGAGATTAACGGCTTGGAGGACTTTTGGCACCTTGCGCGTAATGTCCTCATCACTTGCGCCCGACACTTCAAGTGCATAGGCAACGTTTTCCCAGACAGTTTTATTGGGCAAAAGCTTATAATCCTGAAAGACAATACCGAGATTGCGCCTGTAGTAGGGCAAGTCGCGATAGCTAAACCGTCTGATGTTTCGGCCCGCAACAGTAATCTTACCCTTATCGGCTTTTTCTTCTCGAATTAATAAACGGATGAGGGTGGATTTACCCGCACCAGATGGACCAACTAGAATTACAAACTCACCAGGAAAAATTCTGAGGTTGGCACCATTTAAGGCGTTCACATTCCCATAATATTTGTGAACGTCTTTTACTTCGATGATAGGGGCGAGGGCTTTTCCTTCCAATATCCTCCTTTAACACAATATATCTTAGCAAACGGCCACACAAAATTCAAAACCACACGAACGGTTACAACTGCATTTATCTTGTTAATCTAATAGTATCACTTCTGATAAACTCAAATTGATTTTTATCACCTAGCAGCTTGTCGATAGCGGTTTGTCTTTCCTCGCCCTCCATCAATTGTGGTTGAATATTGATTGATTTAATGGGAAAGAAAGAGAGCTCCAGAGAATCTTCGGTAATTTTTCCGCTAACTAGAAGCCCTTCCTGGGTTTCTTTGGAGAAAAGCTGATCAAATACAAAATTTCCCATCGAATAAACGATCGGTTTCCCCTGATAAATTTCCATATCCTGCACAACGTGAGGATGGCTGCCAAAAATTGCATCGCTACCGGCATCGATAAATTTATGAGCGGCAATTTGCTGTGAAGCCGAGTGGGTTAAACTATATTCATTGCCCCAATGAGAATACACAATCACGAATTTGCCTCTTTCCTTCTCTGCTTTTATTAAATCGCTGATTTGGTTTAGATTTGGATTGGTTAGCAGGTTGACACAAATAACGCTGATGGGAATATCTGATTCGAAGTTTATTACATTTGAATTGCCGCTTAAATTTTCTCCTCCAGCATATGATATCCCGGCCGCCTCAAGGGCTTTTTTGGTGGATTCTAGCCCTGAAACACCAGCATTAGAAGAGTGATTGTTGGCAAGAGAAACTGCATTAATATTAAGGTATTTCAAGACGTTAGTGGTTTCAGGCGGAAAATTAAAAATAAGATCTTGGGTTGTATAATCATCATCGATTTCGATGGCACTAATTGGTCCTTCGAGATTGAGAACTGTTACATCTTTTTCTTGAAACAATCCAATTTCAAGATTATCAAAGATATGCTCCAGCCCTTTGGTTTTAAAATTATGGTAAACTAAGCGGTCAAACATTAAGTCTCCGGCAAATAAAAAAGTAGAGGAAACAATTTGTTCTGGTGTGGGAATGGGAGATCTCGCTTCCTTAGGTAAAATTGTATTACTGTGCCTAACGGGAAAAATAAAAAGCAGGTACAAACTGAGAGCGAGCACCATAAAAATTGCCCCCAGTAAGTAAAATATCTTTTTCATCCCTTATATTATGACAGCTCAATTAGTTTTTAGCCACGAGATAAGTTCGGTGGAACCATAACAGTTTAAAATATCTTTTTTTTCGCACCACCCACGGCGGGCAACCGAGACACCATAAACCATGTTGTCCAAGTGGGTGATATTGTGGGCGTCGGTTGAAATTGCAAACTTAATTTTAAATTTTTTCGCTTCCAAAACGAGAGTATCCGTCAAGTCAAGACGCTCGGGAAAAGAGTTAATCTCAAGAGCAACATTTTCTTTTGCGCATACTTCAAAAATTTTCTTCCAGTCCGCATCATAACCTTCGCGCTCATTTATAAGCCGTCCCGTAGGGTGACCGATAATGTCAACGAAAGGATTTTTTACAGCATTTATGATGCGTTCGGTCATAAGCTCTTTTGATTGGGAGAAACTTGAATGGACGGAAGCGGTTACGACGTCAAATGTTTTCATAATGTCATCATCTAGATCGAGTGAACCATCCGGTTTGATATTGATCTCACACGAATTTAGAATTTTAATATTAGGAAATTTTTTCCGCGTTGCCTCAATTTCACTATGCCGCAATCTAAATCTTTCGGAGCTTAATCCCCTAGCGATACCAAGTGAAACGGTATGGTCGGAAATAGCAATAAATTCATAGCCGAGATCATCGGCTTTTTTCACTAATTGCTCAATACTGTTCGTACCATCGGACCATGTCGAATGTATATGCAGATCACCATTGATATCTTTGAGATTTACCAAAGAGGGTAATTCGTGGCGCAGAGCCGCTTCGATTTCGCCGCGATCCTCGCGCAATTCCGGCTCAATAAAATCCATTTTTAAAGTTTGGTAAACTTGTTCTTCTTTGGAGCATTTTATTATCGAGCCCTTTTTAGAACCCGAAGTTATTTTAATCCCATGTTCCGAAACCGAAAGACCTTGTGTTTGCGCATAAGTTCTGAGTGCAACGTTATGTTCTTTGGATCCGGTAAAATGCTGTAGTAATGATCCGAACTCCGAATCGTCCATAATTTCCAAATCGACTTGAAAACCTCCACTGTGAACGGCCGAACTCTTGGCCGGACCGCGATTTATAATCTGAGAAAATCCCGGGAAGTTGACGAAGTGCGAAATGACCTTGTCGGGATTGGGTGAGGTAGCGATAATATCAACGTCCCCAACCGTATCGCGCCATCGGCGGTAGCTGCCAACAGGGGTAATGTTTTTTGCTTGATCTGACTTTTCAAGATATTGCACCAATTCCTCAATATACGGCCTGACTTCGGATAATAGTTTTCTTGACCCCAGACGCCCTGATATTTCAATGCCTTTTAAAATTTTGTTAAGCGATTTTTCTTTAAAGTATTTAGGACCTTTTTCTTTCAGCTTTTTCTTTAAATCCTCAATACCGGTTGCTTTGAGTTCTTTAAATAATTTAGTTGCTGTTTTGGGGCCAACGCCTTGAATATGTAAAAATTCTACTTCAGCGGCAGGAGCTTTCCCCCGCAAAACTTCTAATTCGCGGACTTTTCCGGTTTTAATATACTCGGCAATTTTAGAGGCAATGCTCTCGCCAATCCCTGTTATTTTTTGGAGTTCTTTTTCCCCGCCTCGCTCAAAAATTGTGCTGATAGGTTCGCCATGCGATCTAATCGCCTGCGCCGCCCGCTGATAAGCAATAATTCTAAAACGGTCAGAATTTTTTAGTTCTAAAAGCTCGGATATTTCCTCGAAAACTCCCGCAATATCCTGATTTGAAACCATTTTATTTTTCTCCGAACGTTGATGATTCTTTCCAGCGTATTACACAAAGGCGGGTTTCGTCCAATGCTTCCGCTTCATGTTCTTGCCCTGAATAAATAACGTAATCACCAAGCTTAGAGAGAATAACTTCTTTGGATTCACTCGGGAAGATTTGTCTCCACCGTCCAGATACAAGTATGACTAAGGTTTTAACATTATAATCAAGATCTGACCCAGAGGACTTCTTTAAACCTTTTTTATGCTTAGGCCATTTTACCTCTACAGTATTAGAATTTCTGAGAGTACCACTCTCAACATAATTGCCAACAACCCATCCTCTGTTCTCGGGAGATTTGTCTCGCAGCAAATCAAAATTTCCGTTTTCTATACTCATATTATTTTCCGCAACATTTCTTATATTTTTTTCCACTACCGCATGGACAGGGATCGTTGCGACCTGCTTTTCTTACTTCAGATGAAGTGGCTTGGGTCTCCACTACCCGGCTCATTTTGTCGCTTACAGATCTTACCGTGGTGACAATACCCCCCGAAGATTTCGTAGGTTCTTCTTTTTGTTCGACTGGCAAATTTTGTGGCGCTGGTATAACATCCGTGGTTTCTTCTTCGACAACCGTTTCGATTGCTTCAGTGCCCATCTTCTGATCTGCCCCGTGATATTCAAGCACATTGGTCGGCGGCGGGGTTGGTGGTGGCGTCTGTGCGCCGACAGATTCAAAATCAATTTTTAAAAGTAAGTTTATGGCCTCGTCGTCAATGGCATGCAACAGACGCTGAAAGAGAGAGAACGATTCTTCTTTATAGGCAATCAACGGATCTACCTGTGCATAACCGCGAAGCCCAATCGAATCGCGCAACTGATCCATGGTATTTAAATGTTCCACCCAGAGTTGATCGATTATGGAAAGAAAGACACGTTTTTCAATATTGAAAAGCTCGGGCAGAGGCACCTTGGCGGTTCTTTGTTTATATTCTTCGGCTTCTTCTTTCGTCAGCTTAGATATAACTTCTTCGTGAAAACTTGAATCAGCGGACGCGTCAAGGTCGAGAATTTTTCTGCGGCGCGAATATAAAACTTCGCGTTGTTTGTTCATGACGTCGTCATATTCAACAAGATGTTTTCTGATGTCAAAGTTATGTCCCTCTACGCGCCGTTGCGCCGATTCGATAGAGCGGGAAATTAGCTTATGCTCAATTGGTTGGTCAGCGGGTAAGCCGAGACGTTCCATCATATTCTTGAGTCGCTCTCCTCCGAATATGCGCATCAAATCATCCTCCATGGAAATATAAAATTGGCTTTCTCCCGGGTCGCCTTGGCGGCCAGAGCGGCCGCGAAGCTGGTTATCGATGCGCCTTGATTCGTGCCTTTCGGTTCCTAGGACAAAAAGACCGCCTGAAGCAATAACTTTTTCTCGGTTTGCTTCAACCGCCGGATTGCCGCCGAGTAAAATATCAACACCACGACCCGCCATATTAGTGGCAACTGTCACGGCTCCCGGTTGTCCGGCTTGGGCGATAATTTTTGCCTCGCGTTCGTGCTGTTTTGCATTTAAAACTTCATGCTTAATACCGGATCTTTTCAGAAGGCGTGAAACTATTTCCGATTTTGTAACCGAAACCGTTCCAACTAAAACCGGCTGGCCCTTGCTATTTAGCTCCTTGATCTTTTCAACAATCGCCGCATATTTTCCATCTGCCGTTTTATAGATTTGGTCTTGGCGGTCAGCGCGGACCATCGGTTTATTGGTGGGAATTTCGACAACGTCTAATTTATAAATTTTGCTAAACTCCTCCGCCTCAGTGGCGGCCGTTCCAGTCATACCGGAGAGTTTTTTGTACAAACGGAAAAGATTCTGAAAAGAAATGGTTGCCAGGGTTTCCGACTCCCTTTTTATCTCCACGCCCTCTTTGGCCTCAATCGCTTGATGCAAACCTTCGGAGAACCTTCTGCCCGGCATCATTCTTCCTGTAAATTCATCAACGATAATAATCTCCCCGTCCTTGATGATATAGTCGCGATCCTTTTTAAACAAAACTTCGGCTTTGAGTGCTTCTTCAAGATGGTGAACCAGAGTGATTGAACCGGTTTCGTAAATGTTTTTTAAGTTCAAAATTTTCTCAACTTCGGACATTCCCTCGTCTGTTAAGGAAACAGCGCGGGCTTTTTCGTCGACTTCAAAATGAACCTTTTCTTTCAATTCTGGTACAATCCTCGCAAATCTGGCGTAAAGTTCGCCGGATTCTTCAGCGGGCGCTGAAATAATAAGCGGTGTCCTCGCTTCGTCGATTAAAATTGAGTCAACTTCGTCAACGATGGCATAATGCAGACCTCTTTGCACCAACTGCGATTTATCCTGAGCCATATTATCGCGTAAATAATCAAATCCGAATTCATTATTTGTGCCATAGGTAATATCTGCCGCGTAAGCTTCTCCGCGGCTACACGGTTTCAGGTTTTCTTCCTGAACCTCGCCAGCTGATTGTCCGCTATCTTCTTCTTTTTTGCCATGTCCTCGCTCGAAAATATAGCTCACCCCTTGATTTTGGATAACTCCCACGCTCAAACCGAGACGGTCATAAATTCTTCCCATCCACTCACCTTGAAATTTGGCCAAATAGTCATTAACCGTGATAAGATGCGCTCCCCTTTTTTCCAAAGCATTTAAATACAGGGGCAAGGTCGCTACCAAGGTCTTTCCCTCTCCTGTTTTCATTTCAGCAATTTGCCCGCGGTGTAAAACCATGCCTCCGATAAGTTGGACATCAAAATGTCTTTGACCTATTTCGCGTTTTGCCGCTTCGCGTACTGTCGCAAAAGCTTCGGTCAAAATGTCGTTGACGGTCTGTCCACCTTGGAGTTTTTTAATAAATTCTTGGGTTTTTGCTTTAAGCTCCTCGTCCGACAAAACCTCAAACTTTTTTTCAAGTTCATTAATCGCTAAAACGTCTGGGCGCAAACGAGAAACTTCTCTCTCGTTTGAAACGCCAAAAATATTTCTAAAGAGGTTTTTCATTTTTTCTGTTTGAGAATTTGAATGACGGTAGTTTAATTTTAAATTTGAAACCTTTTTTCTCTTTAAGGCGCAGGACTATCCTCTCAATTTTATCTCTAGCAGAATCTACGGATTCGGTAAAACTGTTTCCGAATGTTTTGGCATAGTAAGGTCGCTTTGTTTTCGGACTATCCAAATGGATTAAAATCTCATAGGCCTGGTTACTTCTTTTGGTAATGTGCTCTCTAACCCCGACAGTTAAGACAGCACTATTTGGCAGACGCTCCTCAAGCCAGAGGAATTTTTTGCGGATATATCTTTTTTGCTCTTCCTGTAGGGTACCCGCCAATGTTTTGATTTGTAGGATCATTTATTAATTCCTTTTGGTTTGATTTCACTAAAACCGCAGAAAGGCCTCAAAACCTCCGGGATCGTGACCGACCCATCTTTATTTTGATTATTTTCTAAGATCGCAATCAAAATACGCGGGCTGGCGATAACGGTATTGTTTAAAGCATAAACATATTTTTTTTCGCCCTTTTTGGTTTTGTATTTGATATTTAATCTGCGGGATTGCCAATCGGTCAAATCAGAATCGGAGTGCGTCTCGCCATATGTACCTCGGGCAGCCATCCACGACTCAATGTCATACATCTTTCTTTTTCCCGCTCCCATATCACCGGTGCAAATCTGAATAACTCGATGCGGGATTTTTAAATCCTTTAAAATTTCTTGGGAAAATCCCCTCATTTTTTCAAGCCACTGATCAGATTCTTTTTCATCCGCAGCGCACAATACAACTTGTTCAACCTTCATAAATTCGTGAATGCGATAAAGGCCCTTTGTGTCCTTTCCATAAGATCCAACTTCGTTGCGATAGCATTGCGAAAATCCACATGTCTTAACGGGCAGTTCATTCTCATCCAATGTTTTATCCGCATAATAGGCGAGCAGTGACGGTTCCGATGTACCCGCCAAATATAGCTGATCCGAAATTTCCTGTCCGCTTTCATTTTTTCCGGTATTTGCGAGCTCATAAATATCGTCGCGGCCAAAAGGAAAATGCCCGCTCCCTATCAGCGCGAATTCGCGCAAGATGGTCGGTGTAATCATCGGGCTGAAACCCTGATCAGTCATCTTCTTAAGAGCGTAAAAAAGCAGGGACATCTGCAGAATAACTGCTTCGTTTTTGAGATAATACCCTCTAAAGCCAGATGTTTTGGTGCCTCTTTCTAAATCAAGCAGATCGAGATCTTGCCCTAACGCGACGTGGCCTTTAATTTCAAAATCAAATTTCGGGATTTCACCCCACTTCTCGACCTCTACGTTATCGGCTTCGGACGAACCTACTGGGCTATCAGACGACGGTATATTCGGGACCAAAAGATTTAAGGCATACCATTTTTCTTCTATTTCGTGCATTTTTTTTTGAGCCGAATCTAAATCACTTGATAAGACCTTCATTCCTACAAGTGCTTTTTCTTTATCCTCTGCATTTAATGATGTAATCTCTTTATTAAAATTATTCTGCTGTTCACGGAGAGAGTCAACTTCTCCAATCGAAGCGCGGCGTTCGTTATCAACCTTTATGAGTTCATCCAAATCAAGCTCCAGCCCTTTCTGCGCTATGGCAGTTCTGACCTTGTCTTGATTTTCTCTAATAAAATTTATATCCAGCATAATTTTTCCCCTTATATTTTAAGCCAATTATAACCCGAGACAGGGAAAAAGTAAACGACAAATGAGACAAAATCAAAAAAGCGCCGCTGCGGCGCTTTTTTGATTAATTACTTAGCTTATTTTATCAATTTTTATCTTAAGATCTCCGCCAGGAGTTTTGGCAACGACTGTTTCGCCTACCTTACCTCCTACAAGAGCGATACCGATGGGGGATTCGGATGAAATTTTTCCACTTGACGGATCCGACTCGGCTGAACCCACAATTTCATAATTTGCTTTTTCGCCTTCAATTGAAACTGTCACTTCGGAACCCAAGCTTATTTCATTACCATGATGGCCGTTCATAACTGTTTCGGCATATTTTAAGATATATTCAATTTCTTGAATTCTTCCCTCGATAAAGGACTGCTCGTTTCGAGCATCTTCATATTCGGCGTTTTCGCTTAGATCCCCATAATCCTTTGATCTGCGAATACGCTCAATTACTTGAGGACGCCTGTTCTTCTTCATATCCTCAAGTTCCGCAACCAATTTTTCTCTTCCCGACTTAGTCAGAGTGATTTTTTTGTCTGCCATATTTGAACAAATTTAAATTTTATACAACGAGTAGTATAGCAAACATTGAATAATAAAATCAAGAGTCGGTCGTTCGGGTATCTTTACTTAATGGCAAGTGTTTTATTTATTTACGATTTTCAGACCACCAAGAATAGATATCGCGAGCAATGGGTGCGGCGTATTCGAAGCCCTCTCCCGCTCCCTCGACAATGACAGTCACCGCAATCTGAGGATTGTCATAGGGGGCAAATGAGGTAAACCACGCGTGGGTTTTTCCTTCGTTGCCAAACTGCGCCGTACCCGTCTTAGCAGCAACATCAACAGGAAATGATTCTCCAAAAACGGAGTAGGCGGAACCCGACTCTACCGTTTGACGCATTCCTTCGCGGACCACTTGCAGTGTGTCAGATGAGTAAATATTATTTTTCACTAGATAATCAGATTCTGTGAATTCCTTGATTTTGTTAGAGTTCTGGTCAAGAATCTGCGTAACCAGATGGGGCTTGAATAGTTTGCCGCCGTTTGCGATTGATGCAGTAGCGTTGCAGATCTGGAGCGGGGTAACCAATAAATCCCCTTGTCCGATCGACATATTATAGGTATTGCCGATATACCAATTCTCCCCTGTTTTTGATTTTTTCCATTCTTCGGTAGGGATAAAACCTGCTTCCTCGGTACTTAAATCAATTCCAGAATCACTCCCAAAACCGAACCTTTCAAGACCGCTTTTTATCCTCTCGGGGCCAAGCGCCGTTTGAACCGGTCCCCATCCACCGCCGATTGCAAAAAAGAAAATATTGTTCGATTCGGCAATCGCACGCCTCACTCCAGTTACACCATCGTGCTTTTTCCAGTCGGGAAATGTCCATTGACCAACCTTGATTGACGCCGGGGTTTCAAACGCGACAGAGGGCGAAATAACGCCATAATCTAGTGCGGCTGATGCAATAAATGGCTTAATCGTCGATCCGGGCGGGTAAGTGCCAGACGTAGCCCGATTATACATAGGCAGGGATTTGTCTTCGGTGATTTGCCTGTATTCATCCTGACTTAATCCTGCAGAAAATTTTGTGTTGTCAAAATTAGGTAAACTAACCATTGCGCGAATCGTGCCATCTCTCGGATCTTCAATAATTACCGTCCCCTGTGTTTTCAAATCATTCAGTTGTGCCTGAAGTATTTCGGTCGCCTTAAGTTGCAAATCTTTATCAATAGAGGTTTTAATTGTATTGCCAAGAGCCGGATCTGTTTGCGAGAGTAAACGCACCAAGTGACCATTAGCATCAACTTCCGCCCTTCTCTGTCCAGGTATTCCTTGAAGGTAATCATCGTAAGTTTTTTCTAATCCGCTTTTGCCATTATAACCCGACGCCAATAAGGACGCTTTTGTACTTACCTCCTCTTTCGAAACCTTACCCACAAAACCTAAAACATGACTGAAAGACGGGTCTAAATATTGGCGGCGGTAACTTGGAATGATCTCAAAGCCCCCGTAAGAAACTAATCTTGATTTTAAAAGAAGCGCCTCGTCTCTGTTGATGTCATCTTTGAGAACACAGTAGTCGGTCGCGTCAGTATTCGACTTAATCTTATCCCTCACCTCCTCTTTGGACATTTGAACAATTTCAAATATTTTGGGATTTACCTGATCCAAACTTTTGAGCTTGTCCGTTTGAACAACAAGCTGGTAAACCGTGGAATTTACAACCAGCGGATTACCATCTAAATCGGTTATTATCCCTCTTGGGGCGGCGATGGGGGTTGAACGTAAACGGTTTCCTTCGGCAAGCCGTAAATTTACAAAACCCTCCTGAACCTGAAGCGTAAAGAGTCGGATCGCCAGAAGCAAGCAAAGCAAAACAGAAATAATAATCGGATAGTTGACTCCAACGGGTTTTTCCTTTGAAAATATTTCGTCACCGTGTACCTCACGATCGAAATATGAATGCTCACCCAACCGGTCAGATATTTTTCCTCTCACGTCGCGGGACAAAAAAACTCCCTCACGCTTAGAATCCTTTTGATCTCTTTTCATATCGTGTGATTTTCCACTTATTCTTAATTAATATCCAAAGCCCGAAAACAAACAGGCAAAGCAATGCATTTGACAAAAAATTATACAAACCATTTAAGGAAAAAAAACTTTCACCAAATACCGAAAGTTGAATTGCAACCCTCAAAAAACAGATTGCAATCAATCCAAGAAGAGCTGACAAATCATGGCTAAAGTCAATGAATTTTCTCTGAATGAAAGTAACCGCAACAACAGAGAGTGCCAAAAAAAGCGTCCAGAATGGAAATCTTTCAAGGGTCGATATATCAAGAATGAATCCGCCGCTAAGGGCTAAAACCAAACTTTCCTCGAAACGAAAAGTCAAAGTAATAATAAATATTAGTGGTAATACAAGCGATAAATTCATGCCCTGAAAGAACCTGCCGAAAACTCCAATCTCAAAAATTACGGCAAAAAATAAAATTATTATAAACCAATAAATTTTACTCATCTTATGATACTGACTATCTCAAGAGTTGAGATTTCAATCGGAGAATTAATTTTGACCGACTGAAATAAATTATTTTTTTCTTTTAGTACTTCTTGGGTTTCGCCAATCAAAATACCAGGAGGCAAATCTCCTCCGAGAGCGCTGGTTAGCACCCTGTCTTTTGCCTTAACTTGGGTAGTCGCAGGAATTTCTGTTAAAGATAAACCCTGTAGACCACCTTGAACCAAACCCGTTTCCCGGCTTTTTTCCAAAACCGCCGGAATCAAACTGTCATGGGAAAAAATTAAATGAATTTCGCTTTGGGTTTGATCGACCTTTTTAACCTGACCGATTAAATACCCAGAGGAAAGAACCCCCGCGCCCTCTTTAATACCATCCTTTAAACCAAGATTTACAACAATATCTTGATTGAAAGACCCGGGGGTACGCCCGACAATCTTACCTTGGATTAAATTAAAATTATTCAAACGGGAAAGATTGACCTCTGAATTTATGGCAGAACAGAGGTGGATATTCTCCGTTAAACGGGCGACTTCTGCATTAAGAGATTTATTGTCATTCTCCAGACGTTTATTCTCACGATCAAGGTTTATCATTCTATACAAAAATCGGAAGGGAGAAGCCATCACGCTAAACCCGTCGGAAACTTTTTCAGATGCGGGCAATATTACCCTTTTCGCCACAAACCAAAACGGAAGAGGCCAAATTTCGTACATGATGACCAGTAGAATTACTGCTAGAAATGCTCTTAAAGTGATTTTTTTACCCATACAATTTATGATCCAAGAGTGCTTGGAACTAATACCTCCTTCAAATTATCAAGATCCTCAATAACAACACCCGTACCCCTAACAACGCAGGTCAGCGGATCATCGGCAATGTGGACTTTTGTTTGCGTTTCTTGCGCAATGATTTTATTTAAACCAGTTAAAAGCGCCCCGCCTCCGGCCAAACAAATCCCCCTATCTATGATATCTGCGACCAATTCGGGGGGTGCCTCTTCAATTGTATCTTTCACGGAGTTTACGATAGCTCTGACTGACTTCGAAATTGCATTTCTAACCGCCTCGTCGTCAATAATAATTTCACGAGGCAAACCGGTAACTAAATCACGGCCGCGCATTGGGTAGGTTTTTTTCTCGCCCACAGCAACAGCAGATCCGATAGCAATCTTGATCTCTTCGGCAGTTTTTAAACCGAGCGAAAGATTGAACTGATCGCGCGCAAAATTAACGATATCCTCATTCATTTCATCGCCGGCGATTCTAAGTGAGCGCGAGGCAACAACGCCGCCCAACGAAATTACCGCTACCTCGGTTGTACCGCCCCCTATATCTACAATTAGGTTGCCCGAGGCATCTTGAATTGGAATCCTAGCGCCAATTGCCGCCGCCAATGGTTCTTCGATAAGGTATACCTCGCGCGCGCCGGCAGAGATCGCCGCTTCTTCAACCGCACGCCTCTCCACCTCTGTTACACCATAAGGAACCCCAACCACAACTCTCGGTCTGGGAGATAGGGTAAGACGCTGCTTCTGGGTTTTCTGGATAAAATACCTCAGCATTTGTTCCGTAACTTCAAAGTCAGAGATAACCCCGTCCGATAAAGGTCTAATTGCAACAATATATGAAGGTGTGCGCCCCACCATCATCTTCGCTTCTTCTCCAATTGAAAGTACTTCTTTGGTTTTTTGGTTTATAGCAACAACCGATGGCTCATTTAGAACCACTCCCTTACCTTTAACGTAAACCAAAGTATTGGCCGTGCCGAGATCAATGCCAATATCTTGAGAAAAAACGCCTAAAATTCTTTCAAACATAATTTAAAGTAAGTTACAGCAGATTGTATTCTAACGAGAGCCCAATGAGAAGTCAAATCTGAGAGTTTTTACATACCAGAAACACCAAACTCTGAAATAGCACGCATTTGTTCATCGTAAGTTTTTGAGAAGTGAATTGTCTGATTACGATCGTGAAAGAAATACAAATTGTCAAAATTTGGTTCGGGCGATATGGCAGCTTGGATACTTCTTAGTCCTGGATTACAAATTGGTGCTGGAGGATAACCTTTGTTTTTATAGCTGTTAAAGGGTGAGTTCAAATCGAGATAATCCTGCTTTGTAATTGCCGTCCAGAACGTAAAATCAACATTTTTTTTCTTGAGAAATGTCTGGGTATCCTTAGCGTACTGAACAGTCGGATCCGCCTGAAGCAACATATTATTATCGGCTCTGTTTTTATAAACAGCGGCAATTTTTGCACGCTCCGTATCATCCTTTGCCTCCCTTTCAACAATGGAAGCTAAAATCAATTGATCCAGATCGAGATTTAGTTTTTCTGTCCTGCTTTCAAAATTATCTTTAAAGACCTTGATGATCTTCGACGGCTCAAGCTCATACGGAAAAACATAAGTGTCGGGGAAAAGCGTTCCTTCCGTTCCTGTTGCTGCTGCAATAAATTTCGTGACGTCAACCTGACCTTTTTCCTGTAAAACTTTGGCAATCTGCAGAACCCTGTAACCCTCCGGAATCGTCACCGAGAAAGCGTCAACCTTGCCTTTTCTAATTTTTTCAACAATTTCTCCTGTTCCCATCGATGGCGAAAGTTTGTAGCTACCCGCCTGCAGTGCACCGCGCTCCTCTATTTTGGAGGTAATAAAAAAGGAAAGCGCGGACCTGATAAAACGTTCCTTTTCAAGCTGTTTACCGATTGAATATGTTGACTGTCCGTTTTTAACCTCAAAATAACGATAATCCTCTATGTTTGATGAAACCGGGCGTTTCATGAAGTTTGACCATGCAGCAAAAAAAAGAAAAAGTATAATGACCGCAATACCAACACCGATAAATATTTTATTCTGAAAAAGCACGAAACCGGACTTATTTTTTTGATCACTAATTTTGAGATCCCTACCCTTTTCCCGGTTTTTTTCTTTATAGAAGTTAACTATTTTCATTGAGGTATTGCTCTAGAATTATTTTTGCCGCTTCGGAATCAACATCTTCTTTTTTTGCTGTTCGTTCACTGGCAGAAGTTGTAGAATATGATTCTTCGATCATTTCAAAAGGTAGATCGATAGATTTTTTTAATTTTACGGCAAACTCTTCGCTAAAACGGGTTTGGTCTGTTTCGGAACCCTCTTTGCCTAAGGGCAAACCGACAATAATTTTATCGATTTTTTGTCCCTCTATAATTTTATTAAGATTAAAGACAAAAGATTCCAAATTTTTACTATCAAATTCTAGAACCGTCAATGCTTCGGCCATAATACCGTGCGAAACAGCAATCCCCACCCTCTTTCTTCCTGGGTCCAGGGCAAGTAGATTCACTTTGCGTTATACTCCAAATTTACGTTTATATTCCGCGTTAACGCAGGTGCTAACGGTAAGGAAAAACTTGGCCAAATGCTGACACTTTGAATAGTAACACCAGGGGTGCCTGACAATGAGTCCCTGATGGTTTTGATTGGTTTGAATCTCCATGATTTTTCAAGTTGGACTAGATCCATCTTCGGGCCGATATGACTCTTCAAATTCCCTGCAACCTGCAGCTTACCAGTATTGATTTGATTGTCCTTCAGAATAGGTGTAAACGTGTCCGTGTCGGTTAATAACAATCCCTTGCCCTGCGGCAGGGTTTTTTCGATCGAAGCGACGATGGCGTCTTTCAGATCCTGGAGCTTGAAAGCAATTGTTGTGTATTTCGCCTTTGCCTTGGCTGTAAAATTATCCGCCTCATCACCGGCATTTTTTGAAGTTGTAAAATTACTAAGCTCGGTAATACCCGATCCTTCAAGGATCATTAAACCCTTGGCGCGATCCGCGTCGCTTAAGGCATCGCTCATCTTTTGTTGTTGGAGGTCGTCTTTTGCCCGATTTATATCTCCTTCTGTCACAATTTTAATTTTTTTCGTCACACCACCGGATGTGGAACCCTCCGCCGTCAGGCCGACTTTACCCGTAACCGAATAAGTTGTGGACCCAGACATATTGCCATTTGAACCCGGATTTTTTGCACTAACCGAACCATCTGCCTTACCCAAAGTGATATTGCCCATATTAACGGTTGCCGCTGGTACAACAATTGTACTATCTAAGACGAAATCAACACCTGAAGATGACCGGACAACGGTGCCGGCATTGATTGTTTGAGCGCTACCGTCATTATTTTTAAATGACAACGTTCCCTTTGCTTTCTCACCAGCGTCCTTTGTACCCGTTGCGGGGTAGGACGAGCTTATTTCTTTTTCCTTTTGAATTTGTACGCCCGGAATAATACTTTGCTCAAGATCAATAGCAGCGCGGTCTTTCTCAACCTGAGCAGAAACCTCTTTGTCAATTGGTTCAGCGTCTACTAAAAGTTTTATTTCCAGTCGGCTAAAGAAAAAATCCGCGGCTAAGACGAGCAAGATTGCTCCAGCAACAATTGACGAGATAACAATGATTTTCTTCTTTTTTGACCAACCGGATTTAAGCTGCGGTTTACGATCACCAAACTTTATGGGGCGAGCTGCCTCAATTTCTTCGCGATCGGGTGCTGATCCTTTTTGAACCACCGGTCTTTTAATAAAGTGTTCTGGTTCCTTTTTCTCAACAATTTCAGATGGGGCTTCGATCTCTTCGCTCTTCGGGATCTCTTTTTCTTCCGATTCACCAATCCCCTCATCCTCCTCTTTCTCTTTCGCATCATCGTAACGATGTACCGCGAAAGCGGCAGGCACTTCTTCGCCCCCAGCGGTCTCTTTTTTGCTCATATCTATTTCAAGCGTTTCTTTGAGTTCTTCAATTTCTTCATTTCCGGAAGAGGCAATTGGGGTTTGACTTTTAACATCAGCATAGGTTAATAGACCTACTTGAGAAGCGAGATTTCTACCTACTTCGTCAGAGGTAATAAGTGCGATCTCTTTCTTGAGTTTCTCGGCTTCTTTTTTTAAAAGTTTCAAACTAACTACCGATTGAACGATGGTTGACCCTTTGGGCGCAACCAAACCAATCGAGGTTGCTTCAAGCCCTTTGAGTTTATCGACAACCGAAGTTATCTCTTCATCTGCCTCTAAATATAAAACTTCATCCATCTAGCTCCTCAGTGTTGAAATCGCTTTTGATAAAACCCCATCCATAACCTTTTCCTTGCCAACCATATCAATTGCTAAATTTGCCAGCGCCATTGGCGTAACATCCTCTGTCTTTTTTAATTCCCCCGATTCATCCACGACCGAGGTAACGTCTTTGGGGCGTAAAAATCCGATAGCGGGTTTTTTAGCGAAGGGAACGGTTTTAGCCCATTTCGCTTCGTTTAAAACTTTTTCGATTTCAGGAAGATTGCTTCCGCCACCGCAGAGTAAAATTCTTGAAGGTAATAAATCCAGATCTGTAAATTCCTCAAGTGTCAGTTGAACGCCAGCTAACCATACTTCACTGTCCTGCGAAAGCGCATTCTCGATTTTTTTTCTTTTCTCTTCGGTTAATTTTCCCGATGAATAGTCGATTTTATCCTGTTCTGCCTCTAGAAAGGATTCACCTAGAACACCGGCGATTCTTTTGGTAAAGGCACGGCCTCCCAAAGCAAACATTTTAGTTCCGGCCAACCCACCCTGATTAACAACTGCAATGTCAGTAGTGCCACCGCCAATATCTATAAAAACGGCCGAGAAATCATTACCCTGATCGGGTCCCATACAGCGCGCCACAGCGAATGGCTCTGCCGCGATTGATAATAAATCCAAATCCAAACTTTCGGCGATTGTTTGAAGTGCCCCCAAGTGAACGTTTGGAGCAAAACAGTTGAAAACCGCCACCTCAATCTCCTTTCCCTGAAAACCAAGCGGATTGGTTACGTGGTATCCGTCGATTTTAACATCAACCACCGCAGCGTTAACCAACTTAACATTTATCTCTTTGTGCCCTGTCTCGTAAGCCAATATCTTACGGGCACGCTCAAAGGTTTCTTTTTGAATTTTCGCCACAATTTCTTCGAGTTCGCGCAAAGTGATTTTTGCGTCCGGTTCTGGACGGATATATTTAACGTGAGAAGTTATACCCTTGACTAATTCACCCGCTATCCCGATTATTACCTGTTCGGGCATGATTTTTGCCTGTGTTGCTGCCTGTTCTAAGGCGACCTCGCAATTTCTAATTACGCCGTAGATGTCTGTCACAACCCCGCCTTGAATGTCAGCTAATCGCTGTCTCTGGCGGCCAACACCTAGAACTTTGGCCTTATCATCCTCAACCTTAAAAATCAGCGTTTTAACAAACTCCGTACCGATATCCAAAGATATGGCGTAATTATCGAAATTTACCTTGCCACGAAATACATCCAAAAATCCCAAGGAATGCCTCCTTCTTATATAGTATCAGATTTACAAAAAATTCTTAAATCTAACATCATTCTAAAATGGCTTTAATTCTTCGGACTCCCGCTGATGACGATTCTTCTTTGGTGATTTTAAAACGACCTAATTCAGAAGTGTTGTTGATATGGGGGCCACCACAGATCTCTTTTGAATAAACCTGTCCTGAACCCGTCGAAGGATCTCCGATCGAATAAACTTTGACGTTTTCCGAGTACTTCTCATCAAAGACACCCATTGCCCCTGATTTTTTGGCCTCAAAGACCGGCATTTCTTCCATTGTCACAGGAAGGGACTCCTTGATTTTTTCATTTACAATATTTTCAACCTTCTTAACCTGCTCATCTGTTAATTTTTCTGGGTAAGAAAAATCCAAGCGCAATCTTTCAGCTGTGATATTTGACCCTTTTTGATAAACATCCTCGCCTAAAACTTCCCGCAAAGCGGCTAAAAGCAAATGAGTGGCCGTATGATATTCGGTTGCTTGTTCGCTACCACTTTCGAGTCCTCCCCTAAACATTCCGGCTGAGGCCGTGCGGGATTTTTCCTGATGAGCATTTAATTCATTTTTGTAATCAGACAGGGCATTGCTCAAAACTTTTTTCCCTAAATTTTTTGCCTCTTCAAGCGTTACTTCAACGGGAATTCCGTACGTTTGATACAAATCAAATAACACTTTGCCGGAAAATTCCTCTTGTGAAGAAATTAATTTCAGCCCATTCTCTAAACCGTTTCTAAACTTAGTTTCTTCACCTTCCAAAGACGTTTCTATTTTTTTAAAATCCAAGCCATAATCAGGGTAAGTTTTAATAACTTCAGCGGCAATTTGCGCTGTAAAATTATGGTTTATTTTAATATTTCTCGCTTTGACCACAGCGCGACGAATCAACCGGCGCAAAACATAACCTTGGCCTTTATTTGATGGTTCGATGCCCTCAGAAATCATAAAAGTTGATGCCTTGATATGGTCTAGAACGATCCGTTCGTCAACCGGACTTTCAGCTTGCGAAAATTCGTTTAATTTTTGGTATGACCCATTAAACAGATCTGTTTCAAAAACATTTTCTGCCTTATTTAATACCGCTACCAATCTCTCAAATCCCATCCCCGTATCAACCCCTTTAAACTCCGATGCAACATACTCACCATTTTCAAATTTATATTCATTAAAAACCAGATTCCAAATCTCGACGCCATCGATATAAAATTCAACCGTCGGGCCACCCGGGGAACCCTCGGTGCCTAACGACCAGAACGTTTCATCAAAACCCGTGCCTAAAATTTTGGCATCTTCCAAACCAGTTGTTTTTTTTAAAAGTTCGTGCGATTCGTGATCTTCCGCGATACCCCTATCGCCCGCAAAATAAGTGCAGGAAATTCTTTCTTTTTCGACTTGCAACACTTCTGTCAAAAACTCCCACGCCATTTTAATCGCTTCTTTTTTAAAATACGAACCTTCCTTTTCGGGATAGCCGAACGAAAAATTGCCGAGCATCTCGAAAAACGTCCCATGGGTTTCGTCGCCGACTTCTTCGATATCTCCTGTACGAATGCATTTTTGACACGTTGCAATAGAAGCGGCCGGAGCCTCGTTCGGATCTGAATAATATTTTTTAAATTGCTGCATTCCAGCCGTGGTAAATAAGACAGATGGATCGTTTTCAGGCAATAACGAAGAAGAAGGCAGTATTTTATGCC
>Ga0172380_10002258_pt1 | contig 30451 bp, 33 predicted proteins | sample Leawe162metaG_FD_119747 | JGI IMG/M metagenome (GOLD analysis project Ga0172380, IMG submission 119747) | Leachate microbial communities from a municipal landfill in Southern Ontario, Canada - Leachate well 162 metaG | ecosystem: Engineered > Solid waste > Landfill > Unclassified | place... | reverse complement strand
GACCGAGACATCAGCTTTTTTGACCAGGGCCTCGGCAAGCTGGCGGCAGACGTCCTTCACCCCGCCGGCGCCGGCCAGACCGTCATATTCCCTGGTGATCATCCAGATATCTTCAATCTTTTTCTGCTTTTCCGTGCTCATAGCTCATCCATCTCCAATGATTCAGGGGTCCATTCAAGGGTCTGCAGACGCAGCAGATGATCCGCCAGGGTCAGGCAGACCATGGCCTCGCAGACCGGGATAATCCGGGGGATGGCGGAGATATCGTGCCGTCCGCCGATCTTGATTTCCACCGGCTCGTTATCCAGATTCACCGTGTTCTGGGGCTTGGCAATGGATGGAATCGGTTTAACCGCCACCCGGGCGAGGATAGGTTCACCGTTTGATATGCCGGCAAGAATACCGCCGGCATTGTTGGATCTGAAGCCCTCCGGCGTCAGGGCATCGTTGTTCTGGGAACCGGTCAGGCGCGCCGCCAGGAAGCCGGAGCCGATCTCCACCCCTTTCACCGCGCCGATGGACATGAGAGCGCCGGCAAGATCCGCATCAAGCTTGTTGAACACCGGTTCGCCAAGCCCTGGGGGGCAGCCGTTGGCAGTGATGCCGACAATTCCCCCCAGGGAATCCCCTTCCTTTTTCACCTCTGCGATTCTTTCCTCCATGCGGGCTGCCGCCTCATTATCAGGGCAGAAGAGGCGATTCTCCCACAAGGCGTCGAAATCGAGATTGACCGCATCAATGCCGCCCAGGGAAAGGGTGTAGGCAAACACCTCGATATCGTGAAATGACAGCAGCCTTCTGGCCACGGCTCCGGCGGCAACCCTGGCGGCTGTCTCCCGGGCCGAGGCCCGGCCGCCTCCACGGTGATCCCGGATGCCGTATTTCATCAGATAGGAGTAATCCCCATGCCCCGGCCGGAATATATCTTTCAAATGGTCATAGGATTTACTGTGGGCATCCTGGTTATAGATAATCAAGGTCAGCGGGGTGCCGGTGGTGCAGCCTTCAAAGATGCCGGACAGGATCTCCACCCGGTCCGGCTCCTTGCGGGGGCTGGTCGCCCCGCCGGTGCCGGGACGCCGCCGGTCCAGATCAGCCTGAATGTGTTCTGCAGTCAGCGGAATGCCGGGAGGACAGCCGTCAATCGTCGCGCCGATAGCCGTTCCGTGGGATTCACCCCAGGTGGTAACCCGGAAAACCTGGCCAAAAGTGTTTCCTGCCATAATTTCTCCTCATCCGGAACTTCCGGAAATTCATTTTTATCAGTTCAGTCCAGCTCTCATGTTCTTGTCAGTTTATTTTTGCCGGGCATGTTGTCCACAGCGCCAGAATCTCCTCAACAATTTCCTTAACCGGCTTGTGGGTGCTGATCGCATAATGGGACCCTTGCCGGTAGAGCGGTTCCCTTTCCGCCAGCACCGCCGTTATCTCTTTTATCATATCTTGGCCGGTAAGAGAAGGACGTTGGCTTGTTGACAAACTATCGCCGGCTAAACGGCTGGTTATGATCTGCACATCGGCCTGCAGCCAGATAACCAGGGAGGTTTCCATCAGTTCCGTCCACACCTCCCGGTGCAGAATGGCCCCCCCGCCAGGGGCGATCACCAGGTTTTGCCTGGTCAGCAGCGAGGAAAGGAAATCACGCTCCGCCGCGCGGAAATAACCCCAGCCATGTTCCCCTACCATTTCGCTGATGCTCTTGCCCTGCTGTTTTTCGATTTCCTTATCTGTGTCGACAAAAGAAAAGGATAAACGTCCGGCTAAAATCCGGCCAACCGAAGTTTTGCCGGTGGCCCGGTAGCCGGTCAGCACTATCTTTGTTTTTTTTCTTTTCATGCAGGCTATTTAAGTAATGAGTATCACACCTGTCAAGAACGGTATGATAATATCAGACAGAAAATTCCCATTAACACTTTACTTTTTTTAGGAATTAATATTATTTTTATGCAAACGCAATTCTGCTCTTACCCTGGGAGGGGAAAAAAATGGCACACCCATGTATTAAACCGGTAAAAGTTGGCCAGCAGGTGGAAAACTTCACCATGGAAACATACATTCCCACTGACTTTTCTTTTGGTCAGATTTCTCTCGAACAGCTGAAAAAACAGGGCAAGTGGACGGTTCTGGTTTTTTATCCGGCGGATTTCACCTTTGTCTGCTCCACCGAGCTTGCCGATTTTGCAGATAAGTACGAAGAATTCATGGCTGCCGGCGCTGAACTTATTACGGTCAGCACTGATACCCAGTTTACCCATCTTGCCTGGAGAAGGGAGGAGAAATCCCTGGAAAAGGCGGCGTATATCATGGCTGCCGACCGGACCGGCACGGTCTCCAAGATGTTCGGCGTTTATGATTATGCAACCGGACTTGCCCTGCGCGGCACCTTTATCATCAACCCGGAAGGCATGATTGTGGCCTCGGAAGTCAATTATTACAATGTGGGCCGCAGTGCCTCGGAAACCCTGCGCAAACTCAAGGCCAGCATCTATGTGGCCAGGCATCCTGAACAGGCCTGTCCCGCCAACTGGCATGAGGGAGAAAAAACCCTTACCCCTTCTCCGGATATCGTCGGCAAGGTGTATGACGCCCTGAAGTAGCCGCGGCGAAATTTCCGCTTTCCCGCTATTGACCTCTCTTTACCGGCCGCAGTCACTCCGGTTTACCCGGATGCCTGCGGCTCAATTTTTTTCTCCCCTGGCCAGCCCGTGAAAGTACCCATGCGCCCAATTGCCTTATTGACTTCAAGCCCGGAACAGTTTAAAAATTCACCTTTGATTCTTAAGATATTGCTAAAATACCAAGCAGGAGAGGAACTATGGCTGCCAAGCCCAATATGATCATTGTTCTCGCCACCAGAAACCAGGGCAAATTAAAGGAATTTCAGGAAATTTTGCGGGATTTCCCGGTGGAGATAAGGAGTTTGCAGGATTTTGGCCCCATCCCGGAAGTGGTGGAAGATGGCCTGACATTTGATGAAAATGCTTATAAAAAGGCCTCATTTACGGCAAAGGTTCTCGGCATCCCGGCCATAGCCGATGATTCAGGCCTGGTGGTCGAAGCCCTGGGTGGCGCACCCGGCGTTTATTCGGCCCGTTACGCCGGAGAAAATGCCACGGACCAGGATAATGTCCAGAAGCTTCTCAAAGAGCTAGAGGGAAAGACCAACCGCAGGGCAGCGTTTGAATGCGTCATTTCAATTGCCGTGCCTTCCGGCCCGGCCCTCACCTATGAAGGCCGCTGCGAAGGAGAAATCATCAGCGAACCTCGGGGCGAGAGCGGTTTTGGCTATGACCCGCTTTTCTATTATCCCGGTTTGGGCAAGACCTTTGCCGAAGCCGGCATGGCGGAAAAAAACAAGGTCAGCCACCGGGGCAAAGCATTGGCGGAATTTGTCGCTGAGTTTGACAAGGTGTTGGTCTGGCTGCAGCACCGTCTTACTGAAATGAAACCACCCAAGCCGGATCACAGCCAGTTTGAAAACAATGACTGGTCAGCGCCCAAGATGGTTTAACAGTTCATTGGTCCCGGCAAACGGAGGCCAGCGCTGAAGAAAGAGGGCCAAGTCTCCGGTTATTCACCCTTGGCGAGGAGAAAATCATAAAAGGCCTTGTATTGGGCCGGTAAGGTTCTTTTTTTGTGGGTGGCGAGATAAAAGGGGCGCTTCATCTCCCACCCCAGTTTCATTTCCAGTAATGAGCCATTGGCAAGCTCCTCGCCAATGGCCCGCCTGGACAGAATGGAGGTGCCAAGTCCCGCCTTGATGGCCTGCTTGATGGCATCGGTGGACCCCAGCACCCCCACGACATTCATTTTTTTCAGATTGATCTGCATTTTTTGCAGAAAATCCTCCATGGTTTTTCTGGTTCCGGAGCCTTCCTCGCGCAACAGAAACGGCACCTGATAGATCTGCAAAGGCTTTGTGCTCAAATTTTCCATATATTTCGGCGCGCCGGCAAAAACCAGCTCATCATCGAGAAAAGGCTCATAGTTTAATATCTTCGTCTCCATGCTGGCCCCGACAATTCCCAGAAAAAACTCATGGCTGACCAGCATATCCGTGATTTTTCTGGTATCGGCAATGACAATTTCAAAAAACACATCCGGGTATTGATTGCGAAAGTCGGCAGCCAGCTGGGGAAGCATATAGTTCCCCGGAATGGTGCTTGCCCCGATATACAGCTTGCCCTTGACCCGCTGGGAGCTTTTGAGCACCAGGTCATTGATCCTTTCCAGGTCTTCGATAAGCTGCAGGGCTTTGGGAAATATCAGGTCTGCCTCGGTGGTGGGTTCAATCTTTCTCCCCAGGCGGTCAAACAGTGCGCAGCCGAGTGATTTTTCCAGGTTCTTGATATGTTCACTGATCGTCGGCTGGCTGATGAAAAGTTGCTCAGAAGCCTTGGAGAAGCTTCTGTTGCGGTAGACGGAGACGAAAATTCGCAGCTGATGGATATCCATGCCTGTTCTTATCCTTTTTTCTATAAAATATGCTACTCCTATAGCGATTTCCTATTTAAAATAATAACGATTTTTTTGAGAATAATCACTAATTTTAAAAGAAATTATTTCCTAACTCACTGAAACCACCAAAAAATAGACCTTCGTCTTCATCCAGGGGGAACCGCGCCGCGCTGAGGTAACTGCCGGAATAAGAGACGATTCATGGTCCAGCGGCGATAAAGGGCCTAACGTACTTAAAATACTTCAAGTTCCTAAAGTTATGGTACTTTCTGATCAGATATAACCTTTCACTTTAAGTACTTTAGGCATTTTCGGCACTTTAAGCACTCAAACCGGCAACATGTCAGAATCTGAGATGGTGGCTTAACTTATTGAAATTACGTCATGACATCAGGAGTTCCTGAAGTTTGGCAAAATTGCGCTCGGATTTGTGTCAGATTTGAACGAAAAAATGCTTTTCCCGTTGAGAATTTTTTGGCAGGCAATGGCACCTCAGCCCATCTAGCTAGTCATTAAACCCTAATTGCTCGATAAGCTTGCGTAAAATTATTCTTTCTTCGCGGGAGAGACTTGTCACTTCAAGGCCGGTATCAAAAAAATCCGGGTTGACGTCATTGGAAGACCAGAGGGTCTTTCCTTCAAAATGAATCTCCCGCTCCTGGAAATAGCCTTCCGGCAGTTTTAATTTGAGGATATAGGTCCGGTTGAGCGGGATTTTATTTTTACTGACCAATTTGATGCCGCGGGTGGTAATATCAACCAGATGGCCCAGAAGATGGCCGGACTCGAGATCATACACTTCCAGGTAATATATCAGATGGCGCCGTTTCAGGACTCGCGATTTGGTCATGGGATTCCCCCCTGGGCATCGTTGAGAATAAATCTTTGACTGTCGCGGGAAAGCCTCTCGACAGCCGTACAGTGCATGATAAATCCTGATTTATCGTCACGGCAATCCGGTGCCGGGACTTTTTACGAAGCCATCAATCTGCAGCAGCTCCTGAGAATTATTCTGGCTGTTTTGCCGGGGTTTTTCAACCTTTTCCAGCATAAACAACACAACCTCGTCAATAGTCATGTGCGAGGTGTCAACGATAACGGCATCAGCCGCCGGTTTCAACGGCGCCAGCGCCCGGCCGCTGTCATCCCGGTCTCTTTTGATGATCTGGGCAAGAATTTCCTGCTCATCAGCCTGCTGGCCCTTTTCCCGCAACTGCAGACAGCGCCGGCGAGCCCTTTCCTCAGGTTGCGCATCCAGGAAAAACTTATGCCTGGCCGCGGGGAACACCACTGTGCCGGTATCCCGGCCTTCGACAACGACCCTGCCCTGCCGGCCCATGCGACGCTGCATTGCCGTAAGCTTTGCCCGCACCACCGGCTGGGCGGAGACCTTTGAGGCAACGAGCCCCATCTCCGCCGTGCGAATGGCGAGGCTGACATCCTCCTGGTCAAGGATAACCCTGGTATCCCCATCGCCCGGGGCAAGCACCAGGTCGATATTTTCCAGCATTCCGGCCAGGAACGCCCCATCAGCGAGATCAATGCCCAGCTTTCTGGCCTTGTAGCCCACGGCCCGGTACATGGCCCCCGTATCCAGATAGGTGAAGCCGAGCCTGGCCGCAACCAGACGGCTGATGGTGCTTTTGCCGCTGCCCGATGGGCCGTCTATGGTAATGATGTCATTTTCCGCCATGGCGTAACTCCCTTAAACATTGGGCCAGGCTGCTGACCAGCCTCTCATTTTCAGCTGAAGTCCCCACCGTAATGCGGATAAAATTCGGATAGCCATAGGCAGTCATGGGGCGGACAATAACTCCCTTTTGCAGCATTTTTTCATACAGCGCCCTGCCGTCGCACCCCGCATCCACCAGAAAGAAATTCGTCTGGCTCGGAAAGGTCCGGCAACCGAGCTGGTCAATCTCCTGAGACAACCAACCGATCCCTGCCCGGGTCATGGCCAAGGTCTGCTGATAATGGTCATCATCTTCAAGCGCGGCAACCGCCGCCACCTGGGCAAGCGAGTTGACATTGAACGGCTGGCGCACCCGATGGAGATAGCCGGCAATCTCCTCGTGCATGATGCCGTACCCCACCCGCAGGCCGGCAAGGCCATAGACCTTGGAAAAGGTGCGCAGGCCGACCACCGGTACATGGTTATCAATATATCGCCGCATATCGAGCCTGAGGGCCGGATCGACAAAATCCACATAGGCTTCGTCCAGCACCACGATCACCGTTTCCGGCAGGGCGCTGAGAAAGGCCTCGAATTCCCTTTGCCCGAATACCGTGCCCGTGGGATTATTGGGATTATCGAGAAAGATAAGCCTGGTATTTGGCGTGACCGTGGTCAGGATCGTCACCAGGTCATGGGCCATGTTCTGCAAGGAAACCACGGCATTCAGGCCGTTTCTGGCCTGCACCATGGTCTGATAGACCAGAAAGGAGGGGTGGCTGGTGATGACCTCATCGCCCGGGCCGACAAAGGCGCTGACCAGCAGTTCAATCACCTCGTTTGAGCCGTTGCCGAAGACCAGCTGCTGCGGTTTTACCCCAAGCTTATCGGCAAGGGCCCGGGCCAGATAATAGCAGCTGCCGTCAGGATAGCGATGCAGATCAGCAAGATTTGCGCGGATGGCCGCCAGGGCTTTTGGCGATGGCCCCAGGGAATTCTCATTGGAGGCCATCTTGATGGAGCCGCTGATACCATATTCTCTTTCCAGCTCCTGTAACGGCTTTCCCGGCGGATATGGTACCAGGGTGGCGATATTTTTGCTGACCGAGAGCTTCATGGCAATCTCTTAGAGATCAGGTTTACGCCCCGCCATATCCAGCCGCTGCTCAAGGTTGAAGCCGACGCGGAGCAGCTTTTCCTCCTGGAAATGGGCGCCCTGGATCTGCAGCCCGATGGGCAGCCCCCCCCGGCTGATGCCGCAGGGGACCGACAGTCCCGGAATGCCGGCCAGGTTGGCGGGAATGGTCAGGACATCGGAGAGGTACATGCTGAGTGGGTCATGGCTTTTTTCACCGATCTTCCAGGCCGGGGTCGGGGTAACGGGCGAAACAAGTACATCGCATTCGGCAAAGGCCTGCTGATAATCCCTGACGATCAGGGTTCTCACCTGGGAGGCCTTTTTGTAATAGGCGTCATAATATCCCGAGGAAAGGGCATAGGTGCCCATGATGATCCGCCGCTTGACCTCCGTGCCGAAGCCCTTGGACCGAGTCTTTTTATACATGTCCATCAGGGTTTCGGCATCCATGTCCCGCATGCCGTACTTGACCCCGTCATAACGGGCCAGATTGGAGCTGGCCTCAGCCGGGGCAATGATATAATAGGCGGCAACCCCGTATGCCGTATGGGGCAAGGATACCTGCCGTACCGTGGCCCCGGCCTCCTGCAGTTTTTCCACTGCGCCTCGCACCGCCGCTTCCACCTCCGGATCAAGCCCCTCGCCGAAATACTCTTTGGGAATGCCCAGCGTCATCCCCTTTAAGCCATCCGTCAAGGCGCCCTGGTAATCCGGCACCGCCTGATTGACGGAGGTGGAATCCCGCGGATCGTAGCCGCTGATCACGCCCAGCAGCAGGGCGCAGTCCCTGACGTCCTTGGCAAGCGGGCCGATCTGATCAAGAGAAGAGGCATAGGCCAGCAGGCCGAAACGGGAAACGCGGCCGTAAGTGGGCTTTAACCCGACAATACCGCAATGGGAGGCCGGTTGCCGGATGGAGCCGCCGGTATCCGAGCCCAGCGAGGCAAAACTCTCATCAGCGGCTACGGCGGCGGCGGAACCGCCGCTCGACCCGCCACAGATATACTCGCGATTCCAGGGGTTTTTCGGCACGCCATAGGCACAGTTCTCGTTGGCTGACCCCATGGCAAACTCATCCATGCTGAGCTTGCCGATGATGATAGCCCCCGCCGCCTCCAGTTTATCGATAACCGTGGCATTATAGGGGGGGATAAAAGGCTCCAGTATTTTTGATCCGGCGGTGGTGCGCATCCCTTTGGTACAGATCACATCCTTGATCGCCAGGGGGATGCCGCACAGAACGCCGCCCTCACCCCGGTCAAGCCGTTTGCCGGCTTCCTCCGCCCGGCGCAGGGCCTGCTCCCGGCTGATGGTGATAAAGGCGCCGATTTTCTCCTCCACCGCGTCAATCCGGGCGAAAACAGCCTCAGTCACCTCCAGGGGGGTCACCTTTTTTGCGGCAAGAAAATCCTTTAATGCATGAATTGATAAACCAGGGTAATCCATATCTTCCTCAATCTGACATCGGCACAATCAGCCGATAAAAATATAAAATCCGGAAACGCCTGAGCAGAAGCGCCTCCAGATTATCAATTTGTTTCAAGAAAAGGCCCTCAGTCCGCTTTAAATGATGCGGGGAACCACAAAGGCCTCGCCGTTCTGCCGGGGTCCGTTGGCCAGGGCTTCCTGCTGGGGCAGGGAGGGCCGCACCACATCCTCTCTGAAGGCATTATGAATGGCCAGGGCATGGGTGGTAGGCACAACATCCGTTGTGTCTATTTCATTGAGTTTGGCAACATAGCCGAGGATCCGGTCCAGTTGCCCGGTAATTTCAATCACTTCCTGCTCTGACAGCTCAAGGCGGGCCAGATTGGCAACCTTGGCAACTTCTTCTTTGGAAATATTCATGGCGGATAACTAAAATAATTGTTTATGGAATAAGCAGACTTTTCAGCCTGCGGCATTGCTTCTGAAGAGAATTTCGGCAAAACTTTCCACCACCCGGGGGTCGAACTGGGTCATGCTGTGCGCCCTCAGCTCGGCAACGGCCTCGGCCTTGCTCATGTTGATCTTATAGCTGCGCTTTGAGGTCATGGCGTCAAAACTGTCGGCCACGGTTACTATCTTGGTCAAAAGATTGATTTGATCCCCGACCAGGCCATCGGGATAGCCCCGGCCATCCAGCCGTTCATGATGGTGACGGACGATCTCACCCTCACGTTCGAGAAAGTTCAGGGGTTTGATGATATTTTCGCCGATTTCCGGATGCTTTTTAACCAGTATCCATTCCTCATCGCTCAAGGGCCCCGGTTTCTGGATACAGCTCACATCAATGACCAGTTTGCCGATATCATGCAGCTGACAGGCCCTGTTCAGCACGTCGAGATCCTCCCGGGGCAGGCCCATGGCCATGCCGATGATCTTGGAGTACTCGGTCACCCGCTTGGTGTGGCCGGCGGTATACTGGTCCTTCTCCTCCAGGGCGGTGTTCAAGGTGATGATGGTATTAACGGAGGAGATTTCAAGGTGGTGGCTGTATTTTTCCAGCAGCAGATTCTTCTCCGCCAGTTCCTTGGTTTTTTTCCTGACCTCATTTTCGAGATTCTCCTTGTAGGTCTTTTCCCGCCGGAGAAACATCTTCTTCTCTATGGCCCTTCGGATCTTGACATCAAAGAGATCAAGATCCTCAATCGGCTTGGAGATGAAGTCATAGGCGCCGAGGTTGATGGCCTTGACCGCAAATTCCATGGACCCGGCACCGGTCAGAAAAAGAACCGGGATGTCGGATTTCTTTTCATTCAAGGCCTTAATGGTTTCAAAGCCGTTCATGCCGGGCATGTTGATGTCTAAAATGATGGTGTCAATATCATCACTGACCAGATCCAAGGCCGCCCGGCCATCATCAACAGCAATAACCTGATGGCCGAAGAGCTCGAGAATCTTCACCACTGCGTCACGGACAAGGGAATCGTCATCAGCAAGAAGAATCTTGGTTTGCGGCAGGGAAGAATTATACGGACGGATAGATGGCACGCAAAAACCTTCAGGCATTTTTTTTAAACAGCAACGGGTAGGTTACCTTAACTCGGGCACTCTACAGTTTCCAATTTTTTTTTGCAATTTTTTGTGCATTCTCCAGGCCCGGCACGGCAACAGAGGAACGGCTCAAGCCGGTATAAGTCTCGTCGGACAGAAATTTCCTGCCCACCAGTTCAGCCAGCACGGCCAGCACCCCGTCCCGCTGCCCGGTAAGATGATAACCTCCCTCCAGGGTCAGCAGCAGGCGTCCATGGCAGAATTCGTCTGCCAGCGCAAGCAGCAGGCGGGTCATATAGGCAAAGCCGTCGGCGGTCACCTGCATGGTCCCCAGCGGATCACCCTTATATATATCAAATCCTGCGGAAACCATTATGATTTCAGGTTGATACTGCCTGGTGACCGGCACCAGCAGGGAATTGAAAATCCGGGCAAAGGCCTCATCCCCCTGCCCGCCTGGCAGGGGCACATTGATGGTGAACCCCAGGCCTGCCCCTTCTCCCTGCTCTAAGGCCGACCCGGTCCCAGGGTAATAAGGGTATTGATGGGTGGAAAAATAGAGAACCTCATCCGTATCATAAAAACTGTGCTGGGTGCCGTTGCCGTGATGCAGATCCCAGTCGATGATCAGCACTTTTTTTAATTTCAACTCGGTAAGGGCATACTTGGCGGCGATGGCAATATTGTTAAAGAGACAAAAACCTTTGCCGTGGGTGCTCTCCGCATGGTGCCCCGGCGGCCGCACCAGGGCGAAGCAGTTATCCGCTTCACCGGCCACAAGCAGCCGGGTGCCTTCCACAACCGCCCCGGCGGCCAGACAGGCGGCATCATAAGAGCGGGGCGAGGTGGTGGTATCGGCGTCCAGCAGATCAAATCTCTTGCCGCTGGTGGCCGCCACCCTGGCAATATGGGCCTCCGTATGAATGAGCCTTAACATTTCATGGCTGGCCGGCCCAAAAGGAGGGAATAGAAAATCTTCCTTGATCTCCGGCTTGTCAAGCTGCTCATAAATCACCCGCAGGCGCTCCGGCGACTCAACATGGGCGTAGCCCGGGTCATGTTCCAGAAACAGATTGTCGGTCATTACCGCGGTTCTTTTCATGGGCTTATCCTGCTATTTTTCTGATCTCCTTTTCTGTTACCAGGTAGTGCAGCCGTATATCATGATCCAGAACTGGCACCCTGTCAACAACTTGCAGGGCAAAGGCCAGCCCGACCCGCAGAGCCTGGGGGGCGTCCCAGGCCAGAAAGCGGTCATAATAGCCGCCGCCATACCCCAGCCGGCCGCCATGCCGGTCAAAGACTGCCCCCGGCAGCAGCACCACATCAATGCCGGATGGATCAACCGGCGCCGCCCGGTGGGGATCAGGTTCCGGGATTTGACAATAGCCTGGCCGCAGGTCCTGGGCCGGATCGGTGATAAGGCAGGCAGTCAGGCGATGATCTTTGACCATTGTCAGCGGGGCGCTGGTCAGGATATTTTGGCGGCGAAAGGCGGCAAACAGGGCAAAGGTCTCAACCTCGCTTCTGAAGTTCACATAGAGCATGACATGTTTTGCCTGCCTTAGCCGGTCAATCTGCAAAAGGTTTTCCCGGATCAGCCTGCTTTTCTCCGCCCGCAGGGACGGGGCAAGGCTTTCTCTTGCTGCAAGTATCCGGCGGCGCAAGGAACGGCGCTCTTCATCCGTATTCCCTGGTTTATGCATCTTTTTCTTTTGCCAGGCTCATCACCTGCCGGCAAAATCCCCTGACAAATTTCACTTCCCGGGAACGCAAACCAACGCGGCCGAGAAAATTACGGATATTGTGCATCCAGTAGCCGTAGTCCATTTCCTTTAAAAAATTCATTTTGTGCAGGGTCAGCTCAATCTGGGCATACATGCCTTCCAGCTCACTGGACTGAGCCAGTTTTACGCCAGATTTTCCAGCACTATCGCTATGAAACTGCAGGACTCCCGTGTACAGCTCATAGGAGAGAATGGCCACGGCCTGCCCCAGATTGATGGAGGCGAAATCCGCGGTGGGAATACAGGCCACCGCATTGCAGAATTGCAGCTGGTCATTGGTGAGCCCGCAGTCTTCCGGACCAAATACCAGGGCTACCCGGTTTTCGGCAAGTTTCGGCAGCAGATCGGCCACCAGGCGCCGGGGGCTGGTCAGCAGACGCCGCTGCCGGCCCTGGCGGGCGCTGGTGCCCACCACCCAGCTGAAAGGCGCCAGGGCCTTGCCGATATCAGCATGCATCTGCATGGCATCAAGAAGATGGCGGTTATGATGGGTGGCGGTCTTGCTCATCCTGTCCTGATCAGGGGGCGCATCGCTGACAATAATCAGCTGGCTGATACCCATGTTGGCGGCAATGCGGGCGGCGGCGCCGATATTTTCCGGATATTTCGGGCCGACCAGGACAATTGCCACATTGCCCATCAGTTGCCGGGCGGTCTCTGCGGAGTCATTCCCGCCATCAGGATCGCTTTTCATGCTGCTGCCTGCCTGCGCAATTACTGGCCTGCGCCGGTTTCCAGATCATCCTCGGCCAGGGTAAAATTTATCCTCCTGGCCCGTTTATCCACACTTATCAGCCGCACCGTCACCAGATCACCCACCTGATAACTTTTGCCGGTCAGCCTGCCGATCAGGGTATGGCGTTTTTCATGAAACTCATAGCCGCCCCGGGGCAGATCGGCCATTGCCACCGCCCCGCTGATCATGGTTTTCGTTAACTCGACAAAGAGACCAAAGGAGCTGATACCGGAAATAATGCCGCTAAAAGTCTCGTTGATTTTATCCTCCATGTACCGGACCTTGAGCCGGTCAAGCATCTCCCTTTCAGCATCCACGGCCACCCTTTCCCTTTTGGACAGAAATTCCCCGGCCTCTTGCAGTTTGACCGCCGGAGCCCCTTTCTTGTCATCCGGCCAGAGCAGACGCTTTAAGGAACGATGCACGATCAAATCGGGATAGCGTCTGATCGGCGAGGTGAAATGGGTGTAATACTGCGCGGCCAGACCGAAATGGCCGACATTTTCCGGCGAATAACGGGCCTGCTGCATAACCCGCAGGATCAGATTGCTGATCAGATACTGCCGCGCAGTGCCCCGGGTCAGGTTGATCATCTTGTTAAACCATTTGGACGACAGGTTTTCCCGGTTACGGGGAACCTCATAGCCCATTGATTGCATGAACTCGGCAAACTCCGCCACTTTCAGCGGATCCGGACTCTGGTGAATCCGGTAGAGTGCGGCAAATTGCCGGTCGGCAAATGTTTCCGCCACAGCTTCATTGGCAGCCAGCATGAACTCCTCGATAATTTTATGGGCCTGATTCCGCTCGCGTAATTTAATGGCGGCAATGGTATCATCCGGCCCGAATTCCACATAGGGCTCGGGAATCTCAAATCCCATGCTGCCCCGGTCAATACGTTTTTTTTCGAGTTCCACCCCGAGTTCCGCCATCCACTTGAGTGGTGTCAGCAGCGGCTTGTAATTCTGGCGGATTTCCTTATCCTGATCCACCAGAATCTGCCGCACCAGGGTATAGGTCAGCCTGTATTGACTGCGGATGACGCTTTTGACAAAATGGACTTTCTGCCGATTGCCGCTGCGATCAAAATCAAGCACTGCGGTAAAGGCGTAACGGTCAACTTCGGGATTGAGGCTGCAGAGATCATTCGACAATCTCTCCGGCAGCATGGGCACCACCCCGGTGGGGAAATATACGCTGGTGCCCCGCGCCCAGGCATCCTGGTCCAAGGCGGTACCGGATTTTACATAATGGCTGACATCGGCGATGGACACATAAAGGCGATAGCCCTTTTTCGTCTTGATGACCGACACGGCATCATCAAAATCCCGGGCCGTTTCGCCGTCAATGGTCACGTGAAAAATATCCCGCAGATCCGTACGATCAGGAGTAAGCTCCACCTTGTCGCTGAAGCGGTCAGTCTCTTCCAGGCTCTGCCTGGTAAAAACATGGGGCAGTTCAAATTTGCCGATAACCATCTGCATCTGCACCGCCGAGGAATCCGGATTGCCAAGCACCTGCTTGATGGTCCCTTTTGCCTGGGCTCCTTCCAGCCCGAATTCGGTGATTTCAACCAGCACCGCATCGCCATCCGCCGCAGTGCCGGACTGCTTTTCCCCGATGCCAATGGTAAACGGAAAACGTTCATCGTCCGGGGTAACAAAGCCCCCTGCCCGACCAGCGGTATAAATTCCCACCAACTGCTTAACGGTCCGGGCCAGAACCCTCACCACCCGCGCTTCAAACCGTTCCCGGTGACTGCCGGTAATCTGCAGCAGCACAAGATCGCCGTGTAGAGCTGAGCCCAGCTCCCGACCCGGGATAAACAGGTCCTTGCCGGCAGGCACCAGCTCATGCTCCGTAGTCGGGGTCACAAAGCCGAATCCCCGTGGATTGACCGTCAGGGTCCCTGCGATGAAATTCTGGTTATTCAACCTATATTGTTTTTTAGCTACCTTATGAACGATTTTATGATGACAGAGATCATCCAGCATACTCTCAATCTCTTTTCTCTGGCCCCGGGTCATCACCAGTGCATCGACAATCTCTTTAAGCTCTCCCTCGCCACCATGCCCATAGAGAAAACCGATAATTTCATCCACCAGCCGCCCTCCGCCGCCCTCCGCCGTGGTGATCGGGGTTCGCCCTCCAGCTTCATACTTGCGGGCAAATTGCCCGGGATGTCTGACTTTTTGGAGCCTGCGGCTCTGTCTTTTACTTTCTTTAATTTTACTTATTCGCCTTGGTGCCATACTCGCTCCAAAATATCCATTTTTCCGCTTTCATTTTTTGAAATATAATTTTAATAATAAGAAATGTTTACGCAACACTCTTGAAAACCTTACCATTTTAACTGACAAATCTGAAACCTTTTTCATATGTCCGCAAACAAATTTGACATAGCTGCCTATTGCAAACGGATGGAAAAAAACATCGGCGGGCAGGAAGGCAAAGCCTCTCTCTTCTGGAAGGCCCTATCTTTTTCGGTTGATGCCCACCAGAACCAGAAGAGAAAATCCGGCGAGGCCTATGTCAGCCATCCCTGTCAGGTGGCGTTGATCCTGGTGGACGAACTTGGCGTCAAGGACCCGGTTACCTTGGCAGCCGCCATGCTGCACGATACCATAGAGGATGTACCGGAGGTGACCTCCGAGGTCATCAGCTCCATCTTCGGCAAACATGTGGCGGAAATTGTGGATGGTTGCACCAAAATCAGCCATTTCGCCGGTGACCGGCAGACTTTTTATAAGTTAGTGCACCGCAAAATTTTCTCCGGGGCCGCCTCCCGGGTGGAGATCATGCTGATCAAGCTGGCCGACAGGTTGCATAATCTGCGCACCATGGCCTCCATGCCAAAACATAAACGGCAGAAAATTGCGGACGAAACATTAAGTGTTTACGCACCCATGGCCGGTGTCATGGGCCTTTTTGGCTTGAAACGTGAATTATACGATCTGGCCCTGGCCCACAAATTCCCCCGGCAAAGCCAGAAGGTCAAGTCCCTGATTTCCCATCTCGAAAGCCGGAAGGAGGCTTTAAGCATCCTGGAAACCCTGCGGGAGGCTTTTGAAGAGGCCTGGATATCAGCGGATATCAGACTCAAGGCAAAAGGACTCTGGGCCTATTATGATTTCGCCAAGAATGTCCTGGTCAAGCAGATTGAAAATCCCCTTGAAATCATTATCGTGGTTGAGGATCTGCAGACCTGCTACCGGGCGCTGGGCATCATTAATCAGCATTTCCCCCCAATTCCGCGCACCATCCGAGACTTCATCGCCAATCCCAAACCCACCGGCTACCAGAGCCTGCACGCCAGAGCCAACATCAAGGGACAAAATTATCTGTTTAAAATCAGAACCCTGCAAATGGTCAGCGATGCCAAGAGGGGCATTATCAGGGAATGGCTTTCCTCCGGCACAATTCCTTCCAGTTTTGAGCAGGACATCCGGGAAATGTTCGGGATACTGGGAACCGATGATGCGATCTCCTACCGGGAGATGATTGCCGCCAGCGGCAAAAAAGAAATTTACACTTACACCCCGAAGGGTGAACGCATCTGCCTGCCGAGCCAGAGCATCGTCCTTGATTTCGCCTTTAAGGTGCATACCGAGGTCGGGCTTCATTGCCAATCTGCCAAAGTCGGCTCCAAGATTGTCCCGCCGTCCCATGTGTTAAAGGATGGCGACCGGATCAAAATTATCACCCAGGAAAACCCGGTAAAATTTGATCCGGATATCATCCGTCTCTGCCAGACGCCGCGAGCCCGGTCCGAGCTGTCCCGCGTCTTTCGTTTAAAACGGGAGGGTCTGGCGATAGAAATCGGGCAGTCACTCATCAGGCAGGAACTGAAACGCTATGGAGTGCCCCTTTCCATACTGGAATCAGACGAAACCGCCCATATTCTGGAATATTTTGGTAAAAACACCCTCAACGAGCTCTATCAGGATGTGGGACAGGGCCAGCTGCGCCTTAAAGAGCTTATTTATGAGATCAAAAACGGTCTTTATGCAGGCAAACAAACTCTGCAGCCGCCTACCGGCGCCTTAAACAGTATTGAGCTCGACACCCTGGACCAGGACCGGGTCAAGTTTTCCCAATGCTGTCATCCCCTGCCCATTGAAAAAGGTTTGCTGGGCCTGCTCAGCGAACGAGGCCTTTCCATCCACAAAAAGGAATGCCCGAAACTGAATGCCTTGAAGGTACAGCGGGAAGATGTGGTAGCGGTCCGCTGGCATCTAAAAAACACCAGGGTGGAAAAACCACAGACCATGCTGATTTTTAAGAATGTGCCCCGGAACCGTATTTTTATGCTGCTCAGCGTTGCCCCGGTTGCCATGAAAATCGATGAAGTCATCGCACTGTCCAAAAGACCGGACGTGACTGCCTGGGAAATCAATTTTGAGGTGGAAAACCTGCAAGGACTAAAAAATATCCTGCAGCACTTCTCCAAGAGCAAACTCGAATATGAATTTGTGCTTGACCAGTAACCCCATACCCGGCTAAAGGCGGATTTCTCCATCAGCCAGCGCCGCCAACCCCTCCCGGTCGACAATGGTGATGGTCGAGCCATCAATCTCGATCAGTCCCTGTTTGTTCATTTTTGCCAGAATGCGTGACAGTGTTTCCGGGATGGTGCCGAGCAGGCTGGCAAGCTGCGTTTTGGATACAGCAAGCTTGATGGATTGCTCTTTGCCGTTCTGCTTGCTGTCCACCAGAATATAGGCGGCCAGACGTCCCGGTACTTCCTTGAGCGACAAGGCCTCAATCATGTGGGCAAACTGTTTCAGCCGCAAAGAGAGGGTGGCAAGCATATTCATGGCTAAGGCCGGCTGCTTGGCGATGAGCTCGACAAAGGCCTTGCGCGGGAAAAAGAAAAGCCGGCTTTTTTCCAGGGCAATGGCATTGGCCGGATAGGCGGAACCGGTAAAAACGGCAACCTCGGCAAACGGTTCGCCAGGGCCGAGGATGTGCAGAATCTGTTCTTTCCCGTCAAAGGATAGTTTGAAAATTTTTACCTTGCCGCCGATAACAACATAGAAGCCATTGCCCGCATCTCCCTCCGAGAAGACAACTCCGCCACGTTGAAACTCCTGATCCACGACAATCATGGCCAGCTCGTCATAGTATTGCTCACTCAGCCCTTGAAAGAGGGGAATGGTTGAGATATGTTCCGTTATTCTTTTCATATTCTCTCCTGATTTTGCATGGTTACAGCATAGGCATAGCCGTCGAGCAGTCTCAGCCGGACGAACCGGGTTAGCTTCTGGTCGCCCGCGTGAGCTTTGACCTGCATCGTGAAGAGATAAGCCGCCTCCGATTTCTGCAGGGACTGCAGCCTGATATCCAGGAAACCCGGCAGATCTGCTCTGCCGCATGTTTTTTTTACCGCCTCTTTTGCCGACCAGAGCAGGGTCAGGGCAGCCTGCCTGCCTTGCAGAGAGGCGATTTCCGCGAGTATATTTTTTTCCTCAGCGCCGACAAAGCGCTCCTCGACCCGTTCAACTGCCTGCGTTACCTGCTGGATATCAACCCCGCAATTGTCCCAGGCGGCCATGGCTATGGCATATCCCCTGCTGTGCGAGATGGAAATACGCATCGGGGTGCTGCTTTCATGAACGGACCAGAGAATATAAGGCCTGCCCGAAATGTCCGCCGCGATCTGTAATTGCTGCCATTGTTTCTTCCCCCAGCAGATTTTTTCATCATCATTTTGCAGCTGTAATCCTGCACATTTTGCTGCTATGCGGCCAGCCAGCCATTCGCTCCTCCTTTTTTCATAACGGAAAGAATGAAATCGCTCCCGCTCTTGCGGGCCAAGATAAAACAAGCCAATATCGGCAATTCCCCGTTCCGCCATGCGCATCTTGAGCAAATCGAGGCGAACCCTGACAATTTTACCAGGAAAAGGCAAAACAGCCGGGGCGGAAAATATACTCTTGCCGGGCCCGGTCAGATTTTCAATCATGGGATATTTTTTCTTTGTGCTTCAGCAAACTTTATGGTTTATGGGGAAAAACATCTTCATAGGATCAAGGACGTTAATACATGTCAATCTTGGATGCTGTCATTATCATCACCCTCGTTATTTTTTTAGTCCGGGGAATCTGGATAGGCTTTGTCAGACAGCTTGCCTCCATTGCCGCCCTTATAATCGGCTTTATCGTTGCCGGCCGCTTTTACGGGGAATCGGCAAATTTCGTCCTGCCCTTTATCAACAATCAGCAGGCCGGTTTTTTTATTGCCTATATCTTGCTCTTTGTTGTCACCTTTGGCGCAGTGATTCTGCTTGGCTTCATTTTCAGGCAAATCATCTCCATTTCACTGCTCGGCTGGTTTGACAAGTTATTAGGCGGTCTCCTGGGCCTTACCAAAGCAATGTTTGTCTCCTGCCTTATCTTTATGGGTCTCGCCCTTTTTATCTCCGGCGCAAGCCCGATATTCCGCCAGTCCTTTTCCTACCCTTATCTGGAAAGTGCTTCGAAAATCATCCTGACCATTGTCAAGGACAAAGACCTGCGCGACAAGTTGCTTCCCCAGCAACCGGCCATCTCATCTTTTATGGACAACACCATAGAATTTGGCAAGAAAATCAAGGGGAAAACCGAGTAAAAAGCCCAAGATCAGCAATTGATTGATAAGCGTCGTGCGAACAACCCCCAATTGCAGCCACCGGCGGGCCGAAGTGAGCACCTGCTGGTCCAGGAGGTGAATGCGTCCCTGCCTTCTTAATCGCTGAACAAGACAAAAATCTTCCATGATTGGTATCTCCGGGAACCCTCCCAGCGCCCGGAACAGATCAGACCGCAGGAAAATGGCCTGATCGCCGTATGGAAATTGCAGAATTCTGGAACGCAGATTCGCTGCCCCGGCAACCCATTTGAATCTGCTTTGCGGCGCATTGATGGCGAGCCTGAATGCGCCTGCCGCGATGTCCCCGCGCTCCATGGTTTCCCGCACCAAGCGGGCATAGTTATGGGGCAAGAGAGTATCGCCGTGCAAAAAGAGCAAAACTTCTCCCTGGGCCTCCCCCGCCCCGCTGTTCAGCTGCCAGGCCCGGCCTGGAGGTGATAGCACAACTTTTGCCCCGGCGGCACGGGCAAGCAGCACGGTATCATCCCTGCTGCCACCATCAACAACCACCCTCTCCACGTACTCATCACTTGCGGTTGACCGAAGGGTGGCGGTGATGTTCTCGCCCTCATTCAGCACTGGCATGATTATGGAGAGATAAGGCCTTCCCTGATAATAATTTTTCATGCTCAACTGGCGAAAAAACGTACGCCGATGCTGGTATCATGAAGATGATGCAGGTCCCCGGGACGGTCAATATCGGCAAGTGGCGGCAACAGAGCCAGAGTCATCCGTTTTTTTCTTGCGATTTCAATTGTTTGCTGCAAAACTTTGTCAGTTCCCCAATCAATATCCACCCACAGCGAATGCTCCGCTCTGCGTAAACCGATGAGATAATAACCGCCGTCATACGCCGGCCCGAGGACAAGATCATGATTTTGCAGCAGGTCAAACCCGCTTGACAGAATTTCCGGAGTGAGAAAGGGGCAATCTGACCCGACTATGATAACATGTTCCAGTCCTGCGGCAAAGCTGCTGGCAAAGGAATACCCCAAACGTTCCCCCAGGGTGCCCCTGCTTTGCGGCAGACAGACCAGAGAAGATGGAATCCATCCGCGCAAGCCGCTCTCATCTCCGCCTTCGTAATGAACGGCAATTACCAAATCTCTTTTGCCGGCCAGCTCACAGCACTGGGCAAGGGTATAGTCTGCCATCATCTTCTGCAGTTCAGCAGCCCGTGCCGCGCCTAGGGCAGGGATCAATCTGGTTTTTGTCTTCCCCGGTTGCGGAAACCTGGTGAACACGATAAGCATCTCTCTGATCAAATCTGCCTATGCCATCCCATAAAAATCTTGCTTGTCAGTACCTGTTGTTGTCAGTTACTTTGCACCTTTTACTATGCCATTTACACCCCGCCTTGACCAGCAAAACCTTTGTCCAAAGGAGGCTAACAGGAAAGCTATGGAATCGAAAGCAAAGGGCAGGAAGCCTGATCCCCTCTCCTACCGCCAGAGAGATTATCGCGGTATCATGGCTGCAGAAGGAATGACCCGATGTCAGGTTTCCATTCGCGAAACCGATCTTCTCATTCTGGCTGACAGGGATGTCACTGACCAGGCAACCCATCTGGTGATGCAGTACAGGAGTCATTTGGAAACCTATATCAGCAGGCATGCCGAATTTCTCACCTCGCTCATCCCCTTGGCAACAGACCCGCTTGCGCCGCCCATTGTCAAAGAGATGCTGCGTGCCGCTCAGCTTGCCGGCGTTGGTCCCATGGCTGCCGTAGCAGGCGCGATTGCTGAATTCGTCGGCCGTGATTTACTGGAAACCGCGGTGCAGGAAATTATCATTGAGAATGGGGGGGATATCTTTATGTCCCGCCAGCAGGACAGCCGCGCGGCAATTTTTGCCGGTACCTCGCCGCTCAGCAATAAAATCGCCATGAAAATTCCGAAAAGCTTCATGCCCCTCGGGATTTGCACCTCTTCCGGGACAATCGGCCACTCCCTCAGCTTTGGCCAGGCTGATTCCGTTACAGTGCTTGCGCCATCCGCATCTGTAGCTGATGCGGCGGCCACCCGCCTCGGCAATGAACTGAGGGAAATAACTGACATGAATAATGCTTTGGCGGTTGCCAGAAATCTGACAGGGCTGCTGGGGGTGGTCATGATCAAAGACGATCATCTCGGCGTCTGGGGAGAAATAGAACTGGCGCCCCTGCATGGCTGAGGCCCGTGGCGCGATGTGACCGCCGTCTTTAAACCAGGCCGGGGTGCCGCCTGCGAGCCAGCATATCCGGCATCCTGCAGCACAGGGGATTTGATCGTATCGGACGTTTGCCGCTATATTTTCTGGTCTGAATTGTAATCAGTTGGCAGCAATTCCTTAAAAAAAATAATGGACGGGAATTTCCGAGAATAGACAACCGGCTTCTTACTGCTTGATTTTGCTACATATATCAAATACTTAACCCCATATTTTTCTGCGCTTTGCAACACATCTTCATTATCATCGGCCAGCAGAGATTTCTCGCAGTCAATGTTAAGCAATTTTTCCAGTTTTTCCCAGAAAACAGGATCCTCCTTGGCAACACCAATTTCTTCAGAGCACACTATCCGGTCAAAATATGGTTCAATATCCGTATTTGCCATTTTAATGGCAAGGGTTTTACTATGGGCGTTGGTCACTAAATAGATTTTTTTCAGATTTTGCTGACAGAATTTTAAAAAATCGATGACGAACGGATGCACCTGAATGAGATGATTCATTTTGTCTTTCATTTCGGCTATGTTAAGACCAAGTTCCTTTGACCAGTAATCGATGTCAGTCCACTCTAAGGTGCCCTCCTTGCTTCTATATTTTCCCATTAATTTGTCATAAGCATCCCAGAAGTTCAACCCGTTAAGCTGCGCATATACTGCAGGGACATGTTCTTCCCAAAAATAATCATCAAAATGTTTATCAAGCAGCGTACCGTCCATATCGAGCATAACGGTTTCTATCTCATGCCAATCGATTTTGGTCTCAATTTTTTTCTTAAGCATTTTTTTTACTTATTGTTGAAGATTTCCTCAATTGTTTTTTCCCCTATTTTTGCCGAAAGAACGGTTTGCAGATAATTTTTTGCCTCGTGTTCTTCCTCCGGCTGCCATAAAAATCCCGGAATCGGTTCTGCTGTTGATGTGTTGGCCATTGCGCTCTTTATTATCCCGTCATCATTAATATGTTTTTTCACCGCTTTATTTGCCGGGTGAGTCACCAGGGCGAGCAGCACATCAAGCATATTTCCCCAATTTTCCCGCTGGCCAAGATGTTCGATTAACTGCATCGTTATTGTATTAATAGCTAGTAATCTTTCACTTAAGAGCGCAGACCCATCGTCGTGACAATCTCTTGACGAGGCAAAACCTCTGCAGGAAAAAGGACGGGCCGCGTATACGGTACAGCAGTTTTCCTCTAAAAAAGGGCATATGCCGGTTGGTTGAGACGGCTTCTCATCGAGAGGATCTTCTTTTTTCCCCAGGCATATCCTGGCAAAGCCGTTGGTGGTCAACTTGACGCTTTTTGCCTGCCTCGGGCGTAGCAATTTTTCCGCAAACCACGCCTCCTTATTTTCCTGCTTGATATAATCATAAATATATTGTCCTTCCACCGCCGTGACCATGACGTTTTGTGTACAGCACAAGGAACACCCGCGATGGCAATGAAATGTTTCGTTCACAATCCATTGTTGATATTTCTCAAAAATTGCTTCCAGTATTTTGATTTTTAAGCCATTCATTTCTGCCGTTTCGCTATTTTTCTCAGTTTCACCGCGTAAAATCATTTTTCATTCATGGATAGCTATGGCAATTCTTTTCCAAAATTCCGCAAGGAAAACAATCAGAACTTTATACACAGGGGAATTGACTGGAGTTGGAGTTGTGGCAGCTTTGCCCGGTACACAGCACATCATGCTCTGCCAAAGCATATGGTCAAGAAATAATGATGAGAAGGCTTGCTTTTTACGGGTTCACCCTCAGGTAATCAACCCATTGATCAGCTCTTTCACAGACGCAATCTTATTTTCCAGCAGATAGTTTTCCAGGCCGTCAATCAGCTCTTCTGCGGCCTTGGGATTGACTAAATTCGCGGTGCCTATCTGGATTGCCGTGGCACCGGCCAGCAGGAATTCAACCACATCCTCAACTGTGCTGATTCCTCCAATGCCGATCACGGGTATCTTAACCCGTTGGGCTACCTGCCAGACCATGCGCAAAGCAATGGGTTTGATGGCCGGGCCGGACAAGCCGCCTACCTTGTTTGCCAGCTTTGGTCTTCTGGCGCGTATATCAATCGCCATCCCCAGCAGGGTATTGATCAGGGAAACCGCGTTCGCCCCACCTTCTTCGGCAGCAGCAGCCATTGCGGCAATATCCGTTACATTGGGTGACAGCTTCATGATAATCGGCTTATCACTTCTTTCTCGCACACACCTGGTCACATCATAAACCATCTTTGCATCCGTGCCGAAAGCAACTCCGCCTTTTTTCACATTCGGACAGGATATGTTCACCTCGATTGCGGTAATATCCGTTTCGTTCAAGCGCTCAGCGAGGGTGCAGTACTCTTCCAGAGAATCCCCAAGGATATTTACGACAATACCGCATGTATATTTCTTTAATTGCGGTATTTTATCCGTAAGAAATTTTTCAATGCCAGGGTTTTCCAAGCCGATGGCGTTCAACATGCCGCAGGCAGTCTCAACAATCCGCGGTGGCGGGTTGCCAATCCTGGGTTTTACAGATACGCCCTTCACCACAATGGCCCCGAGCCTGTTCAGGTTGACGAAATCAGCAAATTCAGCCCCATAGCCGAAGGTTCCTGAGGCTGTCATGATGGGATTAGCTAATTGCCAATCCCCTATCGCCACCGTTAAATCCGGCCTACCTATACCCATATCTTTGCCGCCTCAAATACTGGCCCGTCTTTACAAACGTGCAGGTAGCCATCGCCAATCACGTCAGCACCGGAAACCGCACACCCCAGGCATGCTCCGACACCGCATGCCATAACTGTTTCCAGTGAAACCTGACATGGCATCTTTTTATCTTTGCAAAACAAGGCAATCGCTTTCATCATCGGCCCTGGCCCACAGCAATATACTGCCCCGCTTCCCCTCGCAGCAACAGACTGCTCAAGCAGATCAATAACCAGCCCATGATGACCAGACGTACCATCGTCGGTGGATGTGGCAACCTGCAGATAGCCCAAAGAGTTGAGATGAGCAAAAGCATCCAGTTCTTTGGCTGTTCTGGCACCAAGCAGGGCGATAATCTCACTTTCCGGATGTTGCTTGTATATGCTTTCAGCAAGAAAATGCATGGGCGCTATCCCCATGCCTCCGCCTACCAAATAGTGCCTCTGCATATTGGCTACGTGAAATCCCTTTCCTAGAGGCCCTATCACATCAAGCAACTCTGCGGTCTTCATTTTCGCCAGATTCCTGGTCCCGCGCCCGACAATTTTAAATATAATGGTCAGCAAGCCATCAGCAACTTGATGAATGGAGAAAGGACGCCGAAACAAAGGATCATTACTCTTTTCTTCGGCGGCCCTGACCATGACAAACTGCCCTGGCTCAGCAACCTGGCACATCGCCGGGGCTTCTATTGTTATCCTGCAATACTCATCCCCGCAGGAAATATTTTTTATTTCACCTTTCAGCTGATGCTTCGTTTTCTTATAATTTGTCATTGTTTATCGACCTGCAGGCTGGTAAGGAGACGATGGATTCTTTCCAAATCTTCCAGGGAATAATATTCTATTTCAAGTTTTCCGCGCGTTCCATTCTGGATGATTTTGCTTTTTGTCCCCAAGGTCCGCGACACATCCTCTGCAAGAGTCTTACAGTATGTTTCGGGGATCGCTTTCTTGTTCTGTTGCGCAGCCTTATTTTTTCCCCCCTGAGTATTTTTCTGCGATGAGACTATTTTTTCGATCTCCCTTACCGACAATCCCTGCGCAATTACCCTGTCACGCAATTCTCTCAGCATTACTTCATCAGCAACCCCAAGAAGTACCCGGGCATGGCCCATGCTGATTCGCCCGCTGGCCACGTCGCTCTGGACATATTCCGGCAATTGCAGAAGACGCATGATATTGGTTACGGTTGAACGCTCCTTGCCCACCTTTTTCGCGACCTCGTCCTGAGTCATCTTAAACTCGTCGGTTAGTCGTTTATAGGCAGCTGCCTCTTCAACGGGATTCAGATTCTGCCGCTGAATATTTTCAATAAGCGCTATCTCCAGGCGGGCTTCAGGCGATGCCTTCTTCACCAGCACCGGGACCTCAGCAAGTCCAGCCAGCTTTGCCGCACGCAATCTCCTCTCGCCTGCTATCAATTCGTATTGATTTTCTCCGTCTATCTCGCGAACCACCAGCGGCTGAAGAACACCTCTTTTCTTTATCGATTCGGCCAATTGCGATAATGCCTGCTCATCCATTTCCTTTCTTGGCTGATATGGATTAGGCCGGATATCCGCTATGTTGCATCTAAAAAATTCTCCTTTTGGCCGATTTGCCGCTTCCTCTTCCAGATCCAATTCCCCGGATAACAAGGACTGCAAACCTCTACCCAATCGATCGCCGTTTTTCATACCATCTCCAGTCTATGCCCCATTCCCATTCAGGCAACCTGCTTTTTGATGAATTCCCTGCCGAGATCCATATAGCTGAGCGCCCCCACAGACTTGCTGTCATATTCCATTACCGGCTTGCCGTAGCTCGGGCACTCACTTAAGCGCACATTTCGCGGAATAACGGTTTTATAGACCTTATCCTGAAAGTGCTGTTTAACTTCCTTAGCAACCTGAAAAGTGAGCCTGTTTCTTCTGTCGTACATTGTCAGCAGCAAGCCTTCAATTTTTAAATCTTTATTGTATGATCTTTTAACCAGTCGAATTGTCCGAACAAGCTGGCTCAACCCTTCCAAGGCAAAATACTCGCACTGCAAAGGTATAATCACAGAATCAGCAGCTGTCAGCGCATTTAAGGTCAACAAACCAAGCGAAGGAGGGCAATCGATAAAAACATACTCATAGGATTCCACCAGCGGCTCGAGAAGGCGCGAAAGATAGCGCTCCCTCTTCATGGCGGACATCAACTCAACTTCAACGCCTATTAAATCGATATGGGTTGGCAAAACATCCAAATTTTCAAGACAACTCGACTTCCTGATACTTTTTGCCACCTGCTCGTTATCCAAGTAGCAATGATACAGGTGCTTTTCCATTCCTTTTACGCTCACACCTAACCCGCTCGACGCATTCCCCTGGGGGTCTGAGTCAACAACGAGAACTTTATGCCCCAGCTTTGCCAATGCCGCGGCAAGATTCACCGTCGTAGTTGTCTTACCTACCCCACCCTTCTGATTCGCCAATGTAATAATTTTTCCCTTTGCCATCTTAAGATGAACCTCTTTACCTTCGATCAAGAGTTGCGCAAGAAACAACACGCCGTACCATATTGGCTTTCGCATATTATGCGCCAACAAATTCCACAACGTTCTATTTACTGAATCAAATCATCTTAAACAAGTTAGTATTTTAAAAATCTCTCTTTTTTTCTTTTATCTATTCAAAACACTTCTGCCTTTTCCCATTACCGAAGGCCTTTTTTACTTTCATTTTCCATGATGTTCCACGTGGAACATCATGGAAAATGAAAGTAATTTCAACATGTTAAAATAGAATAAATGAGCTCGGCGGTGCGAAGCATATCGGAAAGTTTGATATTTTCCGATACCGAATGAATATTTTCCATGCCAATGCCAAGAATTGCGGTGGGAAGTCCGGATGCATTAAAAAAATTCGCATCGCTCCCACCGCCTGCCTGGATGAATTGCAGTGGACGAGACAAAAAAGAGCCGGCTTGATGAGCGCGGAGAACGGGAAGGCTATCAGACGCAAGTTTCATAAGGGGGTATTGCTCAGGGGATGCAAAAGCAAGGGAAGGCCGCGTAGTTATCAAATTGTGAGGGTCATGCCAGTTTGCAACACTATCTTGAAAGGTGTTTTTGAAGAGATCAAGGGTGGAAAAGAGTTTAGAGAGGTTGTGACTGCGAACTTCACCATCAACACGTACATAATCCGGGATAATATTTGTTGCGGTGCCACCGGTAATAAGACCGATATTAGCAGTTGTTTCACCATCGATCTGGCCTAAGGGTAATCGCGAAACTGCATGCGCAGCAAGTTGGATAGCATTAATCCCATACAGCGGACGTAAGCCGGCATGGGAAGCAAGACCATGAATTTCTGCCGAAATGCCATAAGAGGCAGGTGCACCGATAATAACGTTATCAATACTGGTGGAATCAAGGGAATAACCGTATTTTGCAACCAGTACTGAAGGATCGAAGGCCTTAGCCCCGAGAAGGCCAATCTCCTCGCAAGTAGTAAACACAAACTCAACAGGGGCAAAGGGTATATTTTCCAGAATAATTGCAATGAGAGTCTCTATAAGGATGGCGATACCCGCCTTGTCATCAGCGCCAAGAACAGTATCACCTGAACTATAGAAAATATCGTTTATTTTACGGACTTTAACCCCTAGGCACGGTTTAATAACATCGAGGTGACAATTAAAAAAAAGAGGCTCAACATCAGACCGGGAGCCTGCGAAACGCGCAACAAAATTACCACAATCGGAACCAGTGACAAAAGATGAGTTATCTTCAAAGACAAGATCCGCACCTAAATCGTGGAACAAATCCTGAAGATAGCTTGATAATTTCGATTCCCCTTTTGAGGGGCTGTCAATTTCGCAAAGAGTTGTAAAATAATAAGTAAGCCGATCTGAATTAAATTGCATTGATTTAATCTTAATCAGATAATGTATTTACAGTCTGCAGCAGAGAAACCTCCATGGCACGAACCGGGCAAGCCGTCACGCACAAACCACAGCCTGTACACTTATCTGGATCAAATAGTACTGCCATATCAGGGCGGCTAATGAAAAGGGCTTGGGTAGGGCAAATTCCCGTGCAGGCACCGCATTGAAAACATTTGTCATCGTCTCTTCTGATAATCGTTGACAATGATTCGATTTTAACGCCAAAGCCTTTCAGGTAATCTAACGCTTCACGAACGTGTTGTTTATGGCCGAGCAACTCAAGAACCATAAGGCCTTCATGTTGGGGAAGAATAGTCGCCTTAAGTATGTTAAACTCAACTCCATATTTCTGCACAAGTTTGCAAATAATTGGTTTATCACTGGTCTCCTTGGGAAATCGTAAAACATAAATTCTTGAATACATAAAGTTACCTCGGGAAAAATTAAAAAAAGCAATACAATATAACGGATAAAATTTGATAACGGATAAAATTTGGGAGAAAAACCCATCACCAAAAAATTAAGCTCAAAACCCCATTGAACTCAGTAACGAAATTGATTAGTTATCTGCAATTAAATAAGAAAAAATTATAAATGAAGGAAGACCGCGAATGAACGATGGAATCAGCAACAAAGAACTCATCAAAACAATAGCCGATTTTATCGAAATGGGCCACATAGAAAACATCGTTGCCATGTTCAAACAGGAGAGACACTATTATCAATTCTCCGGCGAACTGATCAAAGATGAACGCTTTATCGTCAGGATGGGCATGGCAGTTCTCTTTGAGCAGCTGGCCGAGACCCAAAAAAACGATCTTCCTTTAGCCATACCCTCTCTCATACCGATTCTTGCTGAAAAAACACCATATATGCGAGGAGATGCAGCAACTCTCCTTGGTATAATAGGCACTGACGAGGCAAAAAAACACGTCCGCTTTCTGCTTAATGACAGTGATCCGCAGGTACAGGAAATAGCAAAAGATATACTATCTAGCTGAAATATTGATATTTTTTAAACATTATTAAAGTGATAAAAGCACTAAAAAAACCGAAGTGGACAGGCTGAAAAATGAGAATACTGCAAATAAATCCGATAAACCCTCAGCAGCGGCTTATTGATCAGGTTGTTGAATCGCTGAGACAGGGAGCGGTAATTGCGTATCCAACGGATACAATGTACGGTATCGGATGTGACATATTCAATCAAAAGGCCGTTAAAAGAATTTACCAGATCAAGAGAAGAGATAAAAGCAAACCCTTTAGCTTTATCTGCAGCAACTTGAAGGATGTCAGCCAGTATTGTTTTCTTTCTAATTCCGCGTACCGTCTGATGAAAAAATGCCTTCCCGGACCTTATACCTTCATACTGCCAGCAATGAAAATAGTGCCGAAAATAATGATGAGTAAACAAAAAACGGTTGGCATCCGGGTCCCGGAAAATAAAATATGCCAGCAGATTGTAAACAGCCTGGGGAACCCAATATTAACAACCAGTGCAACCCTTGAAGAAGACTTCTATCTTTCAGAAGCCTTTGAAGTAGAAGAAAGATTAGGAAGCCAGATTGATATTATAATTGATGGCGAACCAATAACACCCTCCCCCTCAAGTGTTATTTCACTCATTGGCGAGGAGGTTCTGGTAATTCGGGCGGGAAAAGGAGACATCTCTGAATTTCTCTTATAAGTGATGATACGGAACTATCCCTCGTTTGCTGTATCGTTCTTGACCAGGGGGTCTTTAATTGATTTACTCATCGTGAAATGAACCGTTTTTCTTGCAGGAATATGCATCATTTTGGAAGTTCTCGGATTCTTCGTCGAACGTGATTTTCTCATACGAACACACAAGCTGCCAAAACCCCTGATCTCAACGCGCCTGTCTTCCGCCAAAGCATCAGTTATCGACTCAAGAATGATATCTATCGCCTGGCTAATATCCTTTTTCAAGTGACCTTCAATCTTATCTGAAACAGAATTAACAAGATCCCGCTTAAGCATTGTAATATCCTAATATATTATTAAAAACAAACAGTTAGAATTAAAGCAAATGAGCAATTGATTTCCTGCAATAAACCAGGAAATATGAACCCAACATAGGAAAAAAAAGAGCAACTAGTAGTATGATTCATTAAAATATTTACATTCTATACGACATCCAGATCGAATTTCTTCCAGCGGAAAACCACCGGGGCTGAATTGATTTCGGCGATTCCTTTGAGAATGCGCTCCTTTAG
>Ga0172380_10002257_pt1 | contig 30454 bp, 30 predicted proteins | sample Leawe162metaG_FD_119747 | JGI IMG/M metagenome (GOLD analysis project Ga0172380, IMG submission 119747) | Leachate microbial communities from a municipal landfill in Southern Ontario, Canada - Leachate well 162 metaG | ecosystem: Engineered > Solid waste > Landfill > Unclassified | place... | reverse complement strand
GATGGTAACATCGGGCGGAGCAATTGCAGTTGGTGATTCGGTAATATCTGATATGATGGGAAGAGCGGTAGTTCAGGGAGCGGTAGATAATAAGCACATAATGGGACATGCGCTCGATGCAGCAGCGGGAGCTAATAATAACATACGAATTAGGTTATTGTAGCGAAGGATTCTCCTTGAGGCAAGTTCTTCTTACTTTCTCCTAGATGAGAAAGTAAGCAAAGAATCACGGCTGTAAATAAATTCCTAAAATTTCTCTCATGAAGCTAAGCGGCATAAACTCGGTACTTCGTACCTCAAACAGTATGCCGCTCTTAACGCTTCATCTCAAGAAATTTCTTCACGGAATTTATTTAATGCCGGAGAGCAAAAGCAAAATTAAAAACTAAAATAAAATGCATATGATTTTCTTAACGGATTTGATTGTATGCCTCGAAGAGCGGGAAAAAATAGAGAATGGATTCTGATTAGATAAAAGATTAAATGATGAGGATGGGATGACGAAGAAGGAATTAAAACCTGTGAAAATTCCGGCTAAACCGATACCCGATACGAGGGTGAACTTTTTATGCCGGCTTAAATATCAATTCAATAAACGAAAGGAGGAGCAGAAAAAAGCTATGTGGAATACGATCAAGAACCACTTAACCGGATTAATCTTCAGATGGATAGCGAAGATCGGTGGTGGCATTTTATTAACAATCGGCATATCTCAAAACTCATGGGAAGAGATAATAACGGCGGTGCTATCGATAATTGCGGGAGTGGCAACATCATTAATCCAGCATAAGCAGATTGCACTCACCGAGCCGAGTAAATTTGAGGAATGAATGGAACTCAAGGAAACAACCAAGCTAAATGGTATAAGAGCCGAGATATTGGTCGGGCTAATAGTAGCAGAAGGAGTATATGAGGATTTTGGATATGGAATGGTAGTAACATCGGTAACGGATTCCAAGCATTCGGCAGGATCGCTTCATTATGCGGGCTGTGCGATCGATTTAAGGACACGAGACATAAAGGACAAGGCGATGATAATTAAGATAACAGAGACGATCAGGAAGCGATTAACGAAGGATTATGATGTAGTCTTGGAGAAGGATCATATCCATATCGAGTACCAACCGAAGTATAGCTAAAAATAGTAGTGATTTACAATATGAATAATTTGCAGTAGATGTACTTTAAGCGGGAGCGGGAGCTTCCGTTTTTTTTATAAATTTTCCTTAGTAATTTTCTCAGTAGTTTCGAAATTTATTTCTTCCATTTCCCCTCTGAAAAAACGGATAGGAATGGTTATAGAAGGGATTGAACTTCCCAGACTAGAAGTAAAAGAAGTAATAAAACTACGGAGATATGGGAAAATTATAGCGGGAGCATTAAAGTTAATAAAGTTCTTTTTAAGTCCTTCGTTAATATCCTCTGAAAATTCAAAAGTGGCAATAGAATGAATAATTAAAAGAAAGCAATCCTCAGACTCGATATTAACCGTCATCATTATATTGAAATAATTAGGTTTTTCCTTTGGATAGTAGACTCTTGCATCAATATTTATATCCATATTATTTTTATCCGGCTCAAATTTCTTATCCGAAGAAAAATCTACTTTTACAATATCAATACCATGAAATTTTAGTAATTTCTGATCTTGCGTTTCCATTAAGCAGCTTCTGATAAACTATAATTTTTCTTAATATTTTGGCGTTTTTCTTTAAAATTAATTGTCGGTTGTGATTTTACAATTAATTTGGAATCTGATGAAAAAAGAAAGTCAAATTCCCCATCACCGTTATCAACTAAATAATTTTTAAATCTACTTAGCAACAACCATTTTGTTAATGATTCTTCGGTTTCTTTTGCCAAAGCATCATCCAATCTTTTTTCCATTTCTTTTAGATCTAACATATCTAACAGTCTCCCTTGAGGCACTTGACGATATTTACCGGCCAATGCGGCCAATTATCGGCCAATTATGATATGAAACGGCCAATTATTTTGCAGGTCTGAATAATCAATTATTTTGTTTGACGTAAAATATCTTTTTCGTAAGGTTCAATAATATTACTATCCAACACGCCCTGACGTAATTTTTTTACTATTTCTATTGATATATCATCTTTGAGTTTTAATTCATTATTCTTCCATTTCGCAATGATTTCATCAACGGTTCTCAAAAATACTTTATTGCAATCAACTATACTTGGTTTGGTTAATCCCGAATATTCTTTTTCGGAAATTTCTACTAAGGTAGAGCCGGGACAATTTCCTCTTAATGTCTTAAAATGTACAATTTGAGAAGATGTAGAAACCAATATTAACAATACATCTTTTTGAGGATCATGATTAAGCACTATAAATCGATGGGGTTCTTTGGATTTAATTTCGTCTGCTACAAAATAAAAGACTGTTCCGGGTCGTAGAGTACTTTTTATTGCAACTTCGGGAGGGATTTTCACCTATTATTAATCCCACAATGATTCTAAGTAATTCTGGGTCTTAACCACCTCTTTCAGAGCGGTTTTTCTCTCTTCGCTCAGTTCAAAACATTTGTCAATATCTTCTTCAGGGTCATCTAAAAAATCCTCTTCATTCATTTCTATGCGACTATGCAATTTGGAATCAATTTTTTCTTTGTGTCTAAGCCATTCAGGGTATTTATGCGTAATATTTACTAAATCAAAATTGGATTTATTGCCAAATTTGTTCCAAATATATTCTAAAGCATCTTTATCGCTATCCGAAAGGATACTATTATCAATTTCATTTAATGATTTAATTGATTTATCATTTTCTAATGATAAATATTCACTTGCATATTTTTTTTCACTCTCATCTAAATAATCACTAAGACTAGCAATATCTTTAGTATTTGATGCTACCGGACCATATTCCATTGCATAATATTTATCATTGGTTATAAAGCGGCCATATTTACGATAGTGAAATCGATCTGCCAAATAGACTAACTTTAATGCCTTCAATTTATCCAACTTTTTGCTTTTGGATTTAAGACAGAAGAAGTTTAGAACTTGCGTGGCTTTTTTATATGTAAATCTCATATTCTTTTTCATATTTTAAAACAAAAAATAGTTGCGAAGCGATGTTCGCAACACTTTATTAATATAATATTTTATATTGACATTTGCCAATATATTGCTTATGTAAAATAAGGATCATATCCATATCGAGTACCAACCGAAATATTGCTAACGAGCGAATTTTTATTATGGTGTTTAAGTTGCGGCGTTAGGTTATTTCGGGAGGGGCCAGACCCACTTAATTTTGTTTTTGGGGTCATCAGTTTTAGGGCGATGTTTTGAAAACTCAATATCGATTTTCTGCATTTCGAGCATATCGAGATATTTTTCCTCGAACGGTTTTTGTGCCACCTTCTTATGGAAATCGATCTTACTTTTATAAATTTTTTCTAGGACTTCTTTCATAAAGGGTATCAAATTAATTATCAATAATATACGAAAAAAAGGATTATTCTATAAATGAGAATTTCTATATTAGGGAAAAAGAAGTTAATGTTGTATTAAACAACGACGGTTCTACTGTAAGAATTGTAATAATCACTGAGATCTTTATCGCCAATCATTTCGACAATATCTTTTACTGAAATCAGCCCGTTGACATCTGCATTTTTATGAGCGAAGTCATGGCTTTTATTTTTTAATTCATTAAAAGTTAGTCCAATATTCTCTTTTATAGATTGATCGATAGCAGCTATTTCAGATTTACTTAAAACTTTCTCATTAAATTTTCTTTTAGGTTGAATGCTAGTGCGATTAGTAACTTTCAAAGAAGCAGAAACAGCATCTTTATAATCTTGATTAAATGGGAAATTATCTCGAACCATTTTAATGATATCATAAGCTCCTGATGGAACCGGACCGTTTTCCATAGCAATATAATTATCTTCAGTAATGAATCGACCAAACTTTTTCAGATGGATAATATCAGAGAAATAGATAATCTTAAGGATTTTATATAAATCTTGTGATTTTTCAGAAATGTAGAGAATAGTTTCTAACGTTTTTTCGAAATTAAACATAATAAATAATTTTCTCCTATGGATAAATTACAAATATTTTGATTAATGTCAATACTGGAAATTTCTTTTCTAAATGGGATATGATTTTGCGAGAATCTTCGTTGCGAATAATTTCGCAATAGGTGATTGTGAGATTTTTTAAGGGATGGAATAGATTTACTTATAGGGTGGAAAAGAGTATATTTCGGGGAGTTATGGAGATGTGGAGCCATAACTTATATTGGGGATTAAGAATGAGTGCCCTGTCTTAATCCCCTTTTTTTTCAATGGAAGTGCGGTGCTGCTATAAAGGATAAATAAGGCAAAAAATGGTGAGCCGATACCTGTCCCCCAAGCTTCAAATTGCTGATGAATTATTAATGATATTATAAGAGCAAGATAAAATTTTGGTTCGATTTGGGTGGGATTAAGTTTTATCTGAATAATTATTTTCCAAATCAGCCATACAAATGGTAAATAGAATAATATAAGTCCAATTACTCCCACTTCTTCAATTAATGCAAGTATTGTACTACCTTTTTCACGACAAATAACATTATTTTTAATTATACTTATTTCGGGATGTAAATTAGTTTTATCACTCATACCAAATCCGATTCCAATTAATCCCCCATTTTTAGCTGATTGGATGGATGCGGAATAAACGGTGAATCGACTTTCGCCGAATTTATCTCGACCTTTAAAGATAAGTGTATGCGTGAAATCTGAAATTATAGTAATATTCTGCAAAGCCATTATTATTAAGAAAACGGTTCCAAAAACTCTTATAGATTTCTTAAAATCAATAAGTGAGATGAATAGAATAATAAAAACAAAAAATGATAGAATCGAAGCTCTTGAGGAAGTCATTACCAATAAAATGAATAAAATAAATGAAGAGACCGAAGCAACTATTACCGGAATTGATGAATTTAATTTTTTATAATTTTGCCCGATAAAGAGCAATAGAAATGGGAGCAAGAATATAATTATCGCACCAAGTGAGTTTTGATGAGAGAAGAATCCCATAAATCCTTTTGCATTGCCACCCGACCACGAATCGGAAGGGATATTGGAAATTAGTGAAAATATTGATATTAAAATTATTACAAATGCGGAAGGGATTGCGTTTATGGAATTCCCTTTTGATGCAATTCGATAGAGAGTAAGAAACAAAAATAATTGAAGCACTCCTCTTTCGAGTGAAATGATTGAATTATTCGACCATGCAGATGAAATTAAGCACCAAGTAGAGTATATCAGAAGCAGCTTCAGGAAGATTGAGGATTTTATTTCGTGAAGGAAGGAGTTGGGATTTAATAAGGCATAGATTGCCAGTATAAGGTAAACAAGATATTTTATGAATGCTATCTTAGGAATAAGAGATAAGGAAAATAAGGTAATGATTGCAGGGAGAAGAAATTTATATAGGGATAGGGGCAAATTTTTCGGCATATAGAACCTTAATCATTTTTATTAGCTCATCGGGATTGTGTGGGTTGAAGAGGTGGATATTTTTCATATTGGTATCGGGGAGGAAATCGATAGTATTGGAGCAGATTATTGGAAGTCGGGCAGAAAGTGCTTCATAAATAGGTATTCCGAGAGATTCCACGAAAGAGGGATAAACGAGGCAATCGTAATTTGGGTATTCATTTAATACTTGCTCGTGGGATAATGAGCCGAGAAATCGTATCTGGGAAATAGGATTTTTATAATCCGGATTTCCACCGATTAGTGTAAGCGTAATATTATAATCAGATGATAGAAGAGTATTTACAGCAGTGTATAGACACGAGTGATTTTTATATGGTAGAAATTCGGCAACATACAGTAGATTAAGGGAGTTCGGGAGCGGAACGGATGTTTTTGATGTCGGGGGCGAAGTGTGGATAATGTTGTCTAATTTTTTAGGGTTAAGATTCGGCTGATATAACTCATTTCGCCATGTGGGTTCGGGTGATGTTATTACTGGGTCTATATTTAATTGATGCAATTTGGGAGATAATTTTCCGTGTGGATCGATGGCGGTACGGGATTTTTCTGTAAAGTAGAATATCTTTTCAGCGTGTTGAGCAGAGAAATAATGAAAATCCCTAAGCAGAACCATCTTTAGGTATATAAAGAAATACGTAAAACGAGATGGTTGTTTATTGATATTTAAGCGAAGCGAATTATAGAGTCTGAAAGAAAGAGATGACGTAGTAGAATTGAAGTTAGTTTTAGAAAAACCAAGTGGTATATCCTTATCTCTCAAAGGTACAGGCGGATTTATTCTTAATGAGGGATGTAAATTCAGGTACATCTTCAGTACTTCATAATCGAATGGGAGGAGATTTTGAATTACAATAGAGAATGGTCGGAATGAACCGAGATAATAACCACCAAGTGAGATCAGATGTTCACAATCATTCTGTCTTAAATATCTACCGGAGAATATAAACATCCAGAGGAAGCGGAGGTAGCGATTACCGGAAAGAGTTTTATACGAACCAGATGACTGATTTGGGGCGTTTACTTGTTGGTTATTAAATAGAGTTTCACTTGAACGAGATTTATGTGATTGCGAATTTTTTATGAAATGGATTTTTGAGAAGTCGATTTTAGAAGTGGGGTGTATAAGTAAATGAATCTGTGAGGCGGGATAGAGAGTGAGGAGGTAATTGATGATTATTGGTGCGATGATTACTGCACCTTTTGATTTGATATTAGAAATATCGAAGCAGATCTTCATGCAGGAGCATAAGAATTAAAAAGGAGTATTTTTAAGCGATGCTACAAACGTGTTATTTTATTAAATGCTACAAGGGATTACTTTATAACTGCAAAGAGAAAGCCAGACCACCATTAAAAACTTTCATATCTTGCAGACCGCCGATAAAATAGATATGATTAAAAAGTGCGAACCTGACACCGGCATTAAAATAATCGGAATCATATTCCAAAAGCAGTTCAGAAACTTCAAATAACGAAACCGAAACACCGCCAAACGGTCCATCGAACTGATAACTGCGTGCAGTAAAAAGATCGAATCCGTAACCGGCATTCAGTTTTATATTATCAATAAATGAATCGAGAGGAAAATTTTTAGTCAAAGCAAAATATGTTGCATTATAATAATTTGTTTTGCTATCGCTGCTGCGGAAAATATCATGTGCTCCGAATACCACCGAAGGAAGATATTCCGATTCATTAAGAAATTTGAGACGTGCAGAGAACATCCGATCTCCGAGCGCATCGCTTGCATTGGTACGATTAGTAAATCGGAGACCCACTTCCAAAAATGGAAGATATCCGAAAGTAAGATAATAAGACACCGCCTCTAAGTTCCGAGAATATCCTTTATCGTTTCCATCAGAGAGATAATTCGCTCCGAGAATCAGTTTTCCGCTTTCTAAAGTCTCCCCTGTCGGAATAGTATATAAACCGGTCAGTCCTGTAATCGTCTGTCCAAAAATAACTGAAGATGAAGAATAAAATGAAACCGCCATCCACGAAACAAAAATCATAACGAAAAATTTCTTCATGCTACATTTTCCTCTTTATGATTTAGCTCTATCATAAGGGATTTTAGTTCATTGATTACGTTATCATAATTATTAATTCTATTCTCATCAACAAAGTCATCAATTCTTTTAGTAAGCGAATCGAATCGAAGTGGAGCGATATCTGAAGAGCGGAATACTTTGTTATGAGCAGTTATAGCATGGTCTTCATCAGAATAAAATAATTCTTCATAGAGTTTTTCGCCTGGTCGAACGCCTACGAATTTAATTTCGATATCTCGTCCCACTTCAAAACCGCTGAGAGTAATCATATCTGAGGCGAGATCAACAATTTTATGCGGCTCACCCATATCGAGAACGAAAATTTCGCCCCCTTTTCCGAGAACGAATGATTGGAGCACGAGTTGAACAGCTTCGGGGATAGTCATAAAATAGCGAATCATTCGAGGATCGGTAACAGTAACGGGACCGCCGGCTACAATCTGTTTACGGAATATATTTACTACTGAGCCGCGGGAACCGAGCACATTACCGAATCTAACGACCGAAAATTTCTTATTTGAATAATTAGCCGCACTAAGTACAATAATTTCAGCAATTCGTTTGGACATCCCCATAATATTAGTCGGATTAACTGCTTTATCGGTAGAGATCATCGTAAAAGCTTCCACGTTATATTTAATTGCGAGGGAGATCAAATTACGTGTACCGATAATATTATTAGAAATAGCTTCCGAGGGATTATTTTCCATAAGGGGTACATGCTTATGAGCGGCGGCATGAAAGATTATTTCCGGTTCGTAGGTACGGAAAACCCAATCGAGCCGTTCGTTGAAGCGGATATCGGCAATAATTGGTTCGATAATAATCGGTTTATTGTAAAGTTTTGAGCGGAGTTCCTGTTCAATTTCGAAGATCGAATTTTCCCCATGTCCGAGAAGAATAATTTTTTTAGGATAGCCTTCGCAGATTTGGCGGCAGATTTCGCTTCCGATTGAGCCACCTGCTCCGGTAATCATAATTACTTTATTTTGAATCTTCCCTGCAATCTCTTGAAGATCGGTAGTAATCGGGTCGCGTCTAAGGAGATCTTCGATATCAATTTTTCTAAATTTATCTACTCTTATTCTACCGCTGATAATATCGGACATACTCGGTACTGTGAGCACTTCGAGTTCCGCTTCTTTGCATATTTCAAGAATCTTTCTTATTTCAATACCCTGAGCCGTGGGCATAGCGATAACAACTTTTTTAATATTATGAGCTTTAGCGATATTGCCAATCTCTGAGCGTGTACCGAGAACAGGGATACCACGCACACGCATCTTTTGTTTAATGGGGTCATCATCGATAAAACCGATACAATTCATACCGATTTTTGAATATTTTTGAGTTTCCTGCACAACCATTGTACCTGCATCACCGGCACCGATAACGAGAATATTTTCTTTATTCGGATGTTTATTCAATCGATGCGAAGCACGCTCAAAAAGACGGACGCTGAATCGAAGAGTAGAGACTAAGATCATAGCAATTGCAGCATCAAGATAAGGCAAAGATGAAGGCATTGCTCTAAGATCGGGACTAAAAATTCGGATTAAATTGAAGAGGAATACTTGAATAAGGAGAGTAATAATACTTGTGAGAAGTAGTTGACCGAGATCATCGACACTTGCATGCGCCCAGAAACGGCGATAAAGACCGAGAATTCCGAAGATAGAAAGTTTTAGAATAGAGAAAATAAAGACGTAGATAAGCACGCCATCAAAATGCCCCATAAAAAGGATAAGCCCATCATACCTCACAAAAAGAGCAAGAAACGGAGAGATAAGGACTAAGAGGATATCTATATAGAAAAAATGTCGATTTCTTAGATTATGAAGAGAACTGTTAAGTGTGTTTATAGGCATTATAGTCTTTTATATATATTATTAATGTGTAACGTTTTTTCCGGTAAATGCTTTCAAAATAGTTAAGAAGAATATTTTTACATCGAATAGTAAACTTTTATGAATTAAGTAATATCTTTCATATTCTACTTTGTCGGGAATAGAAAGTTCATCTCTACCATTGATTTGAGCCCAGCCTGTAATTCCGGGTTTTAATTTATCTAATCCATATTTTTCTCTTAAACCGATTAAATCATATTGATTGAATAATGCCGGTCTGGGACCAACAAATCCCATATCACCTTTAATCACATTAATTAAATTAGGTAATTCATCTAGACTGAATTTTCTTAGTACTTTACCAATTTTTAACAAATATTGATCCGGATTTTCTAAAAGATGTGTTGCCACATTGGGCGTATTTTTCTTCATTGAACGGAATTTATAAAAATCGAATAACAGATGATTTAATCCCGGTCTCTTTTGTTTAAAATGAATCGGGAATCCATCTTCTAAAAAAATTAAAATACTTATAAGTATATAAATTGGCGAGATACAAATAAATATAAGTAGAGCTAATAATCGTTGCATTATTTATATAATATTTTTTACTTATTATCCGAGAGAGTATAATCTAATTTCACGAATTTTTGAAGCTTTGTAGATGGATATATATTATCTGTTAATAACTTAATCGAATTCTCATGAATAAAATTATTTTTTATTAACTTATTCATATAAAAAAGAGATTTAACAAAAATAGAAGGAACAATTAAAATAGATTTAGCATCTGAATATTTTAATAAATCATTAAAAGAATATTCTTTTTCATCACTGACATTATAAATACCTGAAGGCACTTTATCTTCAATAATTGCTTGAATTACATTCTCTATATTCTTAATAGATAAAAGAGATAATTTATTATTACCGTTGCCTATCTTGTAAAACTTATTTTTAATTTTGGTTCTTCTGGAAATATTTAGCAAAAAAGTGGGAGTATAAACCGGAGCGAATCTTAAAATCCAGCTTTTTTCTTTGAAGTTTTCAAGAAGGTATTTTTCAGCTTCTAATTTAGTAATTGCATAAGGAGATTTTGGTATAAGTTCCGAATCTTCTAAGTATATATTTTGATTAAATTTATCACCATAAGTGGATATAGTACTGCTATATATTATTTTATCAGGTAATTTATTTTGACTTTTCATCTCTTTTAAAAGGTTTATTAAAGTCTGCACATTAACAATATAAAATTTGTTGTATTCAGCTCCTTTCCCTTTTGAATGCGCCAACCCAATTAGAAAAATGAGAGAGGAGAAAGTTTTATTTTCTTTTACAAAAGTAGAGACATTTTCTTTAATGGTTAAATCAAGTTGCGAATAATTGTTTTGAGAAAGTTTTTCATAACCGACACCTAAAACATTACTATCTTTTGATAAATGCGAGAATAATTGGCTTCCTATTATACCGTTGCTACCAGCTATTAAAATTAAACTCAATTTCGTTATCCTTTTCAAAATTCAAAATCATTTTATTGTAATTAGAAATCATATCAAATAGCGCTTGCAAGATTTAGATTTCAAAAAATCATTTTATGGTTAAGCTAATGGGGATAGTAAATATTATTTTTTACAAAATTTAAGAATTAATATAGAATTGATTCATATTCAAAAACAATTTTGTTCCAATCATATACTCGACAAAGCTCTTTAGAAGGGATAAAATTATTTAACGATGCACCAGAGTCCAATAATTCCTGGATATCAGAGAATTTGAAAAAATAGAAACCTTGATTAAATAAAGTAAATTGATTCTGAGGATTATTCATTGAAATTATAGGCCTTTGCGCAATAATCATTTCAACCAAAGATGGTGCCGTCCCACACAAAGTATGAGTATGAATATATGCTTTACATTTTCTCCTAATTAAGTCTAATTCCGACTTATTATATAATCCGTTAATCAAATAAATATTAGATACATTTTTGTATTTATTATAAACACTTTCACCAAATATTGAAGATGTAAAATTGGAAATTAAAACTAATTGATGTTTTGATCCGACAAAACTTTCACACAGTTTGTCAATTTGGTTATCAGCTAAGGCTCTACTAATGGATAAAAAATAGTCCTCCTTCATAAATTCATATTTGTTTTTAAACTCTTGATTTACATTTAGCGAAGTATCAATTTCACCACCATATGGTAAAACTTTGATTTTTGATTTAATTTTTTTCGGTAAAAACGTTTTATAATATTCATTGTCAAGAATAACATAAGAAGAATGTTTTAGACTAAGTTTGAAACAAAACTTAAGATACTGTTTAGAAAAAAAGCCAAATTTAGGTCTTTCCCACTCTATACCTCCAATATTCGATATAATTTTAACTTTTCGAAAAACATTTAAGATAGGAATTAGAGGAATACCCTGCACACCAAGGAAAAGTATTGTGTCAACTCGCCAAAAAGCAAGTAATATCGACCAAAAGTCAAAAAAAAGTCCTTCAAATCCAGAGGCCTTTAATTTAATTCGTCTAATTTTTACTTGGTTTGGAGTAATAATTTTTTCGGGTGTTTCTATTGAATTAAAAATTAAATATTCTATTTTGTCACTTATTTTTCTCTCGGCTAAATTTCTCACAAGCTGATCCCATCCACCAAAATTAGCATAGAGGCCATGAGATCCAATAATAGCAATTTTTCTCATAAGTTACTTATAATCCTTATAATAAAGTTCAATATATTCTTTTAAAGCAACTTTCCAATCTTTCATAATATTGCATTGTCTTAAATTTAATTTCCTATTCAGTAACCTTTCAGATTGGGGTCTTTCAGCATAATATGTTTCTTTAAAATAGTTCGAAGTAACTTCAGTAAGTATAATTTCTTCATTCTTTCCTAAAATCTTCAACAATTCAGTTGCAACTTCTAATCTACTTGTTTGGCCTTTACAAACCATATTATATAAGCCCCAGTATTCCTTTTCAATAAGTAACTTAACATTCTTTGCGAAATCATGTGTATATGTTGGCGTACCATCTTTATCATTAACAATAAACAACTCTTTCTTCCCATCTTTTAATTGTTTCATCAGCTTTTGGATAAATTTTTTGTCTTTAGTTGGCCCAGCACCCATCATCCAACCTGCACGGCAAACTAAAAATCTATTTGCATTTTCAACTACAAATCTTTCACCCATGTATTTAGAGCGGGCATAAACACCTAATGGATTTGGAATATCCCAATCATCGTAAAACTCCTTACCACCATCAAAGATTCCAGCTGTACTTATATAAAGTAATGGTATATTTAATTCATTTGCAATATAAACTGCATTTTCAACAGATAATGTATTTGTATTATACGTGTCGTCTGCATTTTCTTCACAAAATTCTAAATCGGTATAAGCACCTAAATGAAATAAGTAATCAGGTTTGAATTCCAATACGTCCTTTTTATAAGCTTCAAAATCCCTAAAATCTAAGAATGATAACCATTCCTCATTTACATCTTTATCTGTACATTTTACTTCGTATTCGTCTTTAAATTGTTTATAGAATGCTTCACCTAGCATACCGCCACAACCAGCTATGTAGATTTTTTTCATGTTTTTTTCCTCATTATTTTCTTAGCTTTAGTACTTTTGCCGGAACACCTCCAACAATTGAACAGCAAGGAACATCTTTGGTTACAATACTTCCAGCTGCTATTATACTATTTTTCCCAACTTTAACACCATCAAGAACAACTGCTCTTGTTCCAATCCAAACACCATCTTCGATAATGACCCCTTTTCTAGTTACACCCTGGACGTTTACTGGCACGTCTGGGTTACTAAAGTTGTGATTTTCAGAAAAGATTGATACATTTGGCCCAAAAATTACATTATCCCCAATCTCTGTTTTTCCTCGAACTTGAATAAAACAATTTTGGGCAATTCCTACATTATCCCCTATTTTAAGGCCCTCGCCTAAATGGCTAATAACACCAGTGCAATCAATAATTGTACCTTTTAATATTGAAACATTATTACCTATTATTACCCCAGAGTTTGAAAGTGCATTAATTTCAACATAATCCCCAATAGTGACAGTTCTACCAATACTTATTTTTTTTCGAAAAGAAAATTTGCATTTTCTTCCAACAAATAGAAATCCCCCCTTGTTTTTTACTGTCATTTTTAATAAAAAGCCTCTTAATAGAGACAAACCCTTTGAAAATAAGATTAACAGTATCTCATATTTTGTTAAATTAACGTCTACTGAATAATTATCTCTTCCAAGAAACATTATTAATTTATTGATTATTAACATACATTGCCTTTATATCTACATTATTTAACAATAAATTAGGAAAAATATTATTCTTGATTTATCCAATTCCATGTTTCTGAGATTCCATCAATTAAAGCCGTTTTAGGGAAGTCACTAAAAAGTTCCGTAATCTTAGAAATATCTAATACAAAATGATCCACGTCATAAATTTGTTTTGCTACATAATTAATTTCAAAATTTTTGCGTGTGATACTTCGTATTTTGTCTATTATTTGGTTTATTGAAGTACCTTTTCCACTCCCTAAATTAAAAACACCAACCTGATTATTTATAATTAAATTGTAAGTTAACCAGATTAAGTCATTGATGTAGATGTAATCTTTTTGAGCATTACCATCACCAAAAACCGTAATCTTTTCATTTGTCTTTATTTGTCGTAGAAATGTAGAAATAACACCTTGTGCAATAAAATGTCCTTGACGAGGGCCAAAAGGATTAGATGGTCTTAATATAAGAAGTTGCAAATCGTACATTTTTTGATACAATAATAAGTATCTTTCGATTGTTGCTTTGACTATCCCATAGGATGATATTGGGTTCAATGAATGGTCTTCCTTTATTAGGGGTGTGGAAGGAATACCATATACAGCACCACCTGAAGAAAAATATACAATCCGTTTTAATCCTAATTTTATTGATAAGTTTAGAATATTAAGTGTTGGGATAAGATTCTTATTGATATCTGATACTGTATCAATATTAGATGTACTTGGAACTGACAAGCTAGCTAAATGAAATAGTACATCGACTCCCAATAGGGCTTCATATAAATCAGGAATATTATCTAGATTCGAAATTCTATAATCCACATTCAATAATGGCTTGCGATAACGTTCATGGGAAATGTCAAATACACGAACTTTATGCCCTTTTAATAACAAATAATCGATTAAATGTGAGCCAATAAACCCATTCCCTCCTATAACCAAAGCATTCATAAAATTTTCCTTTTGTTAATAAGGTTTGTAAAAACTCGCATTGTATCGGCATAATACCGATTGGAATTATTTTTTATTTCCAAGATTTCACGCGCATTAATTCCCATTCTTTCTATTGATTTCTTATCTTCAAATAGTGTCCTAATTTTTACTGAAAAGTCAACTGAATTTCCTGCTTCAAAAAACATACCATTTTTATTGTCTAATATTAAATCCTTTAAGCCCCCAATGTTTGAGGCAACAATAGGTTTTCCATTAGCAAATGCTTGAAGCGCAACATATGGGCTAGGTTCATACCATTCCGAAGGCACAACTACAAATTCACAATTTTTAATAATTGGATCCAAATCCTCCCCCCATTTAGGTCCAGTAAAAGTTACATTGTCCAATGAGTTTTCATTCGTATAATTTTTATAGCTTTCATAATCTGGACCATCTCCTACTATTATCAATTTTATATCTGGCAACATTTTCATGGTATTAAGTAGCGTAAGAATACCCTTTTCCTTTGAAAGTCGACCAAAGTACAAAATGTAATTATCGCCATTGTACTTCGGTTGGATATTGGAATATTCATAACTATTTTCAATTATATGTGTCCTTTTTTTATCATATCCGAATTTGACAAACATATCTCGTGAAAACTCACTTTGAAAAAGGAATAAATCAACTTGATCATAATATCGTAATAGATAATAGATAGAGCTTTCAATTGCGAAAAGAGTACTTGCAAAAATAGAGCCTTTTTTACATTTTTGAGAGATAGCATTATAATACTTATGTTTATGACAAGCTTCACAAATCTTACCATTTGACAAAAAAGTAGAATTTGGGCAAATTAATCTGTAGTCTAAAATACGCCAAACAATAGGAATATTTGCCTTTTTAAGGACGGGTATTATGCTTGGGGTCTGATAACTTGATATATTATTTAATTGTGCAATATCTATTTTGTTTTCGCTCAGTAGTAAGCGTAATTTTTTTTTTGCCTCTACAGAATAAATAGATTTTCCAAACGTTTGAAATGCGGATGTATATGAGAAATTTTTATAAAATTTTTTATAATTAATATTTTTAATAAAATATTTGCTAAATGGAGTATTAAAATTTTTTTCATTCATTACTGAAAATGGTACAATCTTATGACCCATTGACTCGTATAAATTACAAACACTTTCAATATAAGACCAATCACCTCCACTAGGGTACCAAGACCAATTTACCATTAGAATATTCATGTTATCCAACTTAATTTAATGTATTAGCAATATCTACATAGTCACAACTTATTCTTTTAGCCATATTTTCCCAACTTAATTCTTGTGATCTTATTTTTGCGCCATTACTAAGTGCAGATAGCAAACTTCTGTTATTGACTAATTTTTGTATTGCATCAGAAAAGCCATTAATACTTGTTTGTGGAGAAGATAAAGGGATTTTGATCCCGCATTTTTCATTGATAGCTGTAGCCATTCCAAATGCATCATGACAAATAACTGGTAGGCCGTAGGTTAATGATTCCAATATTACTGCTGAAGTGGCTTCTTTTATACTTGTGTGTATTAGTACATCAGAATTCTGCATAAATTCAAATACATTTTCATGAGCAACATCCCCAAGCCAAATAATGTTGTTCAGATTCAATTTATTTGCTAATTTTTCGTATTGTTTTCTTAGCGGCCCATCACCAATAATAGATAGTTCTACTTTGTTTTTGAGTTTTGGCTCTAAACTCAAAGAATTTAGCAGGATATCTAGTGCTTTCGTATAGACTAACCTTCCTACCCATAGTATTTTGAGTGCCTTATTATTTGATTTGATACTACTTTTATTAAATGAATTCCCATAACCTCCAACATCGAGCATTATTTTAACATCGCATTTTGCTTTAGAAGTAAAATAATTATAATCATCAATAGTAACTGAGTATATCATTGAGGCCTTTTGAATTGCTTTTCTAATACGCAAAGAAAATTTGGACTGTATAAAATTTACTAGACGCCTTATTAGTTCAAAAGAAATCTCGCTTATTTTTAAACTCCTGTAAAAGGATGATGGCATTCTAACTAGACCGCTACACGGACCCCAGACATAAGGAATGCCAAGTTTCCAAAGATAACCCGGCTCACGAAATGAAATTGATGTTAGCTGATGAACTAAATCAAATTTCTCTGATTTTATTAATCGTGACACAATATTGAATACTTCTTTTTGCCAATGTTTATATCCTGCATAATAAAGTGGGGCAAAGCCAATTGCTGAATTATCAGATTTAATTAATGTATTAATCTTAACATATAACTTTGTAATTATTGGTTGGGGGACAGGAATTAGAGTTAAACCATTTATCTCACCATGAAATAACGTATGCTGATATATATCTCCTTCGTATTCAGAAGTATTGAATTGATTTGTTTCCGCAAATAATACTGTGATATTATGATATTTACATAAATTATTTACCAGGTTCCAACCCACAGCACATTCCGAGCCCTGTGATGGAGAAAATTCGTGAGCAACAATCAATATATTTAATTTTTTCATAATTATAGCTTAGATATAATAAAAATTATCTTATCATAAAGAATTTGTTAAAGTGGAATAGAGATTTTTGCGAAGATGATAATAACATAAACCACTAAGCCCAGAATGTAATAATATAAATGATGGTATTTCTGGAGTATATAACGAAAATCCTTCCCATGTCATCACTATAATAATTAATATTATATAAAACGAAAATCCTTTAATAAGTGATGAATTTATTTTTGATAATCCAGTTAAAGCTAATTTAATTGGGAAAAACCACAAATACAAAAATAATACGGTTCCAATAAAACCCAGTTCTCCAAGAATGTGAGGCCAAAATGTATCTAAGAGTGTATGATGACCCGCTGCGACAGCTGACGCTGAATTTGAACCGATATTTGAAACACCATATGAAAAATAAAGACTACTATATCCCCCTACAATACTTGACAAACTAGCAAATGTTCCCAATCCGGACCCAAAGGGGAAATAGTCAACAGCTATCTGAAAACCAGCGATATACATTCCTGTCCTGACATGTCCTTCAACACCTGATCTCTCTAAATAAAAATAATTATTAGCAATGTTATTTACAAAATCAGCCTCATATACGAAAAACATAACCATTAACAATACAGAATAAAAAAGTAAAAGTCTCCTTCTCATATTCAAACTTGTAAAATTAAAAATAAAAAAGAACCAGACAAACACATTACTAATAATTGTCTTTTTTATTATAGTCATCATTATACCAAAACTAAAAAAAAACGCAATATATAAATATTTTTTTTTTGCTGTAATTATATAAAGTGAAAGAGCAATGATCGCACCAATATTCATAGTTGAAGCAAATGCGCCTACTTCTCTAAAGATACCAAACACCAATCTCATTGTTGTTTGAGCAAATATTACTTGTATTATTGGAAATATAGACATAATTATGATTACAACTAATAACTTATCGAATATTTTTAAAATATCTATCTCACTTGTTTTTGTGTTAATACCAAGTATAAACATCGCTGAGAAAAGGAAAGTAAAGCCTATACCTAAGACATAGTTTATCAATGTTGCTTGCGTAACAAGATAGGCAAAAAAAATAAATATAAAAATAGCAAGTATAATAGATTTATATCTTATTGGGAAACTAATTCTTCCTCCAAACAAAAACCAATTAATAAAAAATACGAACAAGATCACAACGTGTCTGAAGCCCGAAAAAAATGATATAACCCCAGTTATTTCTAGATTCTCCGAGATAAAAACTACTATAGTTGTAATAATAAAACTATATATTATCCATGAATTATTAGCCCCTTTTAACATGAAACTCTTTCAATATATGGAATAAGATTAAATGTCACAATATAGTCCCAACTATATTTTTGAGATTGTTTTTGAATTTTTTCAGAACTATAAGTGTTAATGTTTGTATATATTTTAATTAATCCATTGTAGAAATCCTCAACCGTATCTCCGATAATAACTCCGTTTGCATCATTAATTACTTTTATATTTTCATTTGTTGCCGTGGCTAAAACAGGCATACCGCTAAGTAAATATTCAAATGTTTTAAATGGTGGTTGATTCTCAAAATATTTTTTTATTGGTATGTATGAAACACCAACATTATGACTATTGAAATATTCTGCAATTTTTGGTTCGCGAATTTCCCCTTTATACGAAACAATCTTGTCTATTTTAAGCTCTTTTATCATATTTTTAATTTTTTCTACTTCAGTTTTAGACCCATGACCTATTATTGTATAACTCACATTTAAACGATTAATATTTTCAAAATACCATTGAGCAAAAGCTTTTATGGTAGTAGTAATATTCCTCTCATGAAATGTTCCAACATACAAGAACTTTAATTCTTTAAAATCTTTTTTGGAATAAGCGAATTTTGGTGACCCCAAAGGGATTATAGAAGTTCGAGCTGGTAAATTCAAATATTTCACTATCCCCTGTGAGATCGTAGTAATATTTTTGAAAAACTTAACTTCTATAAATAAAAACATATTATAGAAAAATCTTTTTAAAAATGAAGAGAAAATATAACCAGATCGTATTTCTACAACTATTTTCCTTTTGATAAACAATCTAATGATAGAACAGAAAATGAAATAATTAACAAGAACAAAATCATAACTGTTCATATGCACTTCCCTATAAATCGCTTTGAAAAAATTTAATCTCATTAAACAGCCGTTTGTAGCTTGAGGTATATGAATATATTTTATTCCTTTAATGTTTCTATTTGCTAACCCTTCATCAATACCTATATAGTTTATTTTATATTTCTCTTTTAATAACAAGCAATAATTATAAGTACTTGTTTGAGTCCCAAATTGTCCCGGATGAATAAATAGTATTTTTTTCATATTACTAAATAATTTTTCTTGTAAAATTGTTATTTGACCCATCTCTGAAACAGGAAATAAACTTAAATAGGGAGATAAATTTCAGTCTAAAAATATAGTAAAGAAAATATTTAATAAAGTTATTCCTTTTTTGTTTTAAGCTATAATAATTACTTAATATAAATGCACGATTCCGAATAAACACACACATTCTTGTTGATGGTTTTATCTCTATTTCGTACGGGAATATTCCTGGTATTATTTTCTTGGTTATGGTTTTTGCTTCAGGATGGTAATGTTTTGCTTTAATTATAGTTGCAATGGATATTTTATTTTTAATTGCTCTCAAAGTATATTCATTTTCATCACCCCAGATAAACATTTCTTTTTTAATAAATCCAATTTTTTTTGGAACATCACGATGTATAAAAGTTCCATTAAAAGGAGTGATATAATTTTTAATCAAATTTATTTCTTTAATAGATTTAACATCTACATATCCTTTAAGTTTAAAAGCCAGCATTTCATGATTTGTATTGTTGATTACTAGAGCATTTGCATATTTAATTTGATTCTTTGTGGAATAATTATATAATTCTTTAACTTGTTCGTTATCTGGTAAACCATCATCATCCATCAACCAGAGCCAAGTATAATCAGACAAATAGGCCAACCTCATCCCCTCATAAAAACCACCAGCTCCTCCATCATTTTCATATTTACTAATATAATTTATTTTAATATTTTCATAAGGTTTGACTAAACTTGAAATTGCATATTCTAAATATTGATTCTTCTCCTTTCCATTTTTAATAGTCTTAGGAATATACTGTTTTTCACATAACAAATCTTGAGTTCCATCATTAGAACAATTGTCAACAATGAAAATGGAATCAACTTTAAGTGTTTGGCTACGAATTGCATCTAAACATTTTAGAAGAAGTTCTTTTCTGTTATAAGTCACCACCACAGCGGCTATTGAATCATTCATTCAATCTCCAATTCATTTTTAACTGTATTTAATGAACTCTCTATTACCTGATGCATATCATAATATTTATACTCTGCAAGTCTTCCACCAAAAATAACATTAATTTTTGTAGTTGCAAGATTTTTGTATTTATCCAAAAGAGTTTGGTTTTTCGAATCATTTATTGGATAATACGCTTCTTGGTCTTTTGAGAATTCATGTGGAAACTCACGAGTAATATATGTTTTATCTTGGGTACCAAACTCAAAATGTTTGTGTTCAATTATACGGGTAAAAGGGATTTCTTTATCGGTGTAATTAACAACAGCATTTCCTTGATAATTTTTTATATCCAATAATTCACTTTCAAAGTGTAGACTTCTATATTCTAGTTTCCCAAAACAATAATCGAAGTATTCGTCTATTTTTCCAGTATATACTATTTTATTAGCGAGTAAATCTAATGAAGTTTTATCTTGAAAATAGTCGATATTCGTTCGCACTTCTATTCCCTCAAGCAATTTTAACGATAATTTAGTATAACCCCCGATAGGTATACCTTGATAAATATCATTAAAATAATTATTATCAAAAGTAAATCTCAAAGGAAGTCTTCGAATAATAAATGCAGGAATTTCTGTTGCTGGACGTCCCCATTGTTTTTCTGTGTATCCTTTAATTAATTTTTCATATATGTCTCTTCCAACTAACAATAACGCTTGTTCTTCAAGATTTTTAGGATCTTTAATATATTTACTTATTATCCTTTGTTCCTCTATTTTCTCAAATGCTTCTTCGGGTGTTTTAACACCCCAAAGTTTGTAAAAAGTATTCATGTTAAAAGGTAAATTGTATAAATCACCTTTAAAATTAGCAACTGGTGAATTTGTAAAACGATTAAAGCTAACAAAAGAGTTTACGTAATCCCAAATATACTTATTACTTGTGTGAAAAATATGTGCACCATATTTATGTACATTGATATCTGCAATTTTTTCTGTATAAATATTTCCACCAATGTGATTTCGTTTATCAATAACCAAACATTTCTTGCCTTGTTTATGAGCTTCTTGCGCAAAGACAGAACCATATAATCCTGCCCCAACTATTAAATAATCATATTCCATTTTTACCTTAGATGTTAATTAGAAATACCTTGATGCTTTATTTATAAATTTATTTGAAATATACTTAATCTCATTAATATCTACTAAATTTCCAATTATTATATAAATAAGTACAAATAACATACCAGTGCAAGTGACTTTTAGGAGAGTACTCTCTATATTTAAATTATTTAATAACAGAAAAGTTATTCCATAGCTCACGAATGTTACGATGATAATTTTTAATAAGTCATAAAAAAGTTCACCAATTTGTATATTTAGGATTTTACTTTTAATATAATAAAGCGAAGCAAAATAATTAAATAAATTGGATATAAACCAACTAATAGCTATTCCTAAGTATGAAAACTGTACTCTTAAAAAATATGCAATACCAACAAATATAATTAGCTCTAATGTGGATATAATTGAGAGTATACCAGTTTTTCCAGATATAAAAAATATTTTCGTTGTAAAACTTAATTCTGCCCTAATAATCATAGCAAACATGTACCAAATTAATGTTTTACTAACTGCAACAGTGGTGATATGATTAAATTCACCCCTTTCAAAAAGTATTTTAATAACATCATTGCCTAAAAATAATATTACTATAAAAATAGGAATCATAATTATGAAAAAAAATCTTGAGATATTCCTAAATTGATTTGTCAATTCAACCAGATTATTATTACTCCATAAATTTGCAAGTCTCGGATAGATACTTGTACCAATTCCAGATATGGCAATAGTCCCCACGATTAATGATATTTGGTTAGCATAACCTAAATAAGAGACACTACCAACTTCAAGACTAGTTGCAAACATCCGCTCTAAGATGGTACTCATTCTTGATATTAAACCTAACAATAACAAGGGCCAAACAATATTTAAATATTTATTTGTATGCTCATTAAATAAAGAAAATTTTTTCATTGAGAAAAAATTTTTTTTATAAAATATTGGAGCCAATAAAACGACACTTACGATTGAAGAAATTAATGCGCCGAAAGATAAACTAAATATCCCCCAAAATGGGAAGAGTGCAAACAACGCAAACAAGTTTACAAATGCTACTATTGGTAAAACAATAGCGGGTTTCATAAACCTATGCTTTTCATAATATAATGAATTAAGCATATTTGCTAATGTATTGAATAGAATTGATGGTGATAATAATATTAGAAGATTTTGTGTTAATCTTTTATGTGATATACCATAGTCGATCGCAATAATATCAACAATTGGGGCAATAAATGCAATTAATATTATCACAATAATTAGCGATAAAGTAAAGACTATGATAAATGATGATAAAATAAATTCAGTCTTTTGATTATCTTCAGTAATACTTATTAGTCGGGGCAAAAACACATTTCCGAAGGAACCAACAAAAACAAAGGTAATGAATGCTGAAATCCCAGTAGCAAGAAAGAATGAATCTCGTTCTATACTAGAACCAAAATAATTTGCTACAACAATTTGACTTAATAAATTAATTGCAAAACCTAGTATCGAAAATGTAGTAAGCTGTATTGTCGGTTTAATTATGGATTTATTTGGGACTGACATAGTGTACCATGAGAATATTATGTTAATAACTTTGATAATCTAAATATTAGATTGTTTTCGAGAGAAAAAAACATTTTAAGAAAGGGTTATTTACTTAAAATTTTTATAATACCATTCGCTCACCAACTCAAAACCTCTGTGTGCATCATATTGGGGATTATACCCTATTACTTTTTTACCTTTTTCAATTGATGCCAAAGAGTGAGGAATATCACCTGCTCTATTGGGGCCATAAATTGGCTTTACGTTTGCTATTTGAGGATAATATTTGGTGAGATTTACTTTTAAGTAGTTAAATAACTCATTAAGAGTAGTATTTTCACCAAAAGCCACATTAAATACATCAAAAACAATTTTATTTTCTTTATAATCAGCACCAAAATATTTTTTTAATCTTTCAGAATAAATATCTTTTTTTATTATTGCTGCTTGTTCATTAGCGTGAATTACATTATCAATATATGTAAAATCTCTACTGTACGAACCATCGCCATTAATAACAGGGCTTTCTTTATTTATTAATTGCTTAACCCAAAGTGGAATAACTGCTGCATATGCGCCATTTGGATCTTGCCGTTTTCCAAATACATTGAAATATCTTAATCCAATCGTTTCCATACCATAAAGTTCACTAAAAACTTTAGCGAAGTATTCATTAACTACTTTTGTAATTGCATATGGACTAAGCGGTCTTCCATATCGCTCTTCAACTTTTGGCATTTCCTGAGAGTCACCATAAGTAGATGAACTAGCAGCATATATAAACCTCTTAACTTTTTCATCTTTTGATGCAATAAGCATATTCAAAAAACCATCTATATTTACTGAATTTGTGGTTGCCGGGTCTTTTATTGAACGTGGGACACTCCCCAAAGCAGCTTCGTGAAATACATAATCACAATCTTTAACCGCAGTTCTGCAAGTTACTAAATCACGAATGTCTCCTTCAATAAATTGAAAGTTTTTACTATCTAGAAAAGGTGCTATATTTTTTTTGTATCCAGTGCTTAGGTTATCTAAACACACTACAAAATTATTTTGTTCTAAAAATCTCTCTACTAAATTCGAACCAATAAAACCAGCCCCACCAGTAATTAATATTTTTGAGTTTTCTAATTTCATTTTATTTTTAAAGCCTTATTGATTTCTTATCTATGTTTACAATACCTTTTACATCAGAAATAACTAAGTCTTTATATTGCATGTAATCTATTTCTTTGAATTGATTATGAGAAACTGCAATTATTACACCTGCATATTTATATAATTTATTATAATTACATTCTGATAATGTTATACCATATTCAACTACTACTTCATTCTTATCAGCCCATGGATCATGAACATCAACTTGACAACTAAATGACTTTAATTCATTTATTATATCTATTACCTTTGAATTACGAATATCAGGACAATTTTCTTTAAATGTAATTCCAAGTACTAGAATTTTAGCTCCGTTTACTTTTATATTATTTTTTACTAATTCTTTTATAAATTCTTTTGCAACATAAGAACCCATTCCGTCATTTATCCTTCTTCCGGCAAGTATTATTTCAGGATGATATCCCATACTTACTGCCTTATGTGTGAGATAATAAGGATCAACACCAATACAATGACCCCCTACTAATCCTGGACGAAATGGCAAAAAATTCCATTTTGATCCTGCTGCTTCTAATACTTCAATTGTATCTATCCCCATCTTATTAAATAACATTGCTAATTCATTTACAAATGCAATATTAATATCTCTTTGAGAGTTCTCTATAACCTTAGCTGCTTCAGCAACTTTAATTGAAGATGCTAAATGAGTTCCGGCAGTAATTACAGTCCGATATAAAGCATCAACTATTTCGCCAATTTCTTTTGTACTACCACTTGTTACTTTCTTGATTGTGCTAACTCGGTGTTCTTTATCACCCGGATTAATTCTTTCAGGGCTATAACCGCAATAAAAATCTTTATTAAAAATATAACCGCTGTTTTCCTCTAAAACAGGTACACAATCTTCTTCAGTACAACCCGGATAAACAGTAGATTCATATACAACAATTGAATCTATTTTCATGATTTTACCAACTGTTTCAGAAGCTTTAAGCAAAGGTGTCAAATCAGGACGTTTGAAATTATCAATTGGAGTGGGAACTGTTACAATAAAGTAATCACAATCTCTTAGATCACCTTTGCTTGTGGTATATTTTAATAATGTTGCTTCTTTCAATTCTTCAGGAGAAACTTCAAGAGTATGATCAATACCTTCATTTAATTCTTTAATTCGTTTTTCGTTAATATCAAAACCAAAGACTGTATATTGCTTACCAAATTCAACTGCCAAAGGCAAACCGACATATCCCATGCCGATAACGCCGATAACAACATCTTTACTGCTGATTTTCTCTAAGAACAACTCTTTATTCATCTATGCACCCAATTTTATTTAAAGCTCCGCTCCGTAAGTCCCATTCGGTCTTACCAACTATTAGATTATTACCAATTTTACTATGTTGAATGTTTTAAGCCCTCTTAAAACAAGATAAGTTGTATTTTATAACAATTCTAAATATACTACAATTCTACTGACTATAAAACTATATAAAAATATATATATAAAATCTTTATAAATATTTATTTCGTCTTTGTTATTTCGTCTAATTTTAGTACTACTGATCTGTTCATAAGCTCGTTCGATTTCATAGTTGACTTAAATAAGTCCATTGCATTCTGGTCTTTTGCTTTTTTAATGAAATCAGAGAATCCGGAGGGCGGCATTTCTTTCTGATTGTTTTTTTCTATTCCAAGTGCTTCTTTTAGGAGAGTTACCAGCTCATCCCTTACTATCTGAATCTTTTCTTGATCGTTCGATGCGGGAGTTTTATAATCTTGCTTCTCCGCTCCATTATCTTCCAATATTTTTATTTTTTCTTTTTCGTAAGGCATCTCTTCATCGATATAATTCTCATCGAATGCGAAGATTGCATCGGAAAATATTTTATCGTTCTGATTCTGTGCTTCTATTGCTTTCATATCAAATGAGTAAACTTCTGCGAAATCTGCTTCATTTTCTTTACGCGTTAATGAAGTTAACCCAACTTGCTGAATTTTGAATCTAAATTTATCAGGATCTAACTCAAAACGCAAGTGCCTAAGATCTTTTATTGCATAAACCGGATCGAAATAAACGAGTTCCATTTTATCATTAAGACGAATAAAATACCCAAACTTGGTGCTATATGCATCAAGCTTGGGTACATTAGTCAATAGCCGATATACGATAAGATTTTTTGGTGAAGGGTCTTTAACGTAATTACATACATCAAAATATGAAACAGCCCGAGGACGTTTGATCTTTTCGTTCTTATAGATAATCTTAAAATTATCATTAAAATTGAATGTATTCTGTGAATAGATCAGAATATCGTTATTGCGTAGATCGAGTGTTTCAAGCAGCATTTATGCCCACCTTACAAGACCGAGTTCAAAATTATTTGTTAAGATATAATTATCAGGCAGTATCCGAAGTGTATATCCGAATAATCCCGTTTCATCGAGTTCTATTTCGCCAATATAAAAATACAAATTATCTTTCGATTTATTCGGCTTATAATTCATTTTTACCGATTTATTTATCAGTTCAGTAGTATCAGTTTTTGTGTAATAAATCTGCACTTCAACATCATCGGGTGTAAGTTCGCCCAGAGAAATCTCGGCAGATACAGAGAATTTTTTACCGACTTTAAGTTCACCATTTTTCTTTTCTTCTTCGATTTTATTGAATCGGACGGAATCCCAATTACGATGAACTTTATCGCGCCATGCAGAAAACTCTTTCCCCTTTTCCCAATCTTTAGCTTGGAGATGAGTACGTTTTTCGATTGCAGGGAAATAAAATTTCTGTGCATATTGCTCGACCATTCGGGATGTATTAAATACAGGTCCATGCATTTTCATAGAATTTTTCATTATTGCTATCCAGCCGCGTGGGAGTTTATCTTCGCCTCGTGAATAGAATAATGGAACGATCTCTTTTTCGAGCACTTCATAGATTAAGCGGGATTCCACTTCATCTTGGTAATCGAGATCGGTATATTCTTCGGCATTACCGATTTTCCAGCCTGTTTCGCGTGTATAAGCTTCATCCCACCAGCCATCGAGTACCGAGAAATTCAGTCCCCCATTAGCTATTACTTTCATACCCGATGTACCTGATGCTTCAAGGGGTCGGCGTGGATTATTAAGCCAGATATCGCATCCTTCAACCATATAGCGTGCGATATTCATATCGTAATTTTCGATAAATACAATTTTTTTACGAAGGTGATTTGCTTTAGCTATTCCAACGAGTTCCTGAATGATCTTTTTCCCTTCTTCATCTTTTGGATGTGCTTTACCGGCGATAATAATTTGAACGGGGAGATCGGTATTACACAATATACTTGCGAGGCGTTCGACATCGCGCAGGATCATATTACCCCGTTTATAGGTAGCGAACCTACGTGCGAATCCGATTGTAAGAGCGGATGCATCGAGCACTTCTTTAGCGAAATTAAGTTCTGAGGCGGAACCCCCTCTTGCCGAAACTTGTTGAACGAGGCGGCGGCGTGCGAATGCAACTAAACGTTCGCGGCGGCGTTCATGAGTACGCCATAGTTCTTCATCGGGGATTTCATCGATTCGTTCCCAAAGTTCTTGATCAGCGGGATTTTGAACGAGTTTATCGCCGAGATATCTATAAAGTAATTCAAACATATCGCTAGATAGATGCGAATGTGTATGAACACCATTAGTAACATAATCGATCGGTATTTCATCGAACGGAATATTTTTGAATCCCGACTGCCACATTTTTTTAGATACAGAGCCATGAAGTTTTGATACACCATTTACGAACGATGCCATATTCATGGCGAGATGTGCCATATTAAAATTAGCTGCGGGTTTATCTTTATCGAGTGTGCCGAGTTGATAGAAAGTTTTATCGTTTATATGAAGTTCATTGCGATAGTAACCGCCGAAATATTTTTCGATCATTTCATTCGGGAATATATCTATACCTGCGGGTACGGGTGTATGAGTAGTAAACACGTTAGAATAGAACCCGACCGATTTAGCTTCGGCGAATGATAGAGAATGATTTTTCATCAGCATTCGGATACGTTCGAGCGATAGGAATGCTGAGTGACCTTCATTCATGTGGCATACGGTAGGGATAATATTAAGTGCGTGAAGAGCACGTATGCCGCCGATTCCGAGAACGATCTCCTGTTGAATGCGGGTCTCGTTATTGCCGCCATAGAGTGTACGAGTGATACGGCGGTCTTCTTCATTATTTTCGGGTACGTTAGTATCGAGAAGATAAAGTGGTACTCTGCCGACTTGGATTTTCCAAACGGCTACGACTACTTTTCGTCCCGGGAAATCGAATTCAATTTTGAGTTGTCCTTTTTTGCCATCTTGGACAGGTGTCATTGGTTGATTATAGAAATCATTAATTTCGTAACGTTCCTGCTGCCAGCCATCGGCATTAAGGTACTGTTGGAAATAGCCTTCTTTATAGCATAGACCTACGCCAACGAGTGGGAGACCGAGATCGGAAGCGGATTTCATATGATCGCCTGATAGAATACCAAGACCACCGGAATAGATTTGGAGGCATTCAGTGAGACCGAACTCAGCGGAAAAATAGACGATGCATTTTTCTTTCGGTCCGGTATATGTTTTACTGAACCATGTTTTTTCTTCCATATAGACATTGAGTGCCACGTAAACACGGTTTAGGTGCGAGATAAAGCTATCATCTGCAGAAAGTTCCTCAAGGCGTTTTTGGGATATTTTACCGAGCATTGCTACGGGATTATGATGACAGTCATCCCATAGTTTACGGTCGAGTCTGCGAAAAAGATCTATTGCATCGTGATTCCATGCCCAATACAAGTTATAAACAATTTCTCGAAGCATTTCCAAGTTTTGGGGCAGTGCGGGTACGACGTTAAAATTCCCTATATAATTAACCATTAAGTCCTCTTTTGTGAAACTAAAAAATAATTAAGATAAATATTTATGATAATATTGAGAAAGATGCAAGGGAAAATTGAAATAGACTACTTTTGTTGTCTATTTCGGGGAAGGGGGTTTTAATTATTATCTCCTTGTGGCAAGAGAGAGTTCCCCTACTTTCTCCTTGAAGTAATTTTGTGTTTTCCTCGGAGCGAGGAGTTCCCTACTTTCTCCTTGATGAGAAAGTAGCAAAGAATCAAGGCTGATAACTCCATCCTAAAAATCTATGTCATTCGCTAAGCGGCACAAACTCGATGCTGCGCATCTCAAACAGTATGCCGCTCTTAACGCTCCCTACCATAGATTTTCTTAACGGATTCCGTTATATGCCTCGAAATGCAGATAAAGCAAAATCAAAACCCTCAAAAGCAGAATCAAACATCGCTAACTTCCCGCCTCCCTATTTTACTAAACCAATTCCGTTATATGCCTCGAAGAGCGGATAAATCACCATCCCATTTCAATTTCCCTTTGAGCTTTTTAAGTTTACTCTGATTCTTTACTTTTACGAGTAATTTTAATGCCTCTTCTACAACTTCTTTCTTCGTCTTCAAGCCCGAGATTTTAAGGGCAAGCGACATTAAGTTATCATCTATTACTATATTTGTTCTCATTTTAATTTCCTCTTTGAGTGTACGCTTTCAACGTGTGTATATTCGTACATAATATACACATAATAATTCATTTAGACAATGGATATTTTTATTAAAGAAAATTAGTTATTTTTATTGATTAATATTTTATGGAGTGGTATGGAGTATGTAATTGTAATTTTATTGGGATTCGGTTTAGGATCGATTCCAACTGCATATATTTTATTGCAAAAGTTTCATGGCAAAGATATTACATCTGAAGGAAGCGGGAATGTAGGAGCGCTCAATTCGATGAAAGTATCAGGCTCGAAATTGACAGGTTTAGCTGTACTATTAATAGATGCTGCGAAGGGTGCGGTGCCGGTATTGATCGCAGGTATGTTATTTGAGCCCTCATTCGTACTAAAAATGCTCGCATTAATTGCTGCTGTGATTGGGCATAATTTTTCACCCTGGATTGGTTTCAAAGGTGGGCGTGGTTTAGCTACTGCTGCCGGTGGTGCGGTAGTGATTTCGATTTCTCTATTTGCTGTATGGGTAGTGGTATGGCTTATTGCGATG
>Ga0172380_10002256_pt1 | contig 30481 bp, 27 predicted proteins | sample Leawe162metaG_FD_119747 | JGI IMG/M metagenome (GOLD analysis project Ga0172380, IMG submission 119747) | Leachate microbial communities from a municipal landfill in Southern Ontario, Canada - Leachate well 162 metaG | ecosystem: Engineered > Solid waste > Landfill > Unclassified | place... | reverse complement strand
GCCGTGCGTCTCCTGAGGCAGCGCACCTTCCATCTTCATGCTAGAGTGTGCCCCGCCAAGGCCCCCAGCGGGGTCCGGTAGGGGTGTGCCAACGCCGCGCGTGACGTACTACGAGCGCAGGGGCGAAGCAGAGAGGGAGCCGAGATGGGCATGCAGTGGCCGGAGGGCAAGCGCCCGGTATTCGTCGGGGCGGGATGGACGATGATTCGCCGGTACATGCCGCGCACCATCTCCAGCAACGCCAAGGAAGCCGCCACCATGGCGATCAAGGATGCCGGCCTCGAGATCGAGGACATCGACGGCATCTTCATCTGGGCGAACCCGAACTGGGGCTCCGGCGGGCCTGACCCGAAGGTCTGGCTGGACGTGAACCACATGATGCAGGTCATGCCCTGGAAGAACATCAAGTTCTGGCTCCAGCCGGAGGCGGTCGCGGCCGGCTCCTGCGGTGGTGTCCAGACCGCTGCCCTCGCGCTGGGCGCGGGCGTGGTGAACTATGCGCTGATCGTCCGCACGGGTCACCACCCGGCCGGCGTGCGCTACCGCCAGATCTCCTCGAACCGTGCGCCCGGCAACGCCGCCTTCACGCTGCCGTACGGCCACGGTGTCGGTGGTGCGTTCCAGGCTGTGAACTACCAGCCCTACCTCGCGAAGTACGGCGCGAAGCGCGAGCAGATGGCCGGCTACGTGCTGACCGCTCACGAGAACGCCCAGGTCAGCCCCCCGGCGGTGTGGCGCGGTCGCCCCATCACCATGGAGGACTACCTCAACGCTCGTCTCATCGCGTACCCGATGAACATCTTCGACAACGACATGCCGTGTGACGGCGTGCTCGCGGTCGTGATGACCACCGAGGACCGCGCCAAGAACACGCCGCACCCGGGTGGCTACATCACGGGCATGAGCGCGCTCAACTGGCACATGAAGACCACGGGCGCCGTCGACACGCTTGAGGAGCTCGAGGTCATGGGGCGCCGCATGGCGAACAACCTCTACGACATGTCCGGCTTCGGCCCGAAGGACGTGAACGTGAAGCACGTCTACGACGGCTTCAGCCCCATGGTCTGGGAGTGGGTCGAGGCCTTCGGCTTCTGCGACTACGGCGAGGCTCCGACGTGGTGCCAGCCGGAGAACATCGGCCTGGGCAAGGCGAACGTGCTCAACGCCTCTGGTGGCAACCTGGGCAACGGTCGCATCCACGGCTTCAGCCACGTGCTGGAGACCGCGATGCAGATGATGGGCACCGCTGGCCCGCGCCAGATCGCGAATGCCGAGGTCGCGATCTGCGAGACCGGCCCGTTCAACAGCGCGTCCTGCTTCTCCTGCGCGAACGACTAGTTCCCGCAGCAGCGCTCGCACTTCAAGACCGCCCGGCGCAAGCCGGGCGGTCTTCGTTTGTAGCCTCTCGCACTGGGCGGGCACGAAGAAGGCCGGGCGAGCGCCCGGCCTTCCTGCTGTTGCGCGACGGTCGAGGGCTAGCTGAGCGCCTCGATGGTCTTGCGGACATCCTCGGCGTGGCCGTCGGCGGTGACGGTCGGCCAGACGTGCGCCAGCTTGCCGTCGGCGCCGATGAGGAACGTCGAGCGGATCATGCCGACCGACTTCTCGCCGCGGATCTCGCGCTCGCCCCACGCGCCGTAGGCGGTCGAGACATCACCGGCATCGTCGACCAGCAGCGGGAACGGCAGGCTGTGGTTCTCGATGAACTTGCGGTGCGACTCCGCGTCATCGCGAGAGACGCCGAGGACGATCGCGCCCAGCTCCTCGAGCGCCGTGTGCTCGTCGCGGAACTGGCACGCCTCGATGGTGCAGCCGGGCGTCTCGTCGCGCGGGTAGAAGTACAGCACCACGTTCTTGCCCTGGAAGTCCTCCAGTCGGCGCGTCTGGCCGTCCTGGTCTTCCAGCGCGAACGCCGGAGCCGCGTCGCCTGCCTTGAGTGTCGTAGCCATCTGTGGAACCTCCCCCTGGAACTCTGCTGGCGCGATCGATTGTACCCGGACGCACGGGAGCCGTTGAGAGATGAAGAGGGGGATGCCGGAGCATCCCCCTCGTACGTCGGTGCGGGAGTGAAGCCGCTATGAGCACTTCCCGATCAGCGGTGTGTTGCTGGGGAGGCCGGCCGGGAACATCGAGTTCCACCCGGCGTTCACCGCCCCCACCGAGGTGCCCGGCACGTACACGACGAACTGGCCCGCCGCGTCGGTCGCCCAGAACGCGCTCGTGTTGCCGGTGCAGCCAGAGGCGGTGACCAGTTGCTGGTTCGTGCCGCCGCTGAACACGAACAACGCGAAGCCCTGCGCCGGCATCGGCGCGGAGATCGTGCCAGTCGCCTGGTAGGTGAAGGCGCTCGGGAGCGATGCGCTGTCGCCGCCGGGGAGGCCCACGGTGACCTCGACGACACCGGCTGCGCGCGCGGGCGTCGTGACGGTCGCCTGCGTCGGCGAGATGACCACGAGGTTCGTCCCCAGCGAGCCGCCGAAGGCGGCAGTCATCCCGCTCGCGAAGCCGGTGCCCGTCAGCGTCACGGACGCGCCGCCACTCGTCGTCCCGCTCGATGGTGTGACAGTAGTCAGCGTGATCGCCGGCGCCGTGCTGTACACGAAGCCGTTCGGCAACGTCGTTGATGAGCCGCCAGCGATCACGGTCAAGGCCACCGGTCCTGCTGAGCGAGCTGGCGTGACCACCGTGACCTTCGAGTCGCTCACGACGCTCAACGAGGTGCCGGGAACGCCGCCGAACTGCACGCTGGACACGGAGCTGAGGCCAGTGCCATTCACCGTGACGACGGTGCCGCCGTTCACAGAACCGGAGATCGGCGCGATCGAGGTGACGCTCAACGGGTTCGTGCTGACGCCGTACGTGTAGGCGCTCGTGAGTGCGCCGCTCGCGCCGCCCGGGTTGACGACGGTCACGCTCACCGGGCCAACCGCGACGGTGTTGGCGGGCGTCGTCGCCGTGATCTGCGAGGGACCGACAACCGTGACGTTGGTGGCGGGCAGCAGCCCGAACAGCACTGCGGCGTTCGGCTGGAAGCCCGTGCCGGTGACGGTGACGATCGAGCCCCCCGCACTCGTGCCGACGTTCGGAGTGACACCGCTCACCGTGAGCGCCCCCGTCGTCTGCGTCGGCGTGGTGGTCGTGGTGCCAGTGGTGTAGGTGAATGCGGCTGCAGCCGACGCGGACTCGTTCAGCGCGGAGGTGACGGTGACGCTCACGACGCCCGCCGAGCCCGGGGGCGTCGTCGCGTTAATCTGCGTCGAGCTGACGAACTGCACGCCGCCGGCCTGCGCGGAACCGAACCGCACCGTGGAGCCGCTGGTAAACCCGCTCCCCGCGACCGTCACCACCGTTCCGCCTGCGGTCGAGCCGCTCGTCGGGGTAACGCTACTGACGGTGAACGGAGCGGGTGTGCCGAAGGTGTACCCGGTCGGTAGCGTCGCCGTGCTGTTGTCCGGGTTCGTGACGGTGACCGAAACCGTGCCTGACAGCCCCGAGGGCGTGCGCACGAGGAGTGTGCTGCTGCTCAGTACCGTGATGGACGTGGAGGCGATGCCACCGAAGGTGATCGTCAGGCCGGCCTGGAACCCGGAGCCGTACACGTTCACCAACTGACCGCCGCCCGCGCCGCCGGATGACGGTTCGATCGAGGTGAGCGAGAGCGCCCCCGTAGGCGAGGTGAAGAAGTACGCCGCCGTCGCGGTGACTGCCGTGTTGTCAGGATTCACGATCAGTAGGTTCGCGGATCCCTGTGCACCGGCTGGCGAGGTCGCCGTGATCTGCGTTGAATTCACGACCACGACGTTCGTCGCCGCGCCGCCGCCGATGTAGACCGCTGCGCCGCTGGTGAAGTTGCTGCCAGTGATCGTGACCGGTGTGCCCCCGGCGGTAGAGCCGGTGCCGGGGACGATGGACGCAAAGGTGGGGTTCGCGGCGGCCACGGGTGTGGGGCCCTGCACCAGTGCGGCGCCTAGCGTGAGGACGACGGCGAGGACGGCACCAGCCAGGAGACGGGTGGCCTGCGAGGCCGTGCGGTGGATGGTCATGGGATCCTCCGGGCGCCAACGGGCGGCGCGTCGTGACGCTTCTCCCGCATGTTCCGCCTCGGGCGGGGATTCCGCAAGATGTCGGCTTATGCGCCTATGCTCCTGAGCATTTCGAACGCTCGTCCGGGCGCGCTAGACTGCGCGCACCTCGAGGGCTGGTCGGAGGGAGTCGGCGATGCAGGTGAGCGCACACGTTCGCGCGGTGCAGGTTCCGGATGAGCACCCGATGCACCCGCAGTTCACCAACATGTATGTGGTCAGCGGCGAGCGCAGCATGGTCATCGACTCCGGCGAGGCGATGGATCGCTACCGCTGGATGCTGCGCGGCTACCTGGCGGCGACGGGCACCGAGGTATCGCTGCTCGCTATCACGCACCATCACTTCGACCACACGGGCAACCTCCAGTGGGCCAACGAGCAGCTGCACTGTCCGGTGGCGCTGCCTGCTGCCTCGCTGAAGCTGCTGAAGGGCAAGCTGCCGAAGGACGCCGCGCAGCTCCGCATCATCGAGGACGGCGAGGTGATCGACCTCGGCGCTGGCGTGCGGCTGTGGGTGTTGTCCACGCCCGGGCACACCGTCGACTCGGTCTGCTACTACCTCGAGTCCGAGGGCGTGCTGTTCACCGGCGACACGATGCTGGGCGGCAGCACGACGACGGTGAGCGACCTCGACGCCTACCTGCGCAGCATGCGCATGCTCGCCGACCTGCCGGGCCTCCAGACGATCTGCCCCGGCCACGGGCCGGTGCTGCAGGATGCGCGCAAGCGGCTGCTGGATGTCGTGGCGCACCGCGAGGGGCGTGACCGACAGATCCTCGATGCGCTCTCGGACGGCGAGCCGCTCGCCGCGTGGGACATCATGCTGCGCGTCTACCCCGGCCTCGATGAGCGGCTGCGGCGGGCGGCCACCGGCAACGTCGTGACGCACCTGAAGGCGATGCGCGCGCGTGGCGAGCTGCGCGAGGTTGCCGGCAAGCCAAAGAAGCCGAACGCCGCGAAGCAGGCGAAGGCGGCGCAGAAGGCGAAGGAGCGCGCGGCGCTCATCAAGGCCGCTGAGAAGGCGCGCGAGGACGAGCGCAAGGAGCGGCTGCGCGCACAGGCGCAGCCGCCCGACGACCAGTGGCTGGTGCCGCCGAAGTTCGCGCGACGCTAGGCGCGCCGCCTACGGGCGGTGCGGGAGACGGACGGTCGCGACGCCCTGGATCGGACGCTCGCCGCGCTCGTTCTCCAGATACACATCGATCTTCGCGATCTCGCCCTCGACGTCGGTGACCAGGCCCAGCACGCGCAGGTGGTCGCCGTGCATCGCCGGGCGCCGGAAGCTCGTGTCGATGCTCTGGAGCCAGCCCTCGGCGCCGATCCAGTCGGTCACGAGGCGCATGCAGATCGAGGTGCTCAGGCCGCCGTGCGCGATCGGCCGGGTGAGGCCGTTCTTCGACGCGGCCGCGTCATCCAGGAAGTAGCTGGCGTTGCCCATCGCACCCTGGGGCGCGGTCGGCGGACGGGTGAGCACGAGGTAGTCCGCGACCTGCTCCTTCGTGACGTCCCAGACGCCCTCGAACTCGTCGGCGGGCTCCACGTCCTCGATGTAGCGCTGGCCCTCGACGTCGCGGGCGCGGTGGCGGGGCGGCTCGGGCGCGGCGGGCTCTGGCGAGCCGGCGGACGCCACGGTCTGCGTCTCGCGGTACAGCACCGAGGTGTCGCACACGCCGACAGTGACCTCGTTCTGGTTCACGTAGGACATGCGACGGATCGCGAAGACCATCGTGCCGGTGCGGCCCGTCTTCGCGTAGACGTCGGTGATCTGCTCGCGGACGGAGATGAGGTCGCCGGGGCGCACGGGCGCGTGCGCCTCGATGCGACGACCACCGAGGAAGGTCGAGTTGCCGAACTTCACCTTCGGGTTGAGCTGGCTGCGGGCGGGGAGCACGCTCACGAAGCCGGGCGGGGCGACGATCCCGCCGTAGGGTCCGGTCGCCGCCCATGTGTCATCAGTCCAGAGCGGGTTCGTCTCGCCCAGCACCTCGCAGTAGCGCGCGATCATCTCGCGCGTCACCTCGATCGTGCCGGCGTCGGCGACGACGCCCATGACGCTCTCATCGAACGTGAACGGCTGCTGTCCCGTGGTCATGTGTCCCTCCGTCGGCTGCCGACTCTAGCACAGGGCTCCGGGAGCCGAGGCCACGTGGAGTTGCCGAGGGATGCCCCGCGCATGCCATAATGCAACTGTGAACGTGCGTGTGCTGCTGATCGTCTTGGTGCTCGCGGGCCTCCTTGCTGGCTGCCGAGCGAAGCCGGCCCCGGAGCCCGCGGTGGTCGTTGCCGCCGTGGCGACTGCGACGCCCGCTCCGGTCGTGGCGACGCCGGTGGCGACCGCGACTGCGACGGCGGTCGCCCGACTGGCCGCGACCGTGCCGCCGCGTACGTGCCCACCCGCCTCGGGCCGCTGGATCGATGTGAACGTCTCCACGCTCCGCGTGCGGCTGATGGAGGGTGCGCAGGTCGTGCAGGAGGTCGGCCCGGTCGCCGTCGGCCGCGAGGTGGACACGGGCAACTACGAGTCGACGCAGACCGGCTGCTTCGGCGTGTACACGAAGAACGCCGAGATGACGTACGACGCGCCCTACAAGACGTACATCTCCCACTGGGTCGGCTTCGACCCGGCGAAGGACAACGGCTTCCACTCCTTCCTGCTGGACGCGAAGGGGAACGTCGTCGACGCATCGACCGGGCGTGTCTCGAACGGCTGCATCCGCACGGGCCAGGCCGATGCGATCTACCGGTTCGCCGAGGTCGGCATGACGGTCTGGGTGCACGCCTGAGCGCACCCCGCCGGTGGGTCTCGACGCCCTCGCTCCCTCGTACGCCCCGTCCCGCACATAATCGATAGACGAGGCCACCCGGCCATACCGAAGAGGATCGACCCATTACCACCGAAACCACCGTCGCCACGCGCGACGACATCCGCAACGTCGCGATCATCGCCCACGTCGACCACGGCAAGACCACGCTGGTGGACGGCATGCTCTGGCAGTCCGGGCAGATGAGCGAGCGCGCCCAGATGCCGGACCGGGTGATGGACTCCAACGACCTGGAACGCGAGAAGGGGATCACGATCCTCGCGAAGAACACGGCCGTGCGCTTCGGCGGGGTGAAGATCAACATCGTCGACACGCCGGGCCACGCCGACTTCGGCGGCGAGGTCGAGCGCGCGCTGACGATGGTGGACGGCGTGGTGCTGCTGGTCGACGCCAGCGAGGGCCCGCTGCCGCAGACGCGCTTCGTGCTCCGCAAGGCGCTGGAGGCGAAGCTCCCGATCATCCTCGCGATCAACAAGATCGATCGCCCGGACGCACGCATCCCTACCGTCATCGATGAGGTGTACGAGCTCTTCCTCGACCTGGACGCCGACGAGGGGCAGATCGAGTTCCCGATCGTCTACTGCAACGCGCGCGCCGGCACGGCGACCATGAACCTCGACGAGCCGGGCACCGACCTCAAGCCGCTGTTCGAGCTGCTGCTCTCGCGCATCCCACCCCCCACCTACACGCCAGGCCACGGCCTGCAGGCGCTCGTGACGAATCTCGATGCCACGCCGTTCCTCGGCCGCATCGCGCTCTGCCGCGTGATGCAGGGCACGATCCGCAAGGGGCAGATGGTCGCCTGGTGTCGCGCCGATGGCAGCACGCAGGCCGTTCGCGTGAGCGAGCTGCTGGTCACCGAGGCGCTCGAGCGTGTCGAGGCCACCGAGGCGAGCGCAGGCGAGATCATCGCCGTGGCCGGCATCGCCGAGGTCACGATTGGCGAGACGCTGGCAGATCCGGAACGCCCGGAGCCGTTGCCCGTCATCACCGTCGATGAGCCCAGCCTGTCGATGACGATCGGCACGAACTCCTCGCCGCTTGCGGGCCGCGAGGGGAACCAGCTGACGGCGCGCCTGCTCAAGAACCGCCTCGATCAGGAGCTGCTGGGTAACGTCTCACTGCGCGTGATGAACTCCGACCGCCCCGACACGTGGATCGTGCAGGGCCGAGGCGAGCTCCAGCTCGCGGTGCTGGTGGAGACGCTTCGTCGCGAGGGCTTCGAGCTCACCGTCGGCCGGCCCGAGGTCGTCACCCGCGTCATCGACGGCGCGCTGCACGAGCCGGTGGAAGCGCTGTCGATCGACGTGCCGGAGGAGTACCTCGGCGTGTCGATCGCGCTGCTGTCCGTGCGCAAGGGTCGCACGCTGCGGACGGTGAACCACGGCACCGGGCGTGTGCGGTCGGACTACATCGTTCCTTCGCGCGGTCTCATCGGCTTCCACACGGAGTTCATGACGGAGACGCGCGGCACCGGCATGGCGCACCACGTGTTCGCGGGCTACGAGCCGTGGCATGGCGAGCTGCGATCGCGGCCGACCGGCAGCCTGGTCGCCGACCGCAGCGGCCAGTCGACGGCGTACGCGCTGATGAGCCTGCAGGACCGCGGCCAGATGTTCATCGGCCCGGGCGTCGAGGTCTACGAGGGCATGGTGATCGGCGAGAATCCGCGCCCGGACGACATCGACGTGAACGTGACGCGCGAGAAGAAGCAGACCAACATGCGCTCCTCCAACTCGGACGCGACGGAGAAGCTGGTGCCGCCTCGGCTGCTCTCGCTGGAGCAGTCGCTGGAGATGGTGCGTGACGACGAGTGCCTGGAGGTCACGCCGCACGCCGTGCGCCTGCGGAAGGTGATCCTGGATCAGCACGGGCGATCCCGCGCGCGGGGCAAGGACATGGGCAGGGGCTAGCCGCCCAGGGCCCCCTTGCACGGCGGCATACCGTCGAGGCATGCGTGCCTCGCGGATCGTGGTCGTCTCCAATCGCGTGCCAGCGCGACCGGGGACGCCGGCAGGAGCAGGCGGCCTGGTCGCCGCGCTCGGGCCGGCGCTCGCGGCGGCTGGTGGCCTGTGGTTCGGGTGGAGCGGCGGTGCCGGCCCGGCCTCGTCCCCCCCACGGCGCTGGGCGGACGGCGCGGTGCAGTACGCGACCCTCGACCTGCCGGTCGAGGAGATCGCCGCCTACTACGAGGGCTGGTGTAACAGCACCCTCTGGCCGCTGCTCCACGGCATGCCGGAGCGTGCCTGTCCCGCAGAGGGTGGCGAGGAGACGTGGCGGGCCGTGAACTCGCGGTTCGCGCGCTGGCTGCTGCCGATGCTGCGTGGTGCTGACCTCGTCTGGGTGCAGGACTACCACCTGATCCCGCTGGGCCGCGCGCTGCGCGCGCTGGGCTGGGGCGGAGCGCTCGGCTACTTCCATCATGTTCCCGTGCCGTCGCTCGCCCACTGGAATGCGATCCCGAACGTGGAGGCGTGGGGCAGCCTCTTCGCCGCGTACGACCTGCTGGGCGTGCAGACCGAGCGGGACTGCGAGCGCCTCACCTCCTACCTCGGCCCGGGCGGTCCGGAGGTGGTCGCGCTGGGTGCCGCGGTGGACGGCCAGGCGGTGACCGCGCGGGCGGCAACGCATCTCGAAGATGCGTTCGCGGCCACACGGCACGGCCGAGCGGTCGTGTTCGGTCTCGACCGGCTCGACTACACGAAGGGCGTGCCGGCGCGCTTTGACGCGTTCGCGCGCCTGATCGGGGCGGATCGAGGGCTCGCCGACCGCGCGATGCTCGCACAGTGGTCCGCGCCGTCGCGGGAGGGCGTTGCCGCCTATCGCGATGAGCGCGCGCAGGTCGAGGCGGGAGCCGCGCACATCGGGACGCTCGGGGGCGACGTTGACCTGCGCCTGGAGGTGCTGTCGCCGGCGCTCGTCTCGACCGGGCTGCGCGACGCCGAGGTATGCCTGGTCACCTCGATCGCCGATGGCATGAACCTGGTGGCGAAGGAGTACGTCGCCGCGCAGCGACCGGAACGACCGGGGGTGCTGGTGCTCAGCGACGGCTGCGGCGCCGCCGAGGCGCTGCGCGGCGCACTCATCGTGCCGAGCGGGGACACCCCCGCCCTGGCTCACGCGATCGAGGTCGGCCTGACGATGCCGCTCGGCGAACGCGTGCACCGCTGGGAGTCGCTCCACGCGATCGTGGGAGCGGAGTCGCCGGAGCGCTGGGCGACCGCCTTCCTCGATCGGCTGCAGCATGCCGCTGGTGAGCGTCGGGGGCGTCGAGTTGTTGTTTAGTGCCACTGTACGTTCAGGTGAAGGTGAGGTATCCTCACTTCAACATGCGTAATCTTCTTCGACTCCGCCCGTACCTGAGTCGCTACTGGCGTCAGGCCTCGCTTGCCTGGGCGTGCGTGTTCGTGTCGGGTGCGCTGGTGCAGGTCAGCCCGGAGCTCGTGCGCCTTGCGCTCGACTGGGGCCTGAAGCCGGTCTACGCAGTGGGTGCCAACGGCGCCCGCGGCGCATTCGTGGGGCTGGAAGGCAACGCCTCGCTGCTGATCTGGGCGTCGATGGCGATCGTCGCCGCGGCGGTCGGGCGCGGGCTCACGCAGTTCGGCCAGACCTACCTCGGTGAATCGCTGGGGCAGCGGGTCTCGTACGACCTGCGCAATGATGTCTATGACCACATCCAGCGCATGAGCTACGCCTACCACGACCAGATGGAGACGGGACAGATCATGTCCCGCACCACGCAGGACGTGGAGAACATCCGCATGTTCTTCGCGCAGGCGCTGTTCCGCATGGTCTACATCGCGGTGCTGGTGGTGGTGAGCCTGGTCTTCATGTTCAGCAAGAGCCCGCTGCTCGCCGCGGTGAGCATGGTGACGATGCCAATCGTCATCTGGCGCTCTGTCGTCTTCCAGACGCGCGTCCGCCCGATCTGGACGCAGATCCAGCAGAGCCTGGCCGTCGTCACGCAGACCGCTGATGAGGCGCTGTCCGGCATCCGCGTCGTGAAGGCGTTCAGCCGCGAGGACTACGAGAGCGAGAAGTTCCACAAGGCGGTGCAGGCGCAGGCCGATCTGAACCTCACGCAGGCACGACACATGGCGAGGAACCAGCCGCTGTTGCAGGGGTTGGGCATGGCGCAGGTCGCGCTGACCACCGGCGTCGGTGCGCTGCTCATCGCCCGTGGAGAGCTGCGCCCCTCGGAGCTGCTGGCGTTCACGCTGTGGCTGAACACATTGCAGCTGCCGCTGCGCTCGATCGGCATGCTCGTGAACGCGACCGCGCGTTGCGTCTCCTCGGCCGAGCGCGTCTTCGAGATGATGGACGCCCAGTCGGAGGTCACCGATGCACCGGGCGCCGTCGAGCTGGTGCGACCGCAGGGGCACGTGCGCTTTGACCGAGTCTCGTTCGCGTACGCCAACGGCACGCCCGTCCTCGACCAGGTCGACATCGATGCGCAGCCGGGACAGGTGATCGCGCTGCTCGGCCCTGCCGGCAGCGGCAAGTCGACGCTCGTGAACATGCTGCCGCGCTTCTACGACGTGACCGGTGGCGCGATCACCATCGACGGCCAGGACATCCGAGGCGTCAGCGTCGATTCGCTGCGCCGCAACATCGGCATCGTGCAGCAGGACGTGTTCCTGTTCATCGGCACCATCCGCGACAACATCGCGTACGGGCGACCGGATGCGACGCAGGCGGAGATCGAGCGTGCCGCGAAGGCCGCGCGCATCCACGACTTCATCGTCAGCCTGCCCGCCGGCTACGACGAATGGGTGGGTGAGCGAGGTGTGACGCTCTCCGGCGGACAGAAGCAGCGCATCGCGATCGCGCGCACGCTGCTCCTCGACCCGCGCATCCTCATCTTTGACGACTCCACGGCCAGCGTGGACTCGCAGACCGAGTACCTCATCCTCCAGGCGCTCAACGACCTGATGGAGGGGCGCACCACCTTCGTGATCGCCCAGCGGCTGCGCACGGTGATGCGTGCCGACCAGATTCTCGTGCTCGACGGCGGGCGCGTGGTGCAGCGCGGCACCCACGCGGAGCTGCTGCAGCAGGAGGGCCTGTACCGCCGCATCTTCGACCTCGAGTTGAAGGATCAGGAAGAGGCGCTCGGCGAGCTCGTCGCAAGCCGCCGCGAGGCTGCGCCTGGCGCGCCCGCGATGGCGGGAGGGGCCGAGTAATGGGTATGTGGGGTGGCGGCGGCGCCTCCGGCTGGAGCACCAACCTCGGCGGCGGCGGGAACAACCGCGGCCGCGGCGGTGACGGCTGGGACGACGAGTACCTGGGCAAGGTCTACGACGCGGAGGTCGTGCGACGGCTTGGGCCGTACGTGCGCCCGTACCGCAAGCAGGTACTGATCGCGTTCACCGCGATGATCGTGCAGTCGATGACCACGTACATGCAGCCGGTGCTCATCGGCCTCACGGTCGCCGCCGGCATTCGCCAGGACGAGCGTCAGGTCATGCTGTTCCTTGTGGCGCTGATGGGAATGGCGCTGTTCGGCTGGATCGCGCTCTACGTGCAGCAGATCACGATCAACACCGTCGGCAACCGCCTGCTGGTGCAACTGCGCAGCGACATGTACGAGCACATGCAGGGTCTCTCGCTCTCCTTCTACGATGAGATGGAGGTCGGGCGGATGATCAGCCGCCTGACCAGCGACGTCACCGTGATCCAGGATCTGCTCACCAGCGGGTCACTGAACTTCGCGGCGGACTTCATCGGTCTGGGGATCGTGATCATCACGGTGCTGGCGCTGGACACGCAGCTGGCGTTCGTCACGTTCGCGATCGTGCCGCCCCTGATGCTCGCGATGGTCTATTGGTCCCGGTACGCGCGGCAGGCGTTCATCAACGTCCGCGTCCGCGTGAGTGCCCTCTACGGCACGCTCGCGGAGAACCTCGCCGGCGTGCGCGCGGTGCAGTCGATGTCGCGCGAGGGCGTGAACAGCCAGCGCTTCGAGCAGTTGAACCGCGAGAACCGCAACGCCGCGATCTGGGCGGGCGTGTTGAGCGCGGCGGTGCTGCCGGTGGTGGAACTCGCGGTCGCGATCGCCACGGCGGGGGTGCTGATCGTGGGTGGTCTGCGCGCGCTGGACGCGACGCAGGTGGACGTCGCGGCGCTGTTCGGCGTGCTCACCTCGTTCACGCTCTACGTCGGGCGGTTCTTCGACCCGATTCGCGACCTGGTGCTGCAGTACACGATGATCCAGCGTGCGATGGCGGGCGGTGAGCGCGTGTTCGAGGTGCTGGACACCCGGCCCCGCATCGTCGACCGCCCCGACGCGATCGAGCTCGACCACGTAGAGGGGCGCGTCGACTTCGACCACGTCTCCTTCCACTACGTGGAGGGCGTCCCGATTCTCCGCGACATCGACCTCCACGTGGCGCCGGGCGAGACAGTCGCCTTCGTCGGCCACACGGGTGCGGGCAAGACCACGATCACCTCGCTCGTGAGCCGCGGGTACGAGGTGACAGCCGGCGCGATCCGCATCGACGGGCACGACCTGCGCGACATCAAGCGCCGCTCGCTCACGCGCCACATGGGCGTGGTGCTGCAGACGCCGTACCTGTTCAGCGGCACGATCGCTGAGAACATCACCTACGGCCGCTCGGACGCGACGATCGAGGAGATTGAGCGCGCCGCACGTGCCGTCGGCGCTCACGAGTTCATCGAGCGTCTGCCGAACGGCTACCAGACGATGCTGCGGCAGGGCGGTCAGAACTTCTCCGTCGGCCAGCGGCAGCTGATCTCGTTCGCCCGCGCGATCCTCGCGGCCCCGCGCATCCTCGTGCTGGACGAGGCGACGGCGTACGTGGACACGCAGACCGAGGCGGTGATCCAGAAGGCGCTGCGGGAGCTGCTGAAGGGCCGCACCTCGTTCGTGATCGCGCACCGACTCTCGACCATCCGCGAGGCGGACCGCATCGTCGTGCTCGATCAGGGCCAGATCGCCGAGATCGGGTCGCACGAGGAACTGCTCGCCCACGGCGGCATCTACGCGAACCTCTACCGCATGACTTACGAGAGCGAGCAGGCGGAACGCGAGCTCGAGTCGCTGGGCGAGGACGCGGCGATCGCCCGCCGCCGCCGCGGCGAGGTCGAGGAGCAGCACGCGGGCGGGCCGTCGCTCGCAACCTCCTAACCGACGCGCACAGTTGCGGTTGCGCGGCAGCCGCTGCGCCCCGTACAACGCTCGGACGAGCGATGACAGGGGGCGACGATGGATCTCGAGTTGCAGGGCAAGACGGCGATCGTGACGGGCGGCAGCCGCGGCATCGGCAAGGCTGTGGCGCGGCAGCTCGCGCGCGAGGGCGTCGATGTCGTCATCGCCTCGCGCAGCCCCGAGCCGCTGGAGGCGACGGCCGCCGAGCTCACCGCTGCGACCGGTCGCCGCGTGACCGCGATCCCCGCCGACACGACCGACGAGGCATCCGTGCAGCACCTGGTGGCGCGCGCCGTGGAGGTGCTGGGGCGCGTCGACATCCTCGTCAACTCCGCCGCGCGCGTCTCCGGCGGCGGCCGCCCGCCCGGCCTGGCTGACATCACGCACGAGGCGTTCCTGGATGAGATGAACACGAAGGTCTTCGGCTACCTCCGCTGTGCGCGCGAGGTGGCGCCGCTCATGCGCGCGCAGGGCTGGGGCCGCATCATCAACCTCAGCGGCCTTGCGGCGCGGTCGAGCGGGTCCGCCCTCGGCAGCATGCGCAACGTCTCGGTCGCCGCGCTCACGAAGAACCTGGCCGACGAGCTGGGACCGCACGGCATCAACGTCACCGTCGTGCACCCCGGCACGAGCCGCACCGAGCGTACGCCCGGCATGCTGGCGGCCATCGTCGAGCGTGACGGCATCACGATCGAGGAGGCGGAGCGGCGCATGGCGAACAACGCGATTCGCCGCCTGGTGAGTGCCGAGGAGATCGCGGATGTGATCACGTTCCTCGCGTCGCCGCGATCCGTCTCGATCAACGGCGACGCAGTGGCGGTCGGCGGTGGCGCGGGCAACGCGATCTACTACTAGCAGGGGACGAGCGCCGCACGTGCCTCGATCGCCGCGCTAGAGCGCGAGCGGGAGCTGCATGGCGCCGTGACGGCGCGTCTGCTTCAGCGCGCGGAACGACTCCAGACGACGGCCGGCAGCCTGCTCCGCGTCGACCTCGCTCCGCGGTGCGTCGGTCTGGTACTGCCAGATGTGGCGCCCCTCGTGTGCGGCGACGGCAACGAGCGCCTCGCGCCACGACTCGAACGTGAGCACCGGCGAGCGCTTGCCACCGTAGCCGTGCTGCGAGATCACACGTCGCTCCATGTGCACCCGACCGTTGGTGTCGCGGCGGCGCCGGAACACCTCGCCGGGCGTTGGTGTCGACTGCTGCACCCGTACCCAGCTCACGCGCGTCTGCACGTTGTCGCAGGGGAATGATTGCGGTGCGCCGATGCCGATCGTGACCAGGCGGTCGACATCGGTATCCCGCGCACGCGTGGAGATCGAGGGGATGCCATCGTAGGCGCGCCCGCGGTACGCACGCGACGCGTTGCGCACGTGCACCGCGAGGCGTGCGTGATCGATCTCGCACATCGCGAACTCGACCAGCAGCGCCACCTCGGCGTCCGGGTACCGGCTCGTGTTCGTGAGCTTCATGGCCTCGCTTCGACCGGGGGGAGACCGGCCTCCGGTCACTATACGGGCGCGGTACATCCCGCTACAGGTGCAGGCGGCACATGATTCGCGCGGATGCGCGCAAGATGATGCGCTGGCAGCGCTACATCGGCAGCAGGCCCCTGCGCGCGGCGATCGAGACTGCCTCGGTGCGTGATCGTGCGCCGAGCTTCGCCAGTGCGCTGCCCACGTGGAACTTCACGGTGTGCTCGCTGATGCCGAGCGCGAGCGCGGCGCCGCGATTCGTCATCCCTGCCGCGAGCAGCTGAAGCACCTCGATCTCACGCGGTGAGAGATCGCTTGGTGGCGTGGTATCGAGCTCTGCACCAGGGCGCCCGGCGACCTCGATCGATGGGTGCCGGACGTGCAGCCCCGCGCGGACCGCACGTACCGCAGCGTCGATCATCGCCGCTGAGGCATCGCGAGGCAGCACGGCTGCGACATTGGGTGCGGCGCCATCGGCGAGGAGCACCACGGGCGCGGTGTCGTCAGTCACGAGCGCGAGCGCATCGGTGACGAGCACGTCGGCCTCGTCGGGCGCGTCGTCATCAGCGAGCACCTCGTGGCCCGCGGCGGCAAGCAGCGCGGCGAGGCCGGCGCGCACGGCGGGATAGCTGGCGAGCACCGCCACGCGAATGCGTGCCATCGCCACCTCGTCCCGTCGCGCGCGCCCTGATGCGATCGATGGTAGCGCGACCATCGCCGGGTGCCGCTACCGCTGCCGCTCGCCCAGCGTCGCGCGCACCTCGTGCGGCGCACCGCCACGGAGCAGCGAGAGGCGCACCGTGGCGCCGACGCGGTCGGAGCCGAGCGCTGCCTGCAGTTCCTCGGCACCGGTGATAGGTGTGCCCTCGATGCCGAGCAGCACATCGCCGACGACGATGCCGGCCTGCGCCGCCGGCGTGCCCGCCTCGACGCTCACGATGAGCAGGCCGACCTCCTGCCCCGCCGCCTCCGGCAGGTGCACCGGCTGGCTGCCGACACCGAGGTAGGCGCGGCGCACGCGGCCGTGCTCCGCCAGCTGCTGTGCGATCGCGGTGACGGCGCTCGCCGCGATCGTCACGTTGCCCGTGCGGAAGCCGGAGGTGTTGAGGCCAATGACGCGGCCCTGTGTGTCGATGAGCGGGCCGCCCGAGAAGCCGGGGAGGAACGTGGCGTCGGTGCGCAGCGTGCCCTCGATCAGGGTGCCCGTGCGCGTGCGGCGGGGTCCACCGAGTGCGCTCACCACGCCCAGCGATGCCTGCACCTGCGCGCCGGGCCGCCCCAGCGCCAGCGCGACGTGCCCGACCCGTGCCCCGCCCTCAGGGGCGAGTGTCGGAGCGGGCGCATCGACCGGCAGGCGGAGCACCGCGAGATCCGAGCCAGGGTCGCGACCCACGAGGTCGGCGGTCGCCTGCTCGCCGTTCGCGAGCGTGACCCGGATGTGCTCCTCGTCCTCGATGACGTGGTCGGCGGTGACGACCAGGCGGTCGCCCCATGCGATCCCGCTGGCGGCGAAGCGGCGCCGCGCCGCGACCGTGACGGTCACCTCGGCTGCACGCGCCACGGCATCGGCAAGTGCGTCTGAGAAGTCATGCAGGTGGTCGGAGGTCATCGTGTGCTCCTTCGCGCGTGAACCTGATACATCGAGGATGCACGTGCGTGTCTGCCTCGCCATCACCCGATCGGGCAGGTCGCTCCCCGCCCGTTTCGGCAGCGCGTACGATGGGGCACGGCACAGCAAGAAGGGCCGCGCGTGTTCCCGATCCGCGATTTGAACCCCACGCGTACCGTGCCCGTGGTGACGGTCGTGCTGGTCGCGCTGAACCTGCTGGTGTTCTTCGCGTGGCAGCCGAGCGCGTTCTGGTCGCCGGTCGGCGAGGCGAGCGCAGCGCCCGAGTTCCTGTACCACTACGCCGCCGTCGCCTGCGAGATCATCTCGCGCCGCCCGCTGACGGCCGCCGAGATCACTGGTGGACTCTGCCTCGGCACGCCGGTGCCCCTCGGTGCCGCCGAAGTGTTCCCCGACAAACAGCCGCTTACCTCGGTCGTCGTGTCGATGTTCCTGCACGGCGGGATCGCGCACATCCTGGGCAACATGTGGTTCCTGTGGCTCTTCGGGAACAACGTGGAGGAAGCGTTCGGGCACGTGCGCTACCTCGGCATGTACCTCGTGGGTGGTGTGATCGCGACGCTGGCGTTCGTCGCCGCGCAGCCGGGGAGCACAGTGCCGGTCGTGGGCGCGTCGGGGGCGATCGCGGCGGTGCTGGGTGCGTACTTCGTGCTGTACCCCGGCAAGCTGGTGCTTGCGGTCGCGTTCGTGAGCGTGATCCCCGTGCCGGCGGTGATCTTCCTGGGACTCTGGTTTGTGGGGCAGTTCTTGATCGCGGTGCCCGGCGTCGCGTGGGAGTCGCATGTCGCGGGCTTCGTCGCCGGCGCGTCGCTCGCACTCGTATTCCGTGGGCCGCTGCTCGCACGCGTGCACCGGCTGCAACGAGGTCGCGCGTGGGCGGACGAGGCGTAGCAAGCGTTCGAGAGGGGCACACAATGGCGGATCGCGTGGAAGAGCTGCTGGCCGAGCTGTCGGAGGCACCCGGCCCCACCGGGTTTGAGGGGCCGGTGCGCAGCGTGGTGCGTCGCGAGCTTGCGCCCCTCGCCGACACGGTCGAGACGGATGGCCTGGGATCGCTGATCGCGCGCCTCGACGGCCCGGAGGGCGCACCGCGCGTGATGCTCGCCGCGCACATGGACGAGCTGGGCCTGCTCGTGCGGCGCATCACGCCGGAGGGCTACCTCAAGTTCCAGCCGCTCGGCGGCTGGCTGGACCAGGCGATCGTCAACCAGCGCTGGCGGGTGCTGACCAGCAACGGCCCCGTGCTCGGCCTCACCGGCATCAAGACGGTGCACGTGATGACCGCCGAGGCGCGTGGCCGCGTGTTCAGCCGCGACGACCTGTTCATCGATGTCGGTGCCGCTGATGCGCAGGACGCCACGGAGCGCCTCGGCATCCGCCCGGGCGATCCCGTGGTGCCCGACAGCGGCTTCGAGGTGATGGCGGGGGGCACGCGCTACCTCGGCAAGGCCTGGGATGACCGCGCGGGCGTCGGCGTGCTGGTGGAGGCGGTGCGCGGGCTTCGCGCCGCGGGCCACCCGAACACGGTGTTCGCGGCGGCCACGGTGCAGGAGGAGGTCGGCCTGCGTGGCGCGGAGACGAGTGCGCGCGCCGTGCAGCCCGCGATCGGGATCAACCTCGAATCAGGCGTGGCAGGCGACTACCCCGGCATCACCCCGGACGAGGCGCAGGAGCGGCTGGGCGGCGGGCCCGCGATCTTCCTGCACGACACCTCGATGCTGCCGAACCTCCAACTGCGCGACTTGTGCATCGAGGTCGCACGTGCGGAGGACATTCCCCTGCAGTTCAACGTGCTCAGCGGCTACGGCCAGGATGGCGCGATGATGCAGCGCACCGGTGGCGGCGCGCCTGCGATCAACATCACCGTGCCTACGCGGTACCTGCACAGCCACCACGGGGTGATCGATCGGCGCGACTTCGATCAGGCGGTGCGACTGGTGACGGCGCTCGTGCGCCGCCTCGATGCTGCGACGGTGGAGGCGATCCGCCGCTTCGACTAGCGCTCGCGACGCCCGACTGTGCGCACGAACTTCGCGAGGCTTGAGGGTGTCGGGATGAGGAACGGCGTCGTCCGCTGGTACGTGCGGTAGGCGTCACCGAACACCTCGACCAGCACGACGCGCTCCTGGAACGCGACGTGCATCACGTCGCCCGCGACCATGAACGGGGCCGCGAGCAGCAGCCGCCTCGACCGCGCCGCGATCGCCGAGGTGAAGAGCGCGAACGTGAACCAGATCACACCGGGGTGCCGCGCGAGGGCGTACGTGCCGTCCGTGACGATCTGGTCGGTGTGACCCTCGTCCACCCACCCCTTGCGGAACGGGATCTCGACCATGATCGAGTAGAACATCGCGGCCCAGCTCAGGGGCGCCAGCAGCATGCACAGCGCGCGCAGCGCCGGCGGCGGGTTGAAGCGACTCGAGCGCCGCAGCAGGCCGAAGAACGCGAACGAGTGCCCCAGCGCGCTCATCGCCAGCAGGTATGGCTTCACGCGCGGCACAGCCTTCAGCGCCGCGAGGTCGTGGAGCATCCCCCACGCGTATCCACTGAACGACAGCAGCACCTCGACCACGGCTCACCCTCCAAGGCATCCGAGGAGGAGTGATACCACGCGGCGTGGATCGGCGTCAGGCCGCCTGCGTGCCTAGCTCGCGGCTGTGCTCGTGGCCGATGGCGCGGATGAACGCCTCCACCATCTCCGGATCGAGCTGCGTGCCGGCGACGCGGCGGAGCTCCTCGGCGGCCTCGCCCCACGACAGGCCCTTGCGATACGGACGGTCGTGCACCATCGCGGAGAACGAGTCGGCGACGCTGACCATGCGTGCGAGGCGCGGGATGTCGAGGCCAGCGAGGCCGCGCGGGTAGCCGGATCCGTCCCAGCGCTCGTGATGGCACCCGACGATGTCGATGACCTCCTGCATGTCCAGCAGACCGCGCACGATCGCCTCGCCCATCGTGGGGTGCGCGCGCATGAGGTCCCACTCCTCGGGCGTGAGGCGGCCGGGCTTGCGCAGCACCCACGCGGGCGTGCCGATCTTGCCGACGTCGTGGAGCAGGCTGCCGAGCCAGAGCGCGTAGCGCTCGCTGTCCGGCAGCGCGAGCTCCTCCGAGACCAGCAGCGCGAACGCGGCGATCTGCTGCGAGTGCTCGCTGGTGTACGGGTCCTTCGCATCGATGATGTCGAGGAGCGCCCGGGCGACGCGCAGCTTCTCCGGGTCCTGCTCCAACAGCTGGCGCACGGTCGGCCGGTCGGTGTGCACGGTGCCCGTGCGGCGCATCGCGAAGCGCTGCTGCAGCAGCTGCGAGTCTGCCGCCGAGATGAGCGCGCGCACGGTGATGCCCGCCTGGGGGTACGTCGCGACGCCCCACGAGATGCGCGCTGGTAGGCGCTCGGCGGTGCCGTCGGCGCCGGTCGCGACCAGCGCGAGGCGGCGGATCGCGCGGCCCGCGCGTGTCATCGCCTCCTGTGCCGCGGCCTCATCGAGGCCCGGCATCAGCACCAGGAACTCGTCGCCACCGTAGCGACCGACGAGGTCAACGGGGCGGAGCGCCTCGCGCAGCGTGTGCGCGATCCGGCGTAGCGCCTCGTCGCCGACCAGGTGGCCGTGGACGTCGTTGAGCATCTTGAAGTTGTCGACGTCCACCATCGCCAGGCTGAGCGGCTGGCGTGCCTCGTCCGCGGCGGAGAGCATCGCCGGGACGATCTCCTGCAGGTGGCGGTGGTTGGGGAGGCCCGTGAGGTAGTCCGTCTGCGCCCGCTCGCGGAGCTGCTCGAAGAGCAGCGCGCTCTGGATCGCGAGGCCCGCCTGCGCCGAGATCAGCGTGAGCGTGTCGAGGTCGGCGATGCTGAACGGCGAGTCGTACACCTTCGGCGCGACCAGCAGGCAGCCCACGACCTCCTCGCGCGCCAGCACCGGCGAGATGATGTGGTCGAGGTACGGCAGGAACTCCGCGATGTCCGCCTCCATGAACGCGCGCTCGGACAGCAGCTGCGCGGTGGCGAAGGGCGTCAGCGCCTCGGAGCGCTCCGCGATCGCCCGCAGGACGGGGTTGTCGAGGCGGATCGACCACTCCGGGCGGATGCGCTGGAACGGCCCGGCCATCGCGACGGCACGCATCCGCTCGCCGTTCGGATCGGGGAGCATCACCGCGACGCAGCCGGATTCCGAGGCGCGCTGCGCCAGTTCTGCCAGCTCCCCGGCGATCGCGCGCACGTCGTGGAGTGCGACGGTGTGGCGGGTGAGCGTGACCAGCGCCTCGTCGCGGAACAGGTGCTCGCCGACCAGCAGCCGATCGGCGATTCGCTGCACGCGGCGCGAGATGAACGGCGCGGTGACGGCGACGATGGACATCACCGAGAGCGCGAACGCGACGCCGCCCACGCTGCTGAGCATCGGCCGCATCGGGGGGAACGCGAGTGCCATCAGCGCGACGGACAGGGCGATGCTGGGCATAAGCGAGATGCCGCGCACGACACTGCGCTGCACCAGCACATCGATGTTGAACAGGCGGTAGCGCGCCGCGGAGAACGCGAGCAGCGCACCCGCGAGGAAGTTCGCCGCGTGGTCGACCGGCCAAGCTCGGAGCACGCTGACCATGTTGGTCATCGCGCCCAGGAGGATGCATGTGGCCGCGACCACCGCGAACTTCAGACGGTTGCGCTCGAACGGGTCGCGCTGGGCTCGATAGCTCGCTGCGACGTAGAGCAGGCTGAGCGTGAACGGGATGAGCGAGGCGCCCGTCGCGAGCGCGATCACCCCGAACGCTGCGACCGGGGGCACGGCTTCCGTCGGGTTCACAACCATGGAGTCGAGCGCGCCGGTCAGCGTGATCGCGAGGACGACCACCCCGGCGGCGATGGCGACGCGCCGCGCCGATGCCGACCAGCGAGAGGGGTACAGCCCCTGGATCATGTACAGGAAGATCGCGCCCTGCCCGACGCCGTACGCCTCCATCGTCCGGATGAGGACGTGGCGTAGCGGGCCGTCGTCCGAGAGCCGCCAGAGGAACGAGGTGGCACTCCACGCCGCCATCAGCGACAGGTAGAGCACCACCGACCACACCGCACGCGAGGCGTGCCGGCGCACCAGCGCTACCAGGGCCACGTAGCACGCAGCCGAGAGCAGCGGGACGAGCGCCAGCAGCCCCTCGCTCATCGCAGACGCACCGGTTCCGGCGGCGCGCCGGCAGTCAGCTCAGCGATCGCGGCGTCGGTGGCGTTCATGTGCAGCGGCTTGAGGTGGCCGAGATCGGCACCTGCGAGGCGCTTCGCCTCGGTGTAGCGATCGAAGGAACCCTCGGGCAGGTAGGTGAGGCGGAGTGGCCGCAGGGCCGCCATCGTCTCCAGGTCGCCCCACGAGGGGTCGAGACGGCGCAGCGCCGTGTTCACGCGCTCGTACGCCTGCTCCGAGGTGACCGGCGAGCCCGGGCGCGGCTCGATGCGCAGGTGCAGCACCGGGGTGGAGTCGTGGACCTCCTTGCGTGCCGTCCACTCGACGTACGGGACGTCGGCCTCCTCCAGCGCGCGCCAGACGGTCTGCTCCGTCAGCTTCACGAAGCCGGCGAGGTCGACGGTGTCCGACCGACGGCCATACGAGATGGCCTGCGGCAGCTGCACGCCCACGGCGCGGTTCTCCGCCGCGACGATGCGCAGGATGTCGCCGGTGCGGTACCGCACCATCACGCCGTCCATGAAGTTCGTGACGACCATCTCGTAGTTCTTCCCGGGCTCCAGCTCGTCGAGCAGGGCCGTGCGCACCGGAGTCCGCGTGTCTTCCGGATTACTTACAGCTTCATCATCGGGAATGAACTCCAGGAAGTTGAGGGTTGGGACGAAGGTCAGACTGGTGCAGTCCCAGGCCTGGCAGGCGACCAGCAGCGCCTCCGTGCTGACGAACATCTCCAGGGGGTAGCGACCCCACGTCTCCTTGATGCGGCTGCGGAACAGGCTGGAGTCGCCGCCGCCCACGATGACGCCCATCGGCTCGAAGGCGTCCTTCGGCAGCATCCCGCGGCCCGCCGCCTTCGCACGCATCGCTGCCCGTCCCATGCGCATGAACGCCCGAGGGTTCTTGAGGCGGTCGAGGATCGAGCCGGGCGCCCGACGCTGCCCGAACGTCTCGCCGATGCCTGCCAGCACCGACGGCAGCCCACCGACGTAGTCGATGCCCTCCGTGACGGCGGTGCGGAACGCCATCGCCATTCGCTCCGTGAACTCCATGTCCGCCGACTCTGGCGACGGGAACAGCCGGATCGGCCACAGCGAAGACGAGGACTCCTCCACGCAGGTGCCGGAGGTGTAGGGGTTGGGCGCGGTCATGTTGAGCAGACGTGCGTTGGGCTTCAGGCGCACTTCGCCGCGCTCGCTCGCCGCGCTCAGGATGTAGAAGGAGACCGAGTGCCAGTTCATCTGGTCCATCTGGCGCGGGCCCAGCGGGATCCACTTGGGGTGGTTCGCGGTGCGACCGGAGGTGCGCGTCCACGTGAGCGGCCGGTGCTCCAGCGCGGCCTCGTTGCGCTGGCCCAGCATCTCCTCGTAGTCGGCGTAGCTGGTGAAGGGGACGCGCTCGCGGAACTCATCGATGCTGGTGATCGGGCGGTCGCCTGCGATGCGGCGGCCCAGCGCGCTCGACGGCAACGTCCGCAGGCGGTCGAGGAGCAGCGAGCGCTGCAGCTCCATCGTCTGTTCCATCGAGTAGTCCAGGTAGCCCAGCGTCCGATCCCACAGGGCTGCGGCACCGCGTTCGCGGTAGAGGGTGAGCGCGTCGTGCATATCGGGGCTCCTTCGGTCGGCACGTAACCTGAACCCGCCCGGGCGGGCGGCTGCGGGATTCTAGGGATGCGGCGTCAAGATCGTAAAGATTCCGTCAGGAACCGATGGTCACCGCGATGACCGCCGCCTCGCGTGCGCTAGAGCGCCGCGGGAGGGGCGAGGCGCTCCAGCAGCAGCGCGCAGCGCGCCGGCTCCGCGACGCACACCGACACCAGCAGCCCCCGGAGGCTGGTCGAGCCGAACGGCGTCGTATACGTGTCGTCGAGGTGTGCCTCGAGCGTGCGGGCAAGCGAGGCGACGCGACGGCGGTCCTGCTCCAACAGCGAGGTGAGCCCGGGGAGCGTCGGCGCGGCGTACATCACGGCGGCGATCGTCGCGGCGTGGCGGTCAAGGCGCGGCCCCTCCGTGCTCGTGGCACCCGCAGCCACCGCACCCAGCGTGTGCGCCGCCAGCTCCGTCATCGCGACCAGCGAGGCGACGTGCCAGCGCGCGCTGCGCTCGCCGGGCTCCGCGCGATCCGCGTGCTCCTCGCCCAGCAGCCGGAACGCGGTCGCCAGCCGGCGATGGATCTCGCCGCCCGCCTCCTCGACCTCGTCGAGGCTCAGTGCCAGCAGGGGGTTGTCCGGTTCGGGGATCGTGGCGGTCTCCTGCACGCTCGGCTGTATCCTCGGCAGATGGAGCGTATCGGGCCCGCGACACATCTGCTCGTGCTGGCGGCGCTGGTCGTGAACCTCTGGCTCGGCGGCGACCTGGTCGAGGGCTGGGCGGGGCACCTCGCCCGCGCAGCGTTCGAGGTCGCGCTGATCGGGGGCTACGTCGTGCTCGTCCTCGACTTCCGCGTGCGCGGGCGGCAGGACGGGCAGGACGACCGCGACCGCTAGCTGTCCGAGGTGTCCCTGGGCCGTGACGGCACGGGCCGCTTCGTCGCCTCTAACTCCGCATCCAGCGAGTCGGCCGCTCGGAGGGCGACGTGCTGCGCCGCCTGCACGCCCGCGTTGAAGTAGAACGGGGCGAGCTGCTCCGCCACGAAGTCGAAGAGCAGCAGCACCGCGAGCTCTCCCGGCTCCTCGCCGCGCTCGTCGCGCAGGTGCTCGCGGATGCGGTCGAGGGCGACCGCACGCTCCTCGCGGGGCAGGGGGACGGCGTCAGGCATCGGTGGGCTCCTCGTGCGACATAATAGCGGTGGCACCAGTGGAGCAGGGCACGAGTGCTGCCTTGACCCCTCGATCGGGGCCGACCTACGATCGGGCCCCGCCGACCGCCGGTTTGTGTCGTCCCGGGCGATTAGCTCAGCTGGTCAGAGCGTCCGGTTTACACCCGGAAGGTCAGAGGTTCGATCCCTCTATCGCCCACCACGCCCACGCCGGGGCATCGCCCCGATCTATCCACACGTGTTGATTCTCCTTCCCCGCCCCGCCTACACTCGCCCCGCGACGCACCGACGAGGAAGAGACGAGCGGGGGATTCTGTGCCCAGCCGCAGCACGCACGAATGGCTAGAGGGCGCCTACCAGAAGGCGCTGGAGCGTACGAAGGAGCGCCAGAAGCGCTTCGAGTCCTCGTCCGGCGCCGAGGTGGACCCGATCTACGGGCCCGAGGCGCTCGCCGACTGGAACTACCACGAGAAGCTCGGCTACCCCGCCGAGTACCCCTTCACGCGCGGCGTGCAGCCGACGATGTACCGCGGCCGCCTCTGGACGATGCGCCAGTACGCCGGCTTCGGCGACGCCGAGGAGTCCAACCGCCGCTACAAGTTCCTGCTGGAGCAGGGGCAGACCGGCCTCTCCGTCGCCTTCGACCTGCCGACGCAGATCGGCTACGACTCCGATGACGAGCAGGCGGAGGGCGAGGTCGGCAAGGTCGGCGTCGCGATCGCCTCGCTGGAGGACATGGAGACGCTGACCGAGGGGCTGCCCCTCGACAAGGTCACGACCTCGATGACCATCAACGCCACGGGCTCGATCCTGCTCGCGATGTACGTCGCAGCGGCGAAGAAGCAGGGAGCCGACCTGAGCAAGGTCGGCGGCACGATCCAGCACGACGTGCTGAAGGAGTATATCGCCCGCGGGACGTATATCTTCCCGCCGCGTCCCTCGCTCCGCCTCATCACCGACGTCTTCGCGTGGTGCAAGGACAACCTGCCGGACTGGAACACGATCTCCATCTCCGGCTACCACATGCGCGAGGCCGGGTGCACCGCCGCTCAGGAGCTCGCGTTCACCTTCGCCGACGCGATCCAGTACGTGGACGCCGCGATCGAGCAGGGCCTGACCATCGACGACATCGCCCCGCGCCTGTCGTTCTTCTGGGCGTGCCATTCGAACTTCCTCGAGGAGGTCGCGAAGTTCCGCGCCTCCCGTCGGATGTGGGCGCGCATCGTGAAGGAGCGCTACGGCTCCGACAATGCGCGCTCGCAGTCGCTGCGCTTCCACACGCAGACCGGCGGCGCGACGCTGACCGCGCAGCAGCCGATCAACAACGCCATCCGCACCGCCTACCAGGCGATGTCGGCCGTGCTCGGTGGCACGCAGTCGCTGCACACGAACTCGTTCGACGAGGCGCTGGCGCTGCCGACCGAGTCCTCGGTCGAGCTCGCGCTGCGCACGCAGCAGATCATCGGCTACGAGACCGGCGTCGCCGATGTCATCGACCCGCTCGCCGGCTCGTACTACATCGAGACGCTGACCGATCGCGTGGAGGCGGAGGCGCTCGCCTACCTCCAGCGCATCGAGGACATGGGCGGCGCGCTGACCTGCATCGAGCAGGGCTTCCAGCAGCGCGAGATCCAGGAGAGCGCCTTCCGCCTGCAGCGCATGGCGGAGACGAAGGAGCGGATCGTCGTCGGTGTGAACCAGTTCCAGACGGAGGCGCTCGAGGTGCCCCCGATCCTGCGCGTCGACCCGGCGATCGGCCAGCGGCAGATCGCGCGTCTGAAGGCGCTGCGCGCTCGCCGCGACCAGGTGGCCGTCGACGCCGCGCTCGAGGCGATCCGCGCCGCTGCGCGCGGCACCGAGAACATGGTCCCGCTGCTCATCGCGGCCGTGGAGGCCTACGCAACGATCGGCGAGATCTGTAACGTGCTCCGCCAGGAGTGGGGCGAGTACCAGGAAGTGCTGACGATCTGACCCGCCCGGCCTCGCGTTGCGAGGTCGCGCATCAACGAGGGGCTACGCAACTGTGATCGACCGCCTGCACCACGTCGCCATCGTCACCGGCAGCGCCGATGACGCGCTCGGCTTCTATCGCGACAAGCTCGGCCTGCACGTCACCGAGGATCGGGTGATGGACGCACAGGGCGTGCGAGGCGTGCTCCTCGCGTATGGCGAGAGCGAGGTCGAGATCCTCGAGCCCGTCGTGCCCGACACCGGTGTCGACCGCTTCTACAAGAGCCGCGGCTCGACGCTGCACCACTTCTGCTTCAGCACGCCGGACATCCGCGCGGAGCTCGCGCGCATCAAGGCGCTCGGCGACGTCGAGTTGATCGACCAGGAGCCGCGTGAGGGCCTGGCGGGTGAGATCGCGTTCCTGCACCCGCGCTCGATGCACGGCGTGCTGATCGAGCTTGCCCAGACGCGCCCGGACGCGCACCACTCGGACGAGAAGGGCATCGACCACGTCGTCTGCCGCGTCTCGAACCTGGAGGCGGTCGCGAAGGACTGGGATCGCATCCTGGGCCTGAAGCTCGTGAACGTCATCGAGACGCCGACCTCGAAGATCGGCCAGGTGCAGTGCGGCCAGGTGATGGTCGAGCTCATCGAGCCGCTGCCCGGCTCGCCGATGGCGGAGCAACTGGCGAACGAGGGTGAGCGCGCGCTGCCGATGGTCGCGCTCGACGTCCCCGACATCGCCTCGAAGGTCGCCGCCCTGCGCGCTGCGGGCATCACGCTCGACGACGCGACGCCCGGCGTCCTGCCGAATAGCGTTCGTACCAGCGTCTCTGCCGACCAGTCGTTCGGCATGAGCGTCCAACTGATCTCGTTCTCTCGCTGAGGAGGGTGCCATGACCACCGAGCAGCGGACGCTCCGCGTCCTCATCGCCAAGCCCGGCCTCGACGGCCACGACCGCGGCGCGAAGGTTGTCGCGCGCGCGCTGCGTGACGCCGGTATGGAGGTCATCTACACCGGCATCCGCCAGACGCCGCAGATGATCGCAGAGGCCGCGCTGCAGGAGGACGTCGACGTCGTCGGCCTCTCGATCCTCTCCGGCGCGCACCTCGAGATCTTCCCGCGCGTCACTGCCGAGCTGAAGGCGCGCGGCATCGACGACGTGCTGTTGTTCTGTGGCGGCATCATCCCGGAGGCGGACATCCCCGCCATCAAGGAGATGGGCTTCCAGGCCGTCTTCGGCCCCGGCACCGACACCAACGAGATCATCGCGTTCCTGCGCGAGCACGCCCCCGAGCGCGACTAGTGCTGTCCGAGCTCGCTGCCGGCATCGTCGCCGGCGACCGTCGGGCGCTGGCGCGCGCCATTTCGCACGTGGAGGCCGACACCGCGAAGGGCCGCGAGCTGCTCGCGGACCTGTACCCGCGCACCGGCCGCGCGCAGACGATCGGCATCACCGGCTCCGCCGGCGCCGGCAAGTCGACGCTGGTCGCCGCCCTCGCGCGCGAGGAGCGCAAGCGCGGCCGCACCGTCGGCATCATCGCCGTCGACCCGTCCTCGCCGTTCTCGCACGGCGCGATCCTCGGTGACCGCATTCGCATGCAGGACCTCACCGCCGATGGCGGCGTGTTCATGCGATCGATGGCGTCACGCGGCAACCTCGGCGGCCTCGCGGAGATGGCGTCCGGCGTCGTCGACGTGATGGACGCGGCGGGCTTCGACGTGGTGATCGTGGAGACCGTCGGCGCCGGGCAGGATGAGGTGGAGGTCGCGACCGCCACCCAGAGCACCGTGCTGGTCGCCAACCCCGGTGGCGGCGACGAGGTGCAGTCGATGAAGGCCGGTCTCATGGAGATCGCGCAGATCATGGTCGTGAACAAGGCCGACCTCGCGGGCGCCGACACCGCCGTCATGCAGCTGCGAGGCCTCCTCGCGATCGCCGAGCACCGCGCGTGGATCCCGCCGTTCCTCAAGGCGATCGCACGTACCGGTGACGGCGTGCCCGAACTGGTCGACGCGATCGACCAGCACCAGGAGCACGTGCGCACCTCCGAGCATGCGGAGGCGGAGCGCCGCGGGCTCGCCGAGGCGCAGATCCTCTCGCTCGTCCGCGCCGCGCTCTACCGGGAGGCACTCGCTGCCGCGCGTGCCGACGGCGCCATCGACGCGCTGGTGTCCGAGGTGGCGGCACGCCGCCGCGACCCGCGCTCGGCTGCCACAAGCCTCGTGGACGCCGTACGCGACCGCTGGGCGGTGCGCTGACTCCGTGACGCGCCTGCGCGCGTTCGCCCTGCTCACGGCGCTCACACTGGCCTGTAGCGACGCTGCGCCGCCGGCGAGCACGCCCAGCCCCTTGCCGTCTCCGAGTCCGACTGCGGCGGCGAGCGCCGTCGCGACGCCCGTGCCTGCGAGCGCGATACCTGCGGCCGTCGCCACGTCGACCGCTGCGTCGCCACCCGTGTCACGCCTCGACCCACCGATCGAGGTCGAGCGCGGCAATCTCGACCGCCGCGAACTCGCGCTGACCTTCGACTGCGGCGGCCATGCGAGCGGAACCGCTGAGATCCTCGCGGCCCTGCGAGAGGCCGACGTGCACGTCACGTTCTTCCTGATCGGCGACTGGGTGCGTGCCTACCCCGACCTCGCGCGAGACATCGCCGCGCGGCACGAGATCGCGAACCACAGCGACCACCACCCGGACTACGTGGAACTCACCGCCGCGCAGATCGCCGCTGACCTCGACGGCGCCGACCGTACGTTCCGTGAGGTGCTGGGCCGCAGCGCCCGGCCAATGTGGCGCGCGCCCTCGGGCTCCCGTGACGCGCGCGTGCTGGAGGCCGCCGCGCACGCCGGCTGGTCGCAGCACGTCTTCTGGACGATGGGGCGCGACGCGCAGGGCGGCCTCGTCACCGGCGACTCCGGCGACTGGCGCGACTTCACGCCTCGCCAGGTCGCAGACAACATGCTGCGCGCCGCAGCGCTGGGGAACGGCGTCATCACCGTGAGCCACTGCGACAGCGCACAGACGCGCGAGTCGCTGCCTGAGGTGCTACGCGAGCTGTATCGGCGCGGCGTGCGCGTGACCACCGTCTCCGATGTGCTGCGCTAACGACGCACCGAGGTAGGATCGCCGCGTGACACCACCTGTACAGCGCCTGCGCATCCGCTACCGCCTCACCCGCGAGGCCGCCGATGTGCGCCCCGGCGACCTCGGCAAACTCTGGGCAGGCGCGTTTGCAGCGGCGGGCATCACGCTCGCTCGGCCGGAGGGGGCGAAGCGAGCACGCATCGAGCTGGGCCCCGCGCTGCCTCAGGGCGCGACGGGGGAGCGTGAACCGCTGGACGCCTGGATCGAGGGCCGCGTGGAGCCGTGCGAGGTGCCGCAACGCCTCTCGGCCCACCTCCCCGCGGGCATCGCGCCGGTCGAGGT
>Ga0172380_10002255_pt1 | contig 30495 bp, 27 predicted proteins | sample Leawe162metaG_FD_119747 | JGI IMG/M metagenome (GOLD analysis project Ga0172380, IMG submission 119747) | Leachate microbial communities from a municipal landfill in Southern Ontario, Canada - Leachate well 162 metaG | ecosystem: Engineered > Solid waste > Landfill > Unclassified | place... | reverse complement strand
GCAGGGCGTCCATCTCCTCTTTGCCGAGAAATGATTCCATCCACTGGTTCATCAGCCTTCCCACGCCGTGGTGGTGGCTGGGTGTTCCCCCCGCCTTCACCATGGCGTCCACCAGGCCGGTCCTGTAGGATATATAGTCCTCAAGGCTGCCCTTAACGCCGAAGATGAAGTACAGGTTGGTGCCGTAGGGGTAGAAATGGGACGCGTGGCTGATGCACATCGTACCTGGCACGGAATGGGCATAGGCCATGACCGAGTCGTGTATATGGTGTACGTTGTCCCAGCGAACCGGGGTTTCAATCGTGTCCAGCAGTATATTGTAATCTGATATAGTCTCGCCTATAAGGAAGGAAAGGTACCTTTCCTTCTCCCAGGTCTTTGCCCCGCTGCCGCCTATGCTCAGCCCGCCATAGCTTTTGGCTATAGCATTCATTTTCTTTTTCACCAGTTTGGCGAAATCTTTGTCACCCTCGATAATGCCCATGCAAATCGATCGTCGGCCACGCTTTAATCCGAACGCCCCGAGGAACCACTCAACCGCCGGTTTCTGCGGATACATCTGGAAGGCATGGTCGGTCTCCTCGGCATCCGAGACCCTGAGCACCGCGGGCAGGCCGAACTGGCCCTGGCAGATCTCCCTGGCTGCGTCGATCGCCTTGGGCCAGGTGGGGAAGATATAGCTAAAATACTTTCTGTTTTCCGGCATGTAGCGAAATACCTTCATGGTAAGCTCCACCACCACGCCGAAGGACCCCTCGCTACCCTTGAACATATCTATCACCCTGGGACCGGTGGCCGTGCTGGGATAATCGATAGTATTGATGACTCCGCGGGGTGTTACCACCTCGACGCTGAGCACCAGGTTGACCGGCTCGCCGTAGTAAGTCGAAGCCTGCCCGCTGCCGCTGGTCACCACCCAGCCGCCCACGCTGGACAATTCCCAGGACTGGGGGAAGTGTCCGCCGGTGAAGCGGTGGACGGTATGATATCGCTGGGGCGCATTATTCAGGGCCTCTTCGTATTGAGGGCCCATACAGCCGGCCTGCACACGGCTGGTGCTGTTCAACTCATTGACCTCCAGCACCTTATTCATGTGCGTGTTGAGCACAAGGGTGATTCCACCTTTCTCGGGCAGCAGTGCCTTGGTAGTTCCGGAGCCGCCGCCGTACACGTATATAGGGATTTTCTTTTCGTTGCAGAAGCCCACCAACTTCCTGACATCTTCCTTGTCGCGCGGGTGCACAACAGCCCCGGTTATCTCGTGGAGCTTGCCGCGCTTGAGGGGAAAGGTCTCTTCGGGCAATTTCCCGTAGCTGTACTTGACCCTGTTAAAATCATCCGCCTGGACATTCTCACTCCCGACCATTTCAATGAATGCTTCAATTGCGCCTGTGTCGACATTGGATGCAGGCACAGGTCCCAGCCGTTGGTTGCCATCGCACCTGTCTTCAAAATATTTCCTGTCAAGTTTGAGTTCCTTTTGAATGAGGTGGAAGTACTCGGGTGACGGCAGCTTGATCTGGTCAGGCCTCCCTATTTTGACAATGGACCTGTATGAACCCGGCGCAGGCGGGTCGTTGGTCCAATCCGGTATAAACGTTTCTTCAGTCATAATCTCCTCCGTTAAGATTTCACTGTTGATCGGAGGAAAAATAACAGAAAAACGGCCGGCTGTCGTTAAGAATTATAATATTGAACCTTTTTTCCGGTACTGCGGGGGCATCATGCCCGTTTTTTACCGGAAAATAGCCTTGAATACAAGCCAGGTTCAGCGGTGCGGGTAATAGCTCAGTGCCGTTTCTAACATGGCATAAATATTCTCGGGAGGGGTCCCCGCCTGGACGCAGTGTGATGGCCCGAGGATATAGCCGCCGCTGTGATAGATAATTTTCGAGCCCATGTTGTGCACCATATCGTTAATACACACATGGTACGGCTTGATAAACTCTTCCTACATGGGTAACGACACGAGTAGGCCTGTTTGCCCGCCGATGTCGTCGGACGTATAAACGAGGTCGATCATACCGTCCGTTGTGCGATGAGACATCGCCAGCAAAACCCATTCACGCCTGGATAACTGCTCTTTGATCCTCATTTATCACCTCAATATTTTGAAGCCAGGTATCATATCACGTTTTCTTCAATATGCAGTTGGAATTATATGGCTATACCCTTTTTCCTGTACTCCAGGGGGGTCATGCCGGTTTTCTGCTTGAAGATAGTATTAAACGAAGGCTTGGAGCCGAACCCCACCTCAAGTCCGATGGACAGGGCGCTCTGGTCCGGGTTGCTGATAAGGAGCTCCTTGGCCTCCTCCACCCTGTAGTTGTTTACATAACTCGAGAAATTCATGCCGATGTGGTCGTTGATAAACTCGGAGAGCTGGTGTGGGGTTATGAAAAGCATGGAGGCAACTTCATCGAGCTTTAATTCGAATTGCCGATATATCTTATCTTCCTCCATCAATTCACGCAGGCGCTGAATTATTTTATTGGTGCTAAGACCCTGGATCAGCGACTTACGATATTTTTGTTGCTTCTCCTCCCGTGCGACGAGCTGGTAAAAATGGGGATACCTGTTTTCAAACAGCAGGTAGGTAAGACCCGTAAGTCCGATCAACATGATGCCTGTATCCATGACCGCGCTGTTGGCCAGGATGAAACCGGTTGTGATCAGGATGATATCCGCCATATAAAACAGGGTAAGGACGATGGAGACCCGGACGGGTTCACGCATAGTGGCGATGTTGATGAACCCCGACTCGAGACGCAGCAGCAACACATATTGAACGAGCAGAACGAGTACACCCGCCACGAACACGAGCGTGATCGGATTGCCGGTCGGGTCCGCGAATATGCTGATTACAACGGCCTTGTTTGCGCCCGTATCGATAAAGTAGAACCATGTTTCAGCTACCAGTATGATCGCAGCCGGGGTCATCTGCAATATCAGGCGAAGGGGTATTTTCCCTCCGGGGTAGAAAAACATGAAATATCGTATGTAATTGAGCGAGCCGGATATGAACAGCAGCGTAAGCAATGGATACAGCAGAAAGGGATACTCGAACTGCAGGTTCATCGCCACGAAACACAGTTGAAGGGATTGGATGCCGACCATCACGTCCCGGATAATTCTGAATTTATAGGTGTTATTGACCTTTTTGCGGGTGACGTGTAAAAGGGCCGTGTAGAAGGTCAATATGGAGGCTATGCCGATGACCAGTGCCGCCACGTTGGATAAAATGTTCATGTGGATACCGCTTTGCATGATATTATCGCCTATTTCAGGCAATTAAAAAAAGATTTTATAGTCATGTCAATATAATAAGTTGTTATCGGCTGACATCGACAGTATCATTTAAATAATTCACTTTTCGCTGATTGATTTAACAGGAGGTCAGTCTTGAGATTATTGGGGAAAATTGCCCTGGTTACAGGTGGTGGCAGGGGCATCGGCAGAGGTATCGCGCTGGCCCTGGCCCGTGAGGGGGCCGATATCGCGTTCAATTACAGGCGCGACGCCGACGCCGCGAAATCCACCGGAGCGGAGATCGTGGCCCTGGGACGTCGTACCCTGTCGGTACAGGCCGATGTCACCTATTACGAGCAGGTCAAGGCCGCCGTGGCTAAAACCGTAGAGACCTTCGGCAGGATTGATATACTGGTAAACAACGCAGGCATAGCCTCGCGCGGGCGGTTCGTCGGGGATACCGAGGCGGATGAGATGGAGAGGCTTTTCAAAATACACGTGATGGGGGCCTTCTATTTCATTAGGGAGGCGCTGCCCATAATCAGGAAACAGAAGCGCGGCGATATCATCAATATCTCTTCGGTCAGCCCCTTCAGTTGCATGGCCGGGCACGCTCCCTATGCGGTGGCCAAGGCGGGCCTCAACGCCCTGTCCTCCGTCCTGGCCAAGGAGGAGGTGGGCCACAATATCAGGGTGAACACCATCGCCTGCGGCCTGATAGAGACCGACATGGGCACACGCCTGGTCAATGGTATGGGAATGGACATTAAGGACCTGGCTAAAAATTTGCCGTTCGGACGTGTCTGCCAGCCGCAGGATGTCGGCAACCTCTGTGTTTTCCTGTGCTCCGACGAGGGTGACTATATATCGGGGCACCCGATCTTCCTGGACGGCGGCGCCGTCTATTAGATCAGCCGTCAAGTGGATTCACCGCAGGGCTACGTCACAGCCATTTTGATTATCCCGGTTGTAAACATGATGTATGCCCCGATGAAGCAACCTGCAGCCAGGGCCAGAACAACGATCGATATGACAAGGGAAGTCCTATCCTTATTTTTAATCGCAGGCTGAAGAAACCAGATGCTCAGCGGTATTAGAAAGACACCGATTACGATGGCGATTACACCGAGGACATTGCTGATTGTTTTTATGAGATCCATCGGTTTTAGAAGTGTAATTTATTTCTCGGTGGTTCGCAAGAGATTTAAAGGGCTCGATTCTTCCTGAGCACGTTGAAGATCGGATGAGAGAGCGCAAGTATTACAGCCTGTCAGGTAAGAGATGGGGATTTCTGTTATAGTAATCAAGCCGTAATCAATGGTTGTTGTCGGGCGGGCTGGAACTCCGGCCTGCGTGCCGTCTATGCACGAAGCGGCAGCTGCCGCCGGTATAAAATGCTGAACTTTTGACCGGGAATCAGCCCGGTTGTTAACAGAGTGCTGCTTATGATAGAGGGCATCAAATCAGTATTGAGAGGGAAATGTTTTAAGGAGGTTTTTCATGAGGGTGGGTCTTTTCGGGTTTGGCAGAACAGGTAAGTCCGTTGCGACGGTATTGCTGCAAAGCAAGGAATCTCATCTTTGCTGGGTGATCAGAAAGTCAGAAACGCTACAGCATCGGTCAGTCCCGGAGTTTTTAGGTATTGAATCGGATGAACCCGGATTAATTTTCCCCAAAGATGAATTGCCGCCGTCGCGGCTTTTCGATGAACATCCCATAGATGTATTGATCGACTTTTCTTCTGCAGAAGCCATATTGTCTTACGGCGGTGAAGCGGCTAAAAGAGGAATTGCTATAGTCAGCGCGATATCAGAGTATCCCGGCACGACAATTGATTTCCTAAAGAAATTATCGCAGCAAACGAAGGTGCTCTGGTCTCCCAACATTACTATCGGTATCAATTTCTTGATGCTGGCGGCTAAAGTCCTGAAAAGTATTGCCCCTTATACGGATATCGAGATTATCGAAGAACATTTCAAAGCTAAAAAGGAGGTTTCCGGCACATCCAGAATTATGGCCAGAGTATTATCTTTGCCGGAAGAGTCAATTAAAACGATCAGGGCAGGCGGCATTGTCGGCAGGCATGAGATTCTCATCGGGTTTCCATTTCAGACTATACGCTTAACTCATGAATCAATATCGAGAGAGGCGTTCGGCAACGGTGCGCTGTTTGCTGCGCAACATCTCATTGATAGGCCGATCGGATTGTATTCTCTGGAGGATCTGTTGATACCGTATTTTAACCTGAAGTAAAATGTGTGACAGGATTAATGTGTTGACGGGCATGATGTCCCCGAAATAATAAGGAGAGGAGGTTGAGGCATGACGAATGATCCTTACGCCGGAAAATTCTGGAGGAAGTCCTTCGATCCGCACGTGAAAACCCACTTCGATTATCCCGGGCATAAAATGTTCCATGACCTCTTCCTGGAGGCAGTAAGCGAGGTGCCGGATATCACGGCGGTCAATTACATGGGGAAGGAGATTACTTTCCGGCAGATCGACGCGTTATCCAATCGTTTCGCCGCTTTTCTCATCAAGCAGGGGTTGGAGCCGGGCGACGTTGTGGGGGTGTATTCGCTCAACCTGCCGGCTTACTACATCGCCATCCCCGCCATCTCGAAGGCCGGCTGCGTTCTGACCGGCGTCAGCCCGCTGCTGACGCCCAGGGAGCTTGAGTACCAGCTCAACGACTCGGGCGCGAAGTTACTGCTGGCGCTGGATGTTTTCTGGGGCAACATCAGCCAGGTTACCGATAAGGTCAAGCTGAAGACCATTGCGCTGACCGGCTTCAGCGACTTTCTGCCTGATGCGCAGCCGCTTAAATTGCCCGAGTCATCCATACCCGTAGTCAGGTTCACCGATATCATGCAGGAGTACCCCGCCGATCCCGTAAATGTCAGGGTCAAGGGGGAAGACCCGCTGCTGATGCAGTATACCGGCGGCACCACCGGTCCCTCCAAGGGCGCGGTGCTGACCCACAACAACGTGGTACGCCATATGATCCAGTGGGGCAACTACGTCGATGCGGTCAAGGGACAGGAGCGCATCCTGTGCCCCTTCCCGCTCTTCCACCAGGCGGGCCTCTTCCTGGGGCTGTTCTGTCTGGTGTGGGCCACACCGCAGGTCGCCATACCCAACCCGCGCGATTACGACTTTATCATTAAATGTATCAAGGAATACAAGCCCAGCGTGCTGACGGCCGTGCCAACTATCTATCTCGAGCTGATGAAGAAGCCGGAGTTCCGCGCGCTGGATTTCTCGGGCATCTGGGGCTGCATTGCCGGCGCGGCGCCATTCCCCGTGGAGTACCTAAAGGAGTTCGAGGATATCGTGGGCAAGGACAAGTTCAGTGAGGTCTACGGCATGACCGAAACCTGTCCCCTCATAGCGGCTAATCCCCGCTACGGCAAGCGCAAATTCGGCTCAGTCGGCCTGCCGGTCGGCGATACCGAGGTCAAAATCGTCGATCCCGCCACTAATGAGCCGGTCCCCATCGGCGAGCCCGGCGAGCTGGCTGTGCGCGGTCCGCAGGTGATGAAGGGGTACCACAACAAGCCTGAGGAGACGGCCAACGCCTTCAGGGACGGCTGGTTCCACACCGGCGACATCTGCCGCATGGACGACGAGGGCTATATCTACATCGTGGACCGCCTCAAAGATATGGTCATCGTCTCCGGCTACAAGGTGTTTACGCGGGAACTTGATGACATAATCATGGAGCACCCCGACGTTGCGCTGGCCGCCTCCATCGGCGTCCCCGACCCCAACCGTCCCGGAAACGAGACGGTGGCCTCAGCCATTGTGCTCAAGGAGGGCGTCGAGAAGAGCGAGGCCGAGAAGGAGAAGATTCGGGAGTTCATCCGAGCGCGTGAAGCCCCCTACAAGGTGCCGAAGATAATCGTTTTCTACGACAGCCTGCCCACCAGCGCCGTGGGAAAGATACTGAAACGCAAGCTGCGCGAGATGCTGAAGGCCGGCTGAAATAACGTGAATACATCCGTATTATTGAAAAATATTTTGACTTTATCGTTTCAATATGACACTATAAAAATATATTAATCAGTGGTTATAGCGGCCGGTGCAGCCGTTATTTTGAAGCATTAATTGCGTCATCACTGGTTCGTATAGTTACTGCGAGTGGGATTTGAGGAGAACCGTAAATTAAGCCGGTCGGCGGCCGGGGATTTACGAGGCTGAGTGAGCGCTTATATACGGCAGAGGGATCCTTTCTTGTTGCCTCCTATGGAAGTTCCATATTGCCCGGGCACCGTTTTTGATGATTAATAAACGTAAACGAATATAATAACAGGAGAAAAGAATGGCCAGTCAATCGAAGTCCATAGACCTGGCACAGTTATTCCAATCAGTCACCGGCACACTTGCCGATAACAGGCAGCAGCTCAATGACGCCGATGACAACAACCACGACCACGGCGACAACATGGTGGATACCTTCGAGGTGATCACGCAGGCCATGCGCGAGAGAAAGGGCGCTGATCCGGCAGGCCAGCTCGAGTATGCCGCTCAGATGCTGCGGCAGCGCAAAAGCGGCTCGTCACAAATGTATGCCAGCGGGTTGGAGCAGGCCTCGCAGCAGTTCCAGGGCCAACAGGTCACGCCGGCCAATGCCATGACGCTGATACAGGACCTGCTGGGCGGCGGACAGGCGTCGCAGTCTCAACAGCAGGGCGGCGGAATGGGCGGCGTGCTCGGCTCTTTGCTGGGCGGCGGGCAACAGCAATCTCAACAGCAGGGCGGCGGCATCGGCAACGTGCTCGGCTCGCTGCTGGGTGGATCCGGCGGACAGCAGACCCAGCAGGGCCAGGACGGCCTCGACCTGGGCGATCTGCTGCAGGCCGGCATGTCGTTTATGAGCACCAAGCAGAGGGGCGGCAGCAACCTGGAGGCGATCGTGAATGCGGTCGTATCCAGCAGCGCCATGGGAGGCGGCTATCGCCAGCAGTCCAGCAACCTCGTGGCATCCACCATGATGCAGGTGATCAAAGGGATGATCAAGTAATATCAGGGTCGGCTGCCGCATAAGCAGTGAACGCCCTTGATAATAAAAAAAGGAGGAAATAGATGGCTGCAAAATTCGAACTGTACAAGGACAAGAAAGGGGAATTCCGCTGGAAGCTGCTGGCGACCAACGGCCAAATCATCGCCGTGGGAGAGGGATACACCAGCAAGGACTCCGCCAAAAAGGGCATAGAGTCGGTTAAGAAAAACGCCCCTACAGCAAAGATTGAGGAAAAATAGACAGCGAATTTGAATATTGAATAAAGCCAATAGTCTCAAAGGAGGGATCGGTCATGGAGAATACCGTCGCCAAGGTTATTACGGTAATCGGGTCCAGCTCCAAGTCGTTTGACGATGCTGTCGCGACAGCCGTCGCCGCGGCATCCAAAAGAGTGAAAGGTGTACATGTCGCCGACGTGCAGAAATTTTACGTGCATGTCGAAAAAGGCAAGGTCATCAGCTACCGCGCCAGGGTCAGGTTGGCCTTTGAATACAATCCAAAGTACAAGAAGTAGCTGTTTTTTAAACTTTACATAACCAGCACTACCGGATGCTCTGAAGGCATTCAGCGTTGTGTGTTTGATGCCACAGCGTGAGCAGACATTACTGAACGGTTATCTGCGTCAGCGATAGCTGGCTGTTGCCGTCCAGGTCTTCCACGACAAAACCGACCATGTAATCGCCGGGTGCGGCATCCAGCGTCTTCCAGGTAAGCGGCTGCCTGCCGAAGGTCAGTGTGCCTCCCTCCTGGTAGACTGTGTTGGTCACGTTGCCGCCGCTGTCCAGTTCCAGCCAGCTTTCAGTGACGGTGAATTTATCGCCCGTAGTGGACGTGATCTCACGCGGAGCACCGGCCTCTCTCTGCCCTGTAAAACCCAGCACCCTGCGCAGCGCGCCGTCGCTGAAATACAGTGTAGCCAGGCATTGCTCACCGCTATCGGCGAAGGTGTAGGTGCCGTCCACCGTGTAGACAGCTTCGGCAAAGTTGCGTCCGTAACTTTCGGGTTTGAACCGGCAATACACACGGTTGGTCCCGTCATCTACGGCGAAAATGATCGGTTCCCATTTGAAATCCAGGGTGAATTCGCCCTTGCCCCAGTCCGGGTAATAGATGCCCTTTACCAGGCGGGTATCCGGGCTTTCGATGTAGTCTTCGTCCGCAATAAAGATAGAATTGCTCTGAGGGTCGTAGTAGCCGGCAAACAGATAAATATATCCGATGTTGTCGCCACCTATGTCGGCGCTCAACATGACAGGGTTACGCGGATCAGCCTGAGCGCTGGAGACGGTTATCTTCGATATACTGATCCCGCCTGCGGCCGGGGACTTCACGGATACTCCAACCGGTACGATTGGGCGGGTGTCTGTCAGCGTGAACTTGCGTCCGGTATAGTGATAGGCCAGGAAATCGTCCCACAGCGATTGGCCGGCGAAGCGGCTGGCGATGGCGGTATATGACCGGGCGCCCGCGACTGAGCTCTGGTAAAGCTGCGAGTTGGGGAAGTAAATCGCGATTCCCGTTGCTCCCGGTACGTCGGCGCCGTGTTTCTCGGCGATGACCGCCTGGCTGATGGCGGCCAGCACTGCATCGGCCGCCTGGTTGACCTGGGCGTTATTACTTTTCTGTTTGACTATCTGCAGGAAATTGCCCAGGTCGATATAAGAGGGCGGTACCTGGCTGCCGAAAATGCTGGTGAAGCTCTGGGCATAGGTGCGTCCTCCCGCCATCGCCTGCTGGTTGGTGTTTTGAAAAGTGAAGGCAAGCTGGTTCAGGCTGCTGTTGATCTGGCCGACCTTCGACAGGTCCACCGCGCTCAGCGTCGAGTCGCGCCCCATCTCGCGCGCAAGCCCCTGTGAAGATACGTCATATGATCCTCCGAACAGGCCTGATAAAGCCGAGCCCTCGCCCAGAAGGTCCGCGCGGGCGCTGCTGTCGGAGATGCGCTGGTCGTCATCGATATAGCTTGCCACTATGGTGCGGCCGAGGTCGGCGCCGGATATGTTGGGATTTTCAACCAGCTTTTTAAAAATGCTGGTGTATGCCCAGCCTAAAGATGGTTCGACCTCCTCGGAGGCGACCGCGTAGCGGGCATGCGGCTCAAGCGCCGTGAAGACCTCGAGCTGTCCCATCAGGCAGGCGTCCAGGCCGATCAGCTCGAACCTATCTACACCGCTATTGGCGCGGATCTGTCCCAGCGCGCCGTCAAGCTCGTTCAGGTAAATCAGGTCGCCCAGGCGGGATCCCAGCGGTGTGCTCTGGTCTCCGCTGCTCCTGGGATTGGGATCGCTCCAGCCGCCCGGCCAACCCATGCCGTGGTCGGAGAGGATGAGCACATATTTATCGGATGGATACGTTTTTATGGCCCAGGTAGCGAAATCGATTAAAGTCTGCCCCGAGGACATGTTCATCTCGCCCAGGTCCGCGATCTCCTGTGAGCGCAGCCTGCCGAGGTTATCATCCCTGCTGATTAAAAAGCGCTTGGTGCCTGTCCAGTTGCCGTCGCCGCTGTAGGCCCCGTTATAACGGTCTATCTGCGCCACGATCTTGACCAGGCCCGACGAGCCGATTTTTTCGGCCTCGTTCAAATCGATGTAGATGTCCTTTTCCAGTATCCTGTCGTCGGCGTCCTGGTAGAGCATGACCAGCCATTTCTGGCCGCTGGTGGCCGGTGTGAGGGAAAGCGCCTGAGTGGACATGCTGCTGTCCTGCAGCGCCGACTGATCAAGCAGTGAGGACTGGTCTGAGAACTCGTCCATACCGGCAGGTATGCTGCAAACGCCTGAGAACATGAGGAATGCGATTAACACTACCGCGCCGATGACGAGAAGCATCATCAGGCAGCCTGTTTTCCCCGTCAGGCAACCGCTGCCGCCTGCCCGGTTCGAGCCGCTGTTCACGCCTCCCGTGCCGAATAAACCGGCCAATCCCCCTAACAGGCCGCCCAGCCCGCCGCCGGTATCAAGACCGCCGCCGGAATCATAGCCGCCGCCCGTGCCAAATCCGCCTGTAGGAGTGCCTCCTGTCGGGTATTCGCGCCGCTGCGGCGTTCCCGCCCGCTCACGTCCGCCGGGCGGCGCCGAATCAGGCCTCCTCCTGCGTTCTCCGAAAACCCTGCGCTTTGCCTGTCCACCCTGAGTGTCCGACATGTTAAACCTCCGCTTTGGCAGCGTTTATAAAGCCACTTGATAAACTGCATCAACTGCCGGGCTGTGATTTGATTGTACTACCCGGGTTAAGGACCGACCAATTGCAAAGGTTTTTACGCTTTGGGCAATATCCCTACGCCGGCGTCCCTGGCATACCTCATCATCTGCGCATATTTGGCTACGCTGGTCCCCAACCCCATGGCGCCGAAGACGCCTGCCGGATGGTCCATCACGCCGTTCTCCTGGTACCTGACATGCTCCCCCTTCCAGAAGGTGCTGACGATGGCGCTGCTCCTGGCCACAGGGATGATCTGCCAGCTCATCATCATCTGTTCGATGACCTTAAGGGCGAACTCCATCCCTACGCCGAACCACCCCAGCGTCAGTGCGCCGCCCACCTTGCCCGTGCAGCGATGCCCGAAAAATATCTCCTCCCTGCCGCGGAAGAAGACGTTCTGGAGCTGTGTGCTCAGCACCTGGCAGTAGGTCGGACCGCCCATTATGATCCCGTCCGCGGCGAACATCTTGTCATGCACGTCATGTACATCGTCTTTGATCTTGCACCTGGCCTTGTTTTTAACGCACCACTGGCAGTGTTTGCACTCCGCGATTTTTTTATCCGCCAGCGTCACGAACTCCGTCTCGACTCCCGGTACCCCGGCCGCAGCCTTCAAAGCCACCTGCACCAGTTTGTCGCAGTTCCCGTCCTTGATGGGTGTGCCCGAGATTCCCAGGATCTTGACCTTTACGATAGGTGATTCCATGATTATGACTCCTCCGGCTAAAAAAATATTACCGATGCCCGGCATACAGAAAAATCCTTGCCGTCCAAACAGAAAACGGGTAAACTTCCTGTACAACAGATATCATATCAAAAAGGCCGGATAGCCGAAGTGGAGCTTGGGAGATAGTGGCTGTGAGCAGTAAACGGCACGATTTGAAATAAACTTCTCTCCGCTTTGTACGTTATCTATTATGAAAATAAGCACAGTTGGTAGAGACTGCTCTTGACCCATAGTCAGTTATTTTGAATTTTAGCGTTTGGCAGGTCAAATTGATGGATACGAATAAAATGGCGAGGTGATATATGAAATCTCGAATTATTACGCAAATGGCCCTAATTCTTCTTCTGATTACCATCCCCCTATCCGGATGCAGCTATCTTCCCGGAGAGATCAGCGGCATGAGCTTCCTGCCCGTGGTGCATACTTTCCAGGCTTCCCCCACAGTTGTCAAGGCCGGCGAGTACAGCACATTAAGCTGGGCGGTGACGGGCGCATCCAAGGTGTTTATCGACAACGGGGTGGGCAACGTGGCCATCCAGGGGAGCATCGCCGTTACTCCTGCGCAGACCACGCAATATACGCTTACCGCCTATAATTCCTCGGGCAGCACCACGGCCAGGACACAGGTGGTCGTTAGCGGCGCCGTAGTGCAGCAGGTAAAACAGCCTTCCATACGGTATTTTTCCTCGGACAAGACCTATGTAGGTCCGGGTGGCGATGTCACACTGCACTGGAGCACTGTGGACGCCACGCTGGTCAGCCTGGAGCCCGGCGGAGTCGTGGGCGCCCAGGGCAGCATTATTGTGCATCCGTACGTGACCACGAATTACAAGCTCACTGCAACTAATTCATACGGAGTTGTCAGCGATGCTCTGACCGTCTATACAGGCTCGGCGGGGGTCATTTATCAGAGCGGGCAGGAGATTTCAGTAACATTGCCCGCCATAGCGGGAGAATCCGGCGCGCTGGTGAAAAATAATGCTATTTACACCCTTCAGGAAACTGCCTGCGTGGGCGATACCAGCCTTAATCTACCCAGCCGCGCCTTTCTCAGTTTCGATATCTCGGGTATCCCTCCCAACGCGGTTGTGACCGGCGCGATGCTGGACCTGAGCGGCTATAAAAAGGTGGGTAATCCTACCTATGACATAGCGATGTACGGCAATATGGGCGCACTGGAGATATACTTTTTCCAGTACGGCGCGCTGTCCGACCTGGATATACTGGCGTATAACAGGCCGGGCGCATTAGTCAGCGGGGGAAATATCATCGAATATCCCCTCTCGCCCTGGCTGATCGATGTCGCAAATTCCTCGAACGGAGAACACGTGATACAGAACCTGGTCCAGGCGGGTCAATCGCGTTGCCAGTTCAGGATGCAGCTCTTCACCACCACCAACTGGGACAACACAAGCGATATGCTGTGTTTTGACGATGCAAAACTGATCCTGAAATACAGGATTCCCTGATAACAGTATTGTACCTGCTCAAGGGGATTTCAGCAGATATTTGGGAGATTCCAGCGTCCGGTCATAGATATCGGTGGAGTAGATCCTGACGGTGTAATCTCTTTTGGACCAGATGCAATTGGAGGTGTTCTGCCCGTCGGGTTGCGGACAGGTCCCGCTCTGCAGCAATACCGTGTGGTCCGCTGAATAGCTTGCGTCATCAACCGTATTGGAAAGAGCATCGGATGTGTATGTTATTCTGCTTCTGGCAGGAACGGATGTATCCCAAGTGATCGTCACTGTATACGGTACATCCCACCCGGCTGCGCCGGCGGTGGTAGAGTAGACAACATCGTACTTATAATTGGATATCTCGAGGGGAATTATCGACGGCGTAACAATCTGTTCTCCCTTGCTGATTGAATTCCTGATAAAGGAATTATTCGAATTGACGGCGACGGCGAAATTCAGCCCCTGTGTTTCCTCCAGCCAGAAGGTATTGATACCTATGACTTCACCCGTATTGTCGATAAGCGGTCCGCCGCTGTTGCCCGGATTGATGGACGCGTCGGTCTGGATGAAGGCATGCCCGTTGACATCACGGATTGCGGATACGATCCCGGTCGTAATGCTGACGGACTGGTCTTCGTTGGAAGCCATGATACCGATGGTGTCCGCGACCGGATAGCCCAGTGCCATTACCCGTGTGCCTTTCCTGGGAACGCTGGGTTTGGTGAAACTTACGGCCTTTAAAGCGATCGACCCGGGGGCGATTTTTATGGTTGCCATGTCGGTTTCCGCCCATTCGTCGATAACGCTGGCCGGATACACGTTGTTAAAATTCGTGTTGACAGAGCCCTGATAACCTATAAAAACCAGTATCGCATGGGCATTTTCTATCACATGCGCATTGGTCAGGATGCATCCCGAAGGATCGATTATCACGCCTGAGCCCTGCTGCCATCCGGTATCCGAGTTGCATAAAATCAATACGACACTATCCTGTACGTTTGGGATGATGTCCGGCCAGTCGAGCTGCTGCGGAGTCGCTTTGTCAGAGGGGATGCAACCGGATAACGCAGCGCAGGGCAAAGCCATGGCCGCCAGTAATACGACTACTAATAAAAACTTATTTCCGTAACGGTAGTGCATGGTTTCAACTACCCCGGCGCTAATAATACTGATAAATTGTATCCTTCTGCGCCCCATTAATTATAATAGAATACCCCGGGTTAATTAATCATCACAAGTGGGTCAGCAAGTGGGATGCATGTCGATCGTCAATGTAGAGAGCGCCTGCGCCACCGGCTCTACGGCATTGAACAGGACAGGAGAAACGAGTTGTTCAAAAGGGTAATAATAGGGGTGTTAATAAATATTATGGAGATGCAAAACAAATGAAAAATTCTGAGAAACTCGAAGGGCTTCAAGTTGGTTACGACGTGCCTGCACTTCCAGGTATGCCTGCAGCCGAAATACAAACACCCTGCCTGATCCTCGACCTCGACGCACTCGAACGCAACATAGTGAAGATGGGCAGGCTGGCAAAGGAGATGGGCGTGCGGCACAGGGTGCATGGCAAGATGCACCGGTCGATAGATGTGGCGAAACTCCAGGAGAAGCTCGGAAATGCCTGCGGTATCTGTTGTCAGAAAGTCGCGGAGGCCGAGGCCTTCGCACGCGGGGGAATTAAAGACATCCTGGTGACGAATGAAATTCGTGACCTCGTTAAAATCGATCGTCTGGCCCGCATCCCGAAATTCGGCGCGCGTACTATCGTCATCGTGGACGATGTGGCCAACGTGGCCGACCTCTCTGCGGCGGCGCAGAGACATGGCACCGGGCTTGAGTGTCTGGTAGAAATCGATTGCGGTGGAAGTCTGGCAGGCGTGTCGACCATCCCTGAGGTTATAGAGTTAGCCGGAGCCATCGATGCAGCGCCCGGGCTGAGATTCTCCGGCATACAGGCCTATAACGGCGTGGCGCAACACCAACGCAAATATGATGACCGCAGGGCGCTGATCGATGCCTCGGTTGTTAAAGTGCGGGATGCGGTGGAGGCGCTTAAAAAGAATGGACTGAAGTGCGACATCGTAGGCGGCGCCGGTACCGGCACCTATTATTTCGAGGGCAATTCCGGGGTCTATAACGAATTGCAGTGCGGCTCCTATGCCTTCATGGATCGCGACTATGGGCTCGACCTCGACAGGGAAGGAAAACAGCTTGACCAGGGCGAATGGGAGAATGCCTTATTTATATTGACGATGATAACCAGCCATAAAAAGCCGGACGTGGCCATATGCGACGCTGGGCTGAAGGTGCAGTCGATGGACTCCGGTCTGCCGGTTGTCTTCGGCCGCGAGGATCTGACGTACCTGGCGGCTGCAGATGAACACGGCATAATCATAGATCCAAAAGGCGCCCTGAAGGTGGGCGATAAATTGCGCCTGGTGCCCGGCCATTGCGACCCGACCTGCAACGCCCACGACTGGTATGTGGGCGTACGCAATGACAAGGTTGAGGTGGTCTGGCCGATCAGCGCCCGAGGTAAATCTTTATGAATTTGCAGCTATTGGAGCGGGAGACGGGATTCGAACCCGCGACACCCTGCTTGGAAGGCAGGAACTCTTCCGCTGAGTTACTCCCGCGAACAGGCAACCATTGTAGCCCGCCGCTATCGGCAATGTCAAAGCAAGGGAAGTATTAATCCGGTCATTGCGAGGAGCGTAGCGACGCAGCAATCCTGTGAGTGATTACACAACACAAGATTGCCACGCCCTGCGGGCTCGCAATGACGATATGAATAAGTGCCTAGAGTGATGTAAGAAATACTATGATAAAGAGGCTTTTGGATGGCTTGACATTGAATACCTGGCAGCTTATTATAAGGTCAGAAAAAGCATGAACGGGAGGTCGTACTGATGGCAACCGATCAATTCGTTTCACGGCCTTACGAAGACCAGGAACTGCTTTCGATCGACCGCCTCAAAAGGGCGGTTATGAACAGGATAATCGAGCGGGCGGAGGCTTTGATGGACGAGGAATTTCCACTCAAAGACGAACGCCTGGGCCAGCTCTTCCTTGAGGAATGGGAAAATGCCAAAGTCGCGGTGAGGAATTCACCGCAGGCCAAGGAAGCCTACAAGAAATGGCTCGAATCCAAGATGACCGGATTGCTCGACTCCCAGATCAAAGAAGACCGCGACGAGCTCAATTCCATGGGAGTCCAGGAAAAGAGCCTGTGAACCTGGGTTAGGCGATATCACCGAGAGGAGGAATTGACGATTTCTCCTCTTTCATTTCTATACCGGAATAAAAATACGGATGCCGGGATATGGATAAAAAAATCGAGGACGCCGAACAACAGCTTGATAAACTGGCCCAGATGGAAAAACGCCTGGAGATGATGTACAAGCGCATCGACCAGCTCGATACCATGGTATCCACGCTGATCGAAAGGGTCATGCGCCAACCGGTCATCACTATAGAGGTGACCTGCCCCAAGTGCGGCAGCAACGTCCACGTTTCGTTGACGGGCAACGCTAAACTTTCAACCAAAGTATAGCCGCAATCCGGCCGCCAGCCGTTACATCCTTGACTATGGATATAGCCGTTGATAAAATGCCATGTGGTCCGGGGGCGGTTAGCTCAGCTGGTTAGAGCGCTACGTTGACATCGTAGAGGTCACAAGTTCGAGTCTTGTACTGCCCACCATATCCACTTTTGAATTTCGGAAATCGTAAAATGCCGGATCACAAGTTCGAGAACCTCAGAGCAGCCATCCAGATGCGCGGCGGTTCTATGCCCGCCATTAAAAGCCCGGAATTTTTCGCGCTAATAGACTATTTGTTCTCGCAGGAGGAGGCCGACCTGGCAGTAGCCATGCCAATTATGCCTGCCTCCGCCGAAGAAATAGGCATTAAGGCGGGGGTAGACGCCGGCAAGGTGAGATCGCTCCTCGAAACGATGGCCGACAAGGGCCTCGTCTATACCTTCGATAAAAATAGTCTCCGCTTTTACAGCCTGCTGCCGCTGCTGCCCGGCATTTTCGAGATGCAGTTCCTCAGCGGCGATGTCAGCGAAAGGGCGGTCAGGCTGGCGCACCTCTTCGAAGATTATTTCCAGGCCCTGGATAAATACAGCTCAAGTTCCATAAAAACTGCCGTTCCCTTCCCTGTGGCGCGCGTGATCAGCGTGGAGAAAGAGATACCGGCGACTTTCGAGATCCATCCTTACGATAAAGTCTCGCAGTATATAGATATGGCGGAATACATCGCGGTGGGGACCTGCTACTGCCGGCACCACGGCGAGCTTTTAGGACGCCCCTGCACCAAGCCCAAGGAAGTGTGCATGGGATTCGGGCCCGATGCCAGGTTTATGGCCGAGAGGAAGTTCGGCAGGCTGATCAGCAAGGACGAGGCGCGCGACATACTGCGCCGCACCGAGGAGGCCGGCCTGGTCCACTGCTCCAGCAACATGAGCAAATATGTTCAGTTCGTCTGCAACTGTTGTTCCTGCCACTGCGGCATACTGCAGAGCATGAAAAAATTCAACATGAAGGGCTCAGCCGCGGTCTCCGGATTCATCACCGCCTTTGACGCCGACAGTTGCATAGCCTGCGGCGATTGCGTGGAGAGATGTCCCATGGAAGCCCTGACGATGAAAGACGATCGACTATTGTTCGACAGTAACCGCTGCATCGGCTGCGGGCTTTGCTCTTCCACGTGTCCCAGCGGTTCGCTCAAACTGGTGGAGCGTGATAACGCCCCGGTCCCGCCGAACGACTGGCGCCAGCTCAATGCCAGCCTGCTTTCCTCTGTAAGCGAACTTTTAGAGGCCAATTAAGTAGATAACCGCAAACGAAAAGGCCCGTCGCAAGACGGGCCTTTCGAATTCTCGTAACAGGTCAATTACAGGCAGCTATTCCCAGTCGCTCTTGGGGCGCTTCTTCTTGAGTATCCTGGGCAGAACCATGATGAGTATCAGCAGTACTACTATGCCGATGGCGATGAATACCAGCGTGTTGGTGGTCATGAAGCCGACCTTCACCAGGTTGGCGGAAGTCCAATCGCCGGCGTTGCCCGCGCCGTCCACCGCCCTCACACGCCAGTAGTATTCGCCGTTGGGCAGCGCTTCGGCTTCGGTTAGCGTGTATTTGGCGTCAGCCAGCTTGGTGTGCGAAAGAAGGTTTTTGGCGAAATTGGAACCCTCACTCACCTCGATATCGTAGGTGACGCCGCTGGGATCTGTCTCCTCACTCCACTTGAAAGCAACCTTGGTATCGCCTATGAAGCCGACCGTCGCGCCGTCCTTGGGTGAGGATATCTGCGGGGTATCGGGAGCAGTGCTCTCCATCATGAAGGTAGTAGAGGCCGTGGACCCCTTGGTGTCGGCGGCTGTGATGGTCAGCGACCCGCTCTTGCCGCCGGGCGCCTTGAAAATTGATTGGAAGCTGCCTGATTCGTTGACCGACCCGCTGGCAACCGCGGTGCCGTCCCAGGAGAGTGAGTAGTCCTTGCCCGCGTTGAAGCCGGAGCCGGTCACGCGCAGCTCGTCTTTAACGTTGCCGCTCTTGGGTACGACAGTCAGCACCGCCTCTGTGGTAAAAATGGCCGGCGTTATGTCCGCCGCCGGAGTTATCCTGCCGTAGCCTGCGACATTGTGCGGTCCGCTGCCGCAGGGGGGCACCCTGGTCTCAACGGACCAGCTGCCGTTATCGTCCGCCAGCAGGTTGCGTTCGATGACCTTGCCGTCGAACGTGACCTCGATGGCGGTCTCATTATTGGCAAAGCCGCTGCCGCTTACCTTGATATTGTCCTCTACGGCGCCGCTGGTGGGGCTGATGGACACCGCGGGGCCTACCGTGAAGACCATGTCGGGTATATCGCTGGAGGCCGTGGTATTACCCTGCACTTTAACGATATGTCCGCCCCTGGTTGAAGGAGGAACAGCGAAACTGGTGCTCCAGGACCCGTTGACCGCGGCGGTCATGTTGGACCTGACCTCTTTATCGGAGAAGAGCACCTTGATCCCGCCCTCCGCCGTGGCGAAACCGGTGGCTGTTATGGTGACCTGCGTGCCGACGCCGCCTGAAATGGGGTCCATTTCGACCACAGGACTGACAGTGAAATTCTTATCCGCCACGTCCGAACCCTTGGTGGTATCGCCGGATGCGTCGACGGCGCGCGCTCCCCGTGCGGAGACCGGAGCGGAGAAGGTGGTGCTCCACGACCCGTTTTCATCGGCCGAGATGCCGCTTTTAATAATCGTTCCATCGTACGTGACTGCGATGTCATCCTCGCTCACACCGAAGCCGAAACCGGATACGGTAATATCTGTTTCGGCTTTACCTGAAGTAGGAGCGATGGTGATATTCGGTACGACAATATACTCTCCGGTAAAAACTGTCGCGCTAGCAGGGCTTTCAACTATTACCGGATGCTGGCCACCATAGGCTTCGGGCACTATGAAGAAGATGCTGCCGCTACTGCCTACCACTCCCTGCTTGTATACCTCCGCGTCCCACTTGATCTTGTACGCGTTTCCCTCAGTGAGACCGGTGATCGTCACTTCAAGCCCGACAATACCCATGGCGGGGCTCATGCTTGCAGCTGTGGCTGCGCCGGCAGGGATAAGGCTGAGGACAATAGCTAAAAGGGCAGTGATCGCCAGCACCTTTATTCTCATATCCGTACCTCCTTATATACATAATATCGAAAAAGCCCGGCAATTGATAGGCGGCGCATTTCGTATGCGGCCACATAACTGGCCCTCATGTATTTTTGAAGCGCCGCGCCAGTGAGGCCGCGAAGTTATGCTCCTGCACCTGACGTTCCTTCTCACTGTCGCTCCAGCCGAGCAGCTTCTGCATCTCGGCGGCGACCATGGGCACTGCATCCGTACCCAGGTCCTTGCGCAGCCCCACCGCGCTGCGCCGCAGCATGAAATCGCTTACCGTCATGCAGGTCTCATTTTGCACAGCATACCTGACCTGCGCCAGGATGTCCGGCCCACCCGGGCTGAGCGGCCTCAGGCCGGACTTATCGTCACCGGCCATGGCCAGTACCTCGCCGCTTCTGCAACCGAAGATGCGGGAGAGATGCGTGGTGGTCGCAACAGAAAGGCCTGATTTTTGAGCCATGTCCGTTATATCGGCGGAGGTGAGGGCAGGCGCCCCGGGCAGGGGTCTCTCGCCCGTGAGGCAGCGGGACTTGTTGCCCAGCTTGCGGCAGACCAGGTCGGCGGCATCTTTGGCCACCGCGCGGTAGGCAGTGATCTTGCCGCCCAGTATGCTCACCAGCCCTTCAAGCTGATCGCGTTTGGCGTGGTCGACGATATCGTGGCTGCGCGACGTATCCGAGGCCGACCTGCCGGGCTTGAGCGCCAGCGACCTCAGCCCCGCATAGGCGTAGTGGACGTCGTCGATGCCGACCTCCGGATAGGCCAGGTGGAGACCTTCCAGTATATATTCCACGTCCTTCCTGGTGGCGTATACCGCGTCCAGGTCGTCCTTATAGTCGGTGTCGGTGGTGCCCACCAGAGAGAAGCCCTCCCAGGGGATGACGAAGAAGAGGCGGCCGTCACGCGGGGAGAAGAGAACCAGCGCGTGCTCCGATACCTTTGGTATCACGATATGCGCCCCTTTGGTGCGCCGCAGGTAGGGCGGTTTATCCTTGAACAGCATTTCCTTGATGATATCGACCCAGTGGCCGGCGGCGTTGACCACCATCTTGCCCCTGGCCTGCAGCGTTTCGCCGCTGACTTGGTCCTTCACTTCAACGCCGGTGATTCGGTTGCCCTCGCGCAGCACGCCCGTGACCTTCGCATGGTTGACTACCGTAGCCCCTGCCTCCGCGGCGGACAGCGCGGTCTCCCAGTTGAGACGTTCCGTCAACGGTATGGCGCAATCGGAATATACGTACGAGCCCTGCAGCCCCTCGACTTTCAGGCCCGGCTCCTCGGCCAGCGTCGTGGCCTTGCTCAAATACCTGTGGTTGGGCAGTGTCTTATCGAAGGAAATGACATCGTAGAGAATCGTGCCGAAAAACATGGCGAAGTTGAGGCTGAAGTTAGGTATGGGGATGAAGAAGGACAGCGGATACACCAGGTGGGGGGCGATGCGCAGCATCACCTCCCTCTCGCTCAGGTCCTGGCGGACCAGACCGAACTCGAGCTGGCGCAGGTAGCGCAGGCCGCCGTGTATCAGGCGTGTAGAGCGCGAGGTGGTGCCCGAGCCGAAATCGTCCTTCTCCAGCAGCAGCGTTTCCATGCCGCGCAGCGTGGTATCCCTGGCCACTCCCGCGCCGACTATTCCGCCGCCTATCACGATCACGTCGAAGGTTTTCCCGGAAATCGCTTTGAAATCTCTTTTCATAATCGCACCTATAATCTAATTTATTGCCCAGCCCCGGGCCCTCTCCACCGCCCGCTTCCAGTTGGCGTAGAGGTTTTCCCTCCGGTCGGCCGACATTTTCGGCTCGAATGTGGCTGAAGAACGCCATTTTCCGGCTATTTCCTCCTTGCTCTTCCACAGGCCCGCGGCCAGTCCCGCAAGATAGGCCACACCCAGCGCCGTTGTTTCCGGTATGGCTGCCACCTGTATGGGAACGTTCATAATGTCCGCCTGGAACTGCATGAGGAAGGAGTTGGCGGTTCCGCCGCCGTCCACGCGCAGCACCGGTATGCCTATGCCGGTCTCGGAGCGCATGGTGTCTACTACGTCCCGGACCTGGAAGGCGATGGCCTCCAGGGTGGCCCGCGCCAGGTGTCCTCTGCCGGTGCCCCGCGTGATCCCCATCATTGCCCCTCGCGCGTACATGTCCCAGTAGGGCGCGCCCAGACCCACGAAAGCGGGAACGAAATAGACGCCGCCGTTATCGTCCACCGAGCGCGCCAGCGCCTCGCTCTCGTCCGCGTTTGCGATGATCTTGAGCCCGTCGCGCAACCACTGCACGGCTGCACCGGTGATGAAGATACTCCCCTCCAGCGCGTAATTGACCTTATTATCCAGGCCCCAGGCCAGGCTGGTGAGCAGGCCCCGTTTGGAGATGATAGGCTTTTCACCGCTGTTCATGAGTATGAACGAGCCTGTGCCGTAGGTGTTCTTGGACATACCGGGATTGTAGCAAGCCTGGCCGAAGAGAGCGGCCTGCTGGTCGCCCGCGATAGCGCAGAGTGGCACGCGGGCACCCTCGAAGATGCCCTCCGCCGTCTCCCCGTAGTTGAAGCTGGATGGTATCACTCGGGGAAGTATGGCTGCAGGGATATTGAGTGTCGAAAGTATATCTTTGTCCCACTGCAGTGTGTTGATATTGAACAACATGGTGCGGGAGGCGTTGCCGTAATCGGTCACGTGGGCCTTGCCGCCGCTCAGTTTCCAGGCCAGCCAGCAGTCGACCGTTCCGAAGAGCAATTCGCCCGCCTCGGCGCGCTTCTGTCCGTCCTTGGCGTGGTCGAGTATCCATCGCACTTTGGTGGCCGAGAAATAGGCGTCTGGAATCAGTCCCGTCCTGTCGCAGATGGTCTGGCCGACACCGCGATTCTTCAGATCTTCAACCAGCCCGGCGGTGCGCCGGCACTGCCAGACTATGGCATTGCTGACCGGTTGGCCGGTCTTTTTATCCCAGATGATGGTGGTCTCGCGCTGGTTGGTGATGCCGATGCCGGCTACGGAGGACGGCTTCACGCCGGCCTTCGCCAGCGCCTGGCGCGCCACATCGAGCGAAGTCTGATATATCTCGTTGGGATCGTGTTCAACCCAGCCGGGGTTGGGGAAGATCTGCCGGGTCTCGGTATCGGCATCGGCGGCCGGCTTGCCGTCACGGTCGAAAAGTATGGCCGCGCTGCCGGTGGTGCCCTGATCTATGGAGAGTATGTATTCTCTGGCAGCCATAGTACACTCCCTGCGGAAATTTGAGTCCGCCTATTCTATCACTAAAGAGACTGTGTTACTACGGGTTCAAGTTCAACCGCCCACGAAGCGCGGGATGACATCTATGTTGTCACCGTCCTTCAGAGTGTGGTCCGTGAGCTGTCTGATGTTAACGCGGTTGACCAGTATATTACTGTCGCCTGAAATAGATCGCCTCTCTTTGACGCCGCCCCTGAGCAGGCGCTCGTGGTATTTAGGGCCATAAATAGCCTCCATCCGTTCAATGGCTTCCTCGATTGTGTCGGCCTGCATGGCGCATTTCTCGGTCCCCATGTAGAGGCGCCAGGGTCCGACGAACCTGATATTAACGGTTGCCATTATTTGCCTTCCTGCGCCAGAGGTATGCTCTCCAGACTGCCGTCGGCGAAGTCCACGAAGAGCAGGCGGTTGCGTACAGGCTCTCCTGTTCCGGTGATCAGCTTGACCACCTCCTGCACTTCCCAGGCGGCGATGGCGGCAGGTGTGGCGGAAGGGTTGCCCGTAACAGCTTCCACGCCGCGCACGTCGCATCCCGGGCCATATACGGCGGACAGCCCCCTATCGCCGGGCAATACCGTCATCACCTGGCCGCAGTAGCCGGCGATGGCGCCGTGGACAAAAGGCAATTTGAGCCTGCGGCAGGACGCTTCCACCACCATGCGCGAGGACAGACTATCTAAAGCATCAACTACAACGTCGCACCCTTTAAGGAGTCCGTCCACATTGGAATTGCCAATGTGAGCGCTGCATTCCTTTACCGCTATGGCCGAGTTGATCTGCCTGACGCGCTGCGCGGCGACTTTCACCTTCGATCTGCGCAGCACATGCTCATCGGACATGATCTGGCGGTTGAGGTTGTTCTCCACGAACCTGCCGTTGTCGATGATCACCAGATGTCCGATACCCTGTCGGGCCAGCAGTTCGATAACACCGCCACCCAGTCCCCCCGCACCGCAGACGGCCACTGTGGAGCGCAGCAGCTTCAACTGCCCGTCGATTCCCGCCGTGCCTATATTACGCAGGTAGCGCATGGGTACCACGCCATTCTTCAGGCAGGCGATCTCGACTTCGAGCGGAGTAATCCGGCTGCGTACGGCGATGGCCCGGCTGTCTTTCAGGCTGATCACTTTCAGCTTCGCTCCGTCGCCTGCGGCAACTGATTTGCTGCAGCGTCCGATCAGCTTCGCCGGACTATTCTCAGCATTCATTTGAATCGATTATACAGTAAAACATGTTTTTATTTAATGTCGTGCGCTTCACCAAGAATTGCGAACGTCTTCATACAAAATTCATAATCACAATATACTATTGGCTTTGATTGACGACAGCCCCAGCCCATCCTGATATCTGCAAGAATAACCGGGGCGACCTTATACAGAATGACTAATAGAGACAAAGGAGAACGGTAAATGAAAGGCATATTACTTGCGATCGCGCTGATAGTCCTGATGAGTACGGGACTGCTGGCAGGCTGTTCACAGCCTGCGTCCGTTGCGCTGGACAGGAGCCAACCCGCTGAGACACAGGCGGCTGCGGCCGATACGGCTCCCGCCGTCGGGACGGGTGTCCCTGCCGATAACGGCACCGGTACTTCCGCTGAGCAGAGCGCGGTTGACGGCGTGCATGCCGCCCGCATCGCGGAGATACTGCAGGACCCGATGGGATGGGATGGGAAGAATGTTATGGTGGAAGGGAAAATAGCCAGCGAATGCCCGGCCGGGTGCTGGTTCACCCTCAAGGACGGCAATGCCGTCATATACATCGATCTGGCCCCCAGCAACCTGGTCATACCGCAGAGGAAGGGTTCCTACGCCAGGGTCACGGCCGGGGTGATCGCCGAGGGCAGCGACGTATATTTAATCGGCACCAAGGTCGATTTTTAGGCAGGAGGCGATTTGAATATATTCAGTCTGGCAGCCAAGAACCTCATGCGCAGGCATGTGCGCACTGGACTTACGGTGGCCGGTGTGGCCATCGCCATCGCTGTCCTCTTCAGCCTGCTCTCCTTCAATGCCGGCTATGAGCGCCAGCTCGGGGGAGAACTCAACAGCCTGGGTATACACATGCTGGCCGTGCCCAAGGGTTGTCCCTACGAGGCGGCCTCCCTCATCATCCACGGCGGCGTGATACCCAAATACCTGTCTTACTCCGACCTTGATCAGGTGCAAAAGATGGACGGCATCGAGATAGCCAGCCCCATGCTGCTGCACCAGTTCTTCAAGGACGATAAACCACACATTGTCTACGGCATCGATATAGAGGAACAGAAGGCCTTGAAGCCATGGTGGAAAGTGGAGGGGAGATACTTTAAAGACGACGAAACCGGCGTCATGATAGTAGGCCGCAGCCTGGCGGAAAAGGAGAACCTCAAGGTCGGGCAGGTGCTCGATTTCGGGCCCGATAAGGTGCCCACCACCATAGTAGGCATACTGGAGCGCACGGGCAACCAGGACGACGAATTCCACTTCCTTCCCCTGGGCGCCGCGCAGAGTGTCTTCGGCAAGGAAGGCCAGCTAACTACCATAGCCATTAAGGTCGAAGACATTTCCAGAATCAGCGACATCTCAAAGAAGCTTGAGCAGATACCGGATATACAGGTGGTCACCATGACGCAGGTGATGGGCACCATCATGAACCTGGTGGGCTCAGCGCAGGCGCTGCTTTTCTCTGTCATCATCATCGCCCTCTTCATCAGTGCTGTGGGCATCATCAATACGCTGATCATGTCGGTTAACGAAAGGACCAGGGAGTTCGGTATGATGAAGGCTGTGGGGGCCTCCGGCTGGGACGTCTCGCGCCTCATCGTGGTAGAGACCCTCATCATCACCCTGGCCGGGTGCGCCGTGGGACTGCTGGTGGCGCTGGTCGGCTCGAAGCTGGTGGAGGGTTTTGTGCGGGGAGTGATCCCCTATTCTCCGGGAGGTGAACTGATCAGCATCGATCCGCTATTGATATTAGTCTGCATCGGCTTTGCCCTGGCTATCGGCCTGCTTTGCTCTATCTACCCGGCGGTCAGGTGCGCCCGTCTGACACCCATGGAAGCTATGAGGAGTGATCTGGAATGAAAGATGCAATAATATCCGCCAGGGGACTGGCCAGGAGCTACAGCAGGGGGAGCGAGCAGGTGCACGCTCTGAAGTCCGTCGATCTCTCCATCGGAAAGGGTGAGTTCGTTTCGATCGTCGGACCTTCGGGATCTGGAAAATCAACACTGCTGCACCTGCTGGGGTTGCTTGAGACGCCGAGCTCCGGCAGTATCTCGCTGGAAGGCAGGGAGACCGCCGGGCTGAAAGAGCGAGAGCTGGTCAGGGTGCGGAGAGATAGTATCGGCTTCGTGTTTCAGCAGTTCCTGTTGCTGCCCACTCTCACAGTGGAGGAGAATATAGAGCTGCCGTTGCTTTTCAGCAAGAAACCCGTCAAGCATGACAGGATCGCGGGGGTTATGGAGACGTTGGAGCTGTCGCACCGCGCACGCCACCTGCCGCACCAGCTCAGTGGAGGCGAGATGCAGAGGGTCAGCATCGGACGTGCGCTGGTCAATGAGCCTCGCGTCATCATGGCGGACGAGCCTACCGGCAACCTCGACACGGCGACAGCGGATAAGATTTACTCCCTATTTAAGAAGTTGAATCAAGGCGGATTGTCCCTGATCGTGGTTACTCACAACATGGAGCTGGCGGGCAGGGCCGATCGGGTGATCAGGCTTAAGGATGGCCAAATTTTGAATAATTAAAATCCGAGTCCGGGTGTTTCGGACGCACCTAGAGGTACGCCCCTACATACGATTATGTAGGGGCGGGTTTTCAAACCCGCCCGCTGCTGGTAGGTTGATTAAACGTTCCACCGAATGTATTATAGTCTCATTAAATCGCACAAGGAGATTGTAATGCTACCTGAACTGGGCAAATTGGACCGGGCTACTTTCGACCGCATAATACTCTCGCGGCTGGGCAGGAAAGATAAATCTGTGTTTATCGGACCCCGGCACGGCGTGGACGCCGCGGTCATCGACCTGCCCGGCGGTGATGTCATGGTTATCGCCGAGGATCCCACCTTCGGCATGCCCGTGATTATGCCCTATTTCGGCTGGGCCATAGTCCATATCTGCGCCAGCGATGTGGCTGTTCTGGGCGTCAAACCCAGGTACATGACCATCTGCCTGATGTTTCCGCCGGGCACGGCTGAGAAAGTTATAGATAAGGTGTGGACGCAGGTGGATGAAGAATGCAGGAAACTGGATATCGCCATCATCGGCGGCCATACGGGCATCTACCCGGGTATGTCTTTTCCCCTTAACGGAGGCTGCACCGTGATGGGACTCGGCAAGAGGAGTCAGATAACAGCGGCCTGCAATGCAAAGGTGGGCGACCGCGTGATCATGACCAAAGGCCCCGCCGTGGAAGCGACCGGATTGCTGGCCTGGCAGGCGGAAAAGTCCCTGACTAAAAAGCTGGGACGTGGCATGGTGGCCAGAGCCAAGGAATATTTGCTTCAGATGACGGTGGTGGAGGACGCGCTAACGGCGGCGCCGCTGGCGCATGCCATGCATGACGCTACCGAAGGAGGTCTGCTCAACGGCGTCTTCGAGGTTGCTGCGGCCTCCGGGCTGGGTGTTACCCTGTACGAGGACAAGATCGCGATTCCCGATGCGATTGACGCCGTCTGCAAAGCTTTTAAGATCGATCCGCTCATATCCATCGGTGAAGGCACGCTGGTCATCACCGCCTCGCCCGCCAACAGCGGCAAGATCATCTCAAAGTTGAAGAAGAAGAATATATCCGCCTGGGATATCGGCGAGATCACCCCGCGGGACAGGGTATTTATCAGGAAGTCAGGCAGAAAGCAGAAGCTGACGCCGGTGCTGGATGATCCCTTCTGGCCGGCCTATTTCAGCGCGGCCGAGGGCTGAACCATGAGAAAGAAAGACAGCGCCGAAAAGATCATGGGCAATCTCTGTCTGGCTGTGGAAAGGCTGCAGCGCTGCAGGGAGTTCTCATTGCTCATGCCCGAGGTGCGGGTTAACGCTGTCTATGCCATGCCCGGCGCCACAGGTCCTGCGGGGGTAGCCGCCATAGACGGAAGGATAACTGTGGTCAACGGATACCCCAGGGCCAGCGGACTGCCGAAGTGGGGTGGCTCGGACCATATGGCGCGGCTGATCATCGAGGCCAGGAAATACAGGCCGGATATCAACGCCGGAATCAATTTTAAATGCGATGAGAGCATCATAAAAGTCGTGAAAAAATACACGCGTGAAAAGAGACTATTATTTGGCTGGATCGACCGTACGGCTGAGCCGGATGAAGTGTCTAAAGCCGACGGCAGGTCTATGCCCTGGAAGATAAAACAGCTGGTCAGGAGCGGAGGCGGGATGCCGGACATTTTTTACGAGGGCGATGGCTGGGGCAAGGAGCCCCTCTTTGTGGCCCTGGGGAGCGATGCGAACGGCGTGGTCAGGATGGCAATAGAGATAGCACGCCGCTATGCGCGGAGCATGCATGGTTAAACGTAGGGGCGTTGCTTCAGGTGTGCCCTATAGCACAAAACGATGCAAGGGCGTTGCTTTAGCTGCGCCCGACGGGCGGGTTAAAATCCGCCCCTACAAGTATGAGGGACTTGAATGTCGCACGATAATATGAATAAAGAGTTGATTGAAAAGATCCTCAGCCTGAAGGAGAAGCGGAAGGCCGTCATACTGACGCACAATTATCAGCGACCCGAGGTGCAGGATATCGGCGACTTCGTCGGCGATTCGCTGGAGCTGAGCAGAAAGGCGGCTGAAGTGAAAGCCCCGGTCATCGTCTTTTGCGGGGTGCATTTCATGGCGGAGACAGCCTCCATACTGTCGCCCGAGAGCGTGGTGTTGCTGCCTGACTCGGAGTCGGGCTGTCCCATGGCCGACATGATCACGGTAGAGCAGCTCATCGCCAGGAAGAAGGAGCTTCCCGGCGTGCGTGTGGTCTGCTACGTTAACTCGTCCGCGGCGGTCAAGGCGGAGTCGGACATCTGCTGCACCTCGGCCAATGCGGTCAACGTGGTCAGAAGCATGGGCGACGGTGAGATACTCTTCATACCTGACCAGTACCTGGGTCATTATGTTTCGACAATACTCCACAGGCCTATGGTGCTCTGGCCGGGTTTCTGTCCCACTCATGTCAAGATACAGGCGCAGGACATCATCGACCGGAAGAAAAAGCATCCGGGCACCGTGGCCCTGGCGCATCCGGAATGCAGGCCCGAAGTGACGGCCGTTGCGGACGAGGTGCTCAGCACGGGCGGCATGTTGAGATACGCCCGTACGGCGCAGGCCGAAGTGATGATAATCGCTACTGAGACGGGAATACTGCATCGGCTGAAAAAGGAGAATCCGGGCAAGACCTTCGTCCCGGCAACGGCGGAAGCGGTCTGTCCCAATATGAAGAAAATCACGCTGGAGAAGGTGCTGTGGGCGCTCGAGGAGATGAAGCCTGAGGTGAAGGTGCCGTCCGATGTAAGGGAGCGGGCTATGTCGGCGGTGAACAGAATGCTGTCCCTGTGATTTCCGCATAGTCCGGATATCCATTATTATTAAGTGTAGTGGTGTAAGATGAGACAGGTTTATATGGACAATGTCGCCGCCGCCCCGCTGTTGCCGGAGGTCAGGGAGGCCATGTTGCCCTACCTGGGCGAGACTTTCGGCAATCCGCAATCGCTGCATAACTGGGGAGATGGGGCCAGGGAAGCGATGGAAAGCGCGCGAGAGCAGGTGGCAGCGCTGATCGGCGGCGTCTCCGAGGAGGTCGTCTTTACCTCCAGCGGCACAGAAGCCAATAATATGGCCGTCAAAGGCATCGCCCGCGCCAGGGCAGAGAAGGGGAAGCACATCATAGTCTCAGCTATCGAGCATTTCTCCGTGTTAAACTCTGCACGAACCATGCAAAGGGAGGGATTTGAG
>Ga0172380_10002254_pt1 | contig 30517 bp, 27 predicted proteins | sample Leawe162metaG_FD_119747 | JGI IMG/M metagenome (GOLD analysis project Ga0172380, IMG submission 119747) | Leachate microbial communities from a municipal landfill in Southern Ontario, Canada - Leachate well 162 metaG | ecosystem: Engineered > Solid waste > Landfill > Unclassified | place... | reverse complement strand
GAGTTCCGTGTTGTAGTCGGCACACATCTTCTCTCCGCCGCCCGCACCGAAGATGTGCTCTTCGTGGCCGCACTTCGAGCAGATATGCGTACTCATGTTCTCGACGATACCGATGATCTTCACATCGACTTTCTCGAACATCTTGAGTCCCTTGCGCGCATCCATCAGCGCGATGTCCTGCGGCGTAGTAACGATCACCGCACCGGTCACCGGCACTTTCTGCGCCAGCGTAAGCTGGATATCGCCGGTGCCGGGCGGCAAATCGACCACCAGATAGTCGAGATTGTCCCACTTGGTCTGGTGCAGCAACTGGTCCAGCGCCTGTGTCGCCATCGGACCGCGCCAGATCATCGGTGTGTCGGCCTCGATGAGGAAGCCGATGGACATCACTTGCAATCCATAGTTGGTCATCGGCTGCATGCTCTTGCCGTCTGCGGAATCCGGGTTCCCACTGATACCCAGCATGGTCGGCTGCGAGGGACCATAAACATCGGCATCCAGCACGCCCACCCGCGCACCTTCGGCCGCCAGCGCCAGTGCCAGATTGACCGCCGTGGTGGATTTCCCCACTCCGCCCTTGCCACTCGCCACCGCGATGATGTTCTTCACGCCATCGACCAGTTTCACCCCGCGTTGCACCGCATGCGATATAACTTTGCTGGAAACATTCGCCTCGACCTTGCCGACACCCGGCAACGCGGACTTGAGATGATTCTCGACCAGAGTCTTGGTCTCGCCCCACACACTCTTTGCCGGATAACCCAGCAGGATGTCGAGAGTCACATCACTGCCATTGATCTTAATGTTTTTGACCGATTTGCCGCCCACGAAATCTTTCTTGGTGTTGGCATCGATCAGGTTCTTCAGGGCATTCTGTACGTCTGATTCGGTAAAACTCATGATTAGCTCCGGTCTTATTAAGATTGAATTTGAACTTGGGTGCGTGATTCTACTTGAGATGCGGGGGTCGCGTAAAAGTCGCGTCTATTTCATCGTCAGCCGCACGGTTTATACTCGAAAAGCCAAAGTACACTTATCCAGCCATGAGAAGACTAGCGATACTGTTGTTGCTCGCTGCGCTGACCGCCTGCAGCAGTGGGCCCGCAAAACATGGGCGAACCACCCCCGACCACGGCAACGATCTGGTGATGTATGCCATGGGACTTGCCGACACGCCCTATCGCTACGGCGGCAGCAATACCGCAAGCGGATTCGATTGCAGTGGATATGTGGGACACGTCTATGCACAGGTACTCGAAATCAAATTGCCGCGCACCAGTCGGCAGATCAGCCGGGTCGGCACACCATTACATCCCAGTGAATTACACCCGGGCGACCTGGTGTTCTACAACACCCAGGGGCAACCCTATTCCCATGTCGGTCTTTACATCGGTGAAGGGAAATTCGTCCACTCACCCAAAAGTGGCGACCGTATCCGCGTGGAACGCATGGAACTCAATTACTGGAAGTCACGCTATAACGGTGCACGGCGGGTGTATTGAGCACGGAAGACAGAACTTTGTCGGCCTGACTGCTCCACACGCACCGTGTCAGGGCTGAGGTCCAATCCATAACAGTGCTTCAGCGCCGCGCTTCGAGCATCGCCTCGGCCAGTTGATGCACCGACAATGCATAAAAGCTGCTGATGTTGTAGCGCATGATCACATCGAAGTTCTCGAACACCAGCCAGTATTCCTTGCCGTTCTCCAGCGTCAAATCCAATAGCCATGCCGGCGGCAACACCCCGTCCATTTTTGCCGTCGGTGCAACGCCGGCATCGGTGTGCCATCCCATTAAAGGTCTCACCTCGGTCAGCGCACCCAGCTTTTGCGTATCGTTCACTTTGGCCAACACCGCCACCGGCTCGCCGCTGCGCCAACCGTAATGCTTGAAATAATTCGCCACACTGCCGATGGCATCCTCAGCTTCATGCAGAATGTCCACGTGACCATTGCCGTTGTAGTCGAGCGCGTATTTACGGAAGTTACTCGGCATGAATTGCGGAACACCCAGTGCACCCGCATACGAAGAATTGATTTCCAGCAGATTGAAATCCTGCTCGCGAGCCAGCAGCAGGTAGTGCTCCAGCTCGGAGCGGAAATAATCGGCGCGGCGCGGGTAAGCGAAGGCCAGCGTAGTCAGCGCATCCAGCGCGCGGAAACGGCCGGTGTTGCGCCCGTACAGGGTTTCCACACCGATGATGGCGACAATATATTCCGCCGGCACGCCAAATTCGCGCTGCGCACGCGCCAACACCGCCTCGTGTTTTTTCCAGAATTTGAGTCCGCCCTCTATCCGTTCGCGGTTGACAAAATTGGCGCGATATTCCGGCCAGGGTTTGAGTGTGGCCGGCTTGCTGATTGCTTCGATCACATCCGGCCGCTGTTCGGCGCGGTGAAAGACCCGCACCAGCTCTGCACGCTTGAATTGATGCTGCGTCACCATCTCATCGATGAACGCGGGAATCCCGGGTAGTTCGGCGGCGTGAACGGATACGGAGAGAAACAACAGGGATAACGGGAGAAATATCTTCATGGCGCATGCATTTTACTCGACAGTCCACCCGCTCACTGTTAAATTTCGACATCATCAACCCGAACCACCCCCTTTGAATATCATGGAAAAGACTGCACAACACCACCGCCTGCTCATCCTCGGTTCCGGCCCTGCCGGCTACACCGCCGCCGTGTATGCCGCACGTGCCAACCTCAATCCGGTGCTGATCACCGGCATGGCGCAGGGCGGTCAACTGATGACTACCACCGAAGTCGATAACTGGCCGGCCGACGTGAACGGCGTACAGGGCCCGGAACTGATGCAACGCTTCCAGCAACACGCCGAGCGGTTCAATACCGAGATCGTGTTCGACCACATCCACACCGCCAAACTGCAACAGAAACCGTTCACCCTGATCGGCGACGCGGGAACTTACACCTGTGATGCGCTCATCATCTGCACAGGCGCCTCGGCACAATATCTCGGCATACCGTCGGAGGAAGCCTTCATGGGCAAGGGCGTGTCCGGTTGCGCCACCTGCGACGGATTTTTCTACCGCAACAAACCGGTCGCCGTCATCGGCGGCGGCAACACCGCCGTGGAAGAAGCACTGTATCTGGCCAACATCGCCAGCCATGTCACGCTGGTGCACCGCCGCGACGCCTTCCGTGCCGAAAGCATCATGGTTGATCACCTGATGGAAAAAGTGAAAGAGGGCAAGATCACCTTGCAACTGCACCAGGTGCTCGATGAAGTACTGGGCGACGACAGCGGTGTCACCGGTGCGCGCCTGAAGAATGTGCAGGACGGTACGACGCAGGACATCAAGGTGGACGGTGTATTCATCGCCATCGGCCACAAACCCAACACCGACCTTTTCGCCGGCCAACTGGAGATGGAAAACGGCTACCTCGTCACCCAGGGCGGGCGCAACGGCAACGCCACTCAGACCAGTATTGCCGGCGTATTCGCTGCAGGTGATGTGCAGGACCACGTCTATCGCCAAGCCTGCACCAGTGCAGCCACAGGATGTATGGCGGCACTGGACGCCGACAAGCACCTCGCTGCGCTGGGTTAACAGAACCGCCTGTTCCACGAGAGTCACGAACTACACGAACAAAACCCACAACGGTTTCAGCATGGTTATTTCGTGACCTTTGTGTATTTCGTGGACAAACGGCTATCCAATGAACCAAAAAGAAAAACCCGGGCAGGACGCAGACTTGTTCCGGCAAGCCCTGCAAGATGTGGTGCCGCTCAAGCCCAATGACCGCATCGTTGCAACGCCCAAGCCAATCAGAACCAAAACTGAATTCTCCCTCGCCACACCCATCCCGGACACCCTGTCCGATCACGGTGCGGGTGACACTGCCGCCACTGAATACCTGAGCAACGGCCTGAACCGCATGACCTTGCGCAAATTGCGCCGAGGCGCATGGCCGCCGCAGGACGCACTCGACCTGCACGGCTTGACCAACGACGAAGCCAGAAAATTATTGGTGGAATTCCTGCATCAGGCGACACAGCGCGGTCTGCGTTGCGTCAACATCATTCACGGCAAAGGCTGGCGCAGCGAAGGCCGCGACGGGATCATCAAAGTCCACACCCGCCACTGGCTGGCGCAACACGCTGCGGTGCTGGCGTTCTGCGAAGCGCCGGCAAATGCCGGAGGCGGGGGTGCGGTGTGGGTGTTGCTGAAGACGAAGAATTGAAAAATTAAAGCGCCGATTCGTCCGTTTCACCGGTACGGATGCGGATGACTTGTTCCACGGCGGTGATGAATATCTTGCCATCACCAATCTTGCCGGTATGTGCGGCCTTGACGATAGCATCGACTGCAGTTTCCAGCATGGCGGCACTGACCACGATTTCGACTTTGATCTTGGGCAGGAAGTCCACCACATATTCCGCACCGCGATACAGTTCGGTGTGTCCCTTCTGGCGGCCGAATCCCTTCACTTCTGTCACTGTCAGGCCGCTGACGCCCAATTCGGACAGAGCTTCGCGCACCTCGTCCAGTTTGAACGGTTTGATGATAGCTTCAATTTTTTTCATATTGTGTCCCCTTGAAATAACGCAGACATTATAGCCACTTCCTAGAAATCGTCCTGATAGCGCGCCGTGACCGGATAGCGCCAATCCTTGCCAAAACTGCGGTCCGTGATGCGGATACCGACCGGTGCCTGGCGCCGTTTGTATTCGTTGATGCGAATGAGTCTCACCACACACCGTACATCTTCTTCCGCATAACCCAATTCCACAATCTGGCCGATGCTCATATTCCTCTCGACATAGCAGGCCATGATGGCATCCAGCACATCGTATGGCGGCAGACTGTCCTGGTCGGTCTGGTCAGGTTTCAGCTCGGCGCTGGGCGGGCGGGTGATGATGCGTTCCGGGATGATACGCCCCTGTGTATTGCGCCAGTTGGCCAAGCGATACACCCAGGTCTTGCTCACATCTTTCAGCACCGCAAAACCGCCCGCCATATCGCCGTACAAGGTGGCGTAACCGACGGTCATCTCCGACTTGTTGCCGGTGGTCAGCACCAGCGAGCCGGTCTTGTTCGACAGCGCCATCAGCAACACGCCGCGAATGCGTGCCTGCAGGTTCTCTTCAGTGGTGTCGGCGGGCAGACCTTTGAACAGCGGCGACAATGTGCCTTGCAGTGCATCGAAGGTCGGCATGATATCCAGCTCCTCGTATTTAACACCGAGCGTCTTCACCATCGCGCGCGAATCGTCAATACTCATTTGCGCGGTGTAAGGCGACGGCATCATCACCGCGCGCACCTTGTCCGCTCCCAGCGCATCCACCGCCACCGCCAGCGTCAACGCGGAATCGATGCCGCCGGACATACCGAGCAGCACGCCGGGAAATCTGTTCTTGCCGATATAGTCGCGCACACCGAGACATAACGCACGGTAGATGCTGGCCTCTTCACGCGCTACTTCTGCGCACTCACCGCCGAACAGCTCATTCCCGCGCAACTCGACCACGCTCAACTGCTCCTCGAATGCAACAGACTGATGCGTGATTTCACCACCACTATTCATCGCGAACGAAGCGCCGTCGAACACCAGCTCATCCTGGCCGCCCACCAGATTGGCGTAGATGACCGGCAGACCGGTATCGGCGATCCGCTTACGCACGGTGTCGTGCCGCATACTGATCTTGTCGAAGTGGTAAGGCGAAGCATTCAGCACCAGCAATACTTCCGCGCCCGCCTCGTGAGCCCGCTTTGTTGCCGCAGATTCCCACACATCTGCGCAAATGTTGATGCCGAAACGCACACCCTCCAGCTCGAACACACAGGCTGAATCGCCATGCTCAAAATAGCGCTCCTCATCGAACACGCTGTGGTTGGGCAATGTCTGCTTGTGGTAAGTGGCAACGATCTGGCTGTCGCGCAACAGTGAAGCCGCATTGAAATGTTGATTGCCCACCCGATGCGGGTGGCCAACGATGACTGCGATACCCGACGTCTGTTCCGCCAAAGTCTGCAACGCAACATCACAGGCACGGTAGAAACCGTCGCGCAGCAGCAAGTCTTCCGGCGGATAACCGCACAAACTCATCTCCGGTGTCAGCAGGATCGACGCGCCCTGCTCTTTGGCGCGCTGCGCATAGTCGGCGATTTTTGCGGCATTGCCTGCGAGATCACCCAGCAGGCAGTTGATTTGTGCGATAGCGATTTTCATACTGTTTCACATCCGGATATTTCGTCTATTCTCTCAAGAAACCGGGACCGGCAGGCTGTTCTTATTGACCCGTTCGTTTGTGATTGAGCAAACAACACGCGCCTGGCCGTAAAATTACCGCGCAGCCAAATCAGGTGGCTTCAGTGTGCATCGGCACCGGTTGCTCCGGGGCCTTGCCGATCTCGATGCGTTCGTATTCCGCGATCACCTGTGCGCCCAGCAACAGCAGCGCGGCGGCCACTTCAAGGCTGAGCAGCACAATGATAGCCGTCGCGAGCGAGCCGTACACCACGCTCACCTGCGACAGCGTGCCAAAAAACCAACCCAGCCCATGGCGGATGATTTCCCACAGCAGGCCCGCCGTGACACCGCCAACCAGTGCGTGACGCACCGTCAGCCTGCCTACCGGCATAAAGTAATAGATTGCTGAGATGAGCAGGACTTCCCCGATCACGCCGACGACATAGATCAACCAGCGCGAGAAACCGCCCAGCGACCAGCTATGCCCCAGGATAACCACATGCTCACCACCCATAGCCATCAGGTCGACAATCAGGAACGTGCCCACGAACAGCACCGCGCCAATGAAAAAGATGTAACTGAAAGGCAACAGCAGCAGGGAAATGAGGAAGTGCCGCCTGCGCCTCTCCACGCGATGCAGGAATATCACCGAAATCGCGCTCTCCAGCACCCTGAAACCGAGCGAACTGAAAAACAGAAGCGTGATAGACAGCACCCAGCCGATCACTTTGCGGTGATCGAGGAACGCCCTCAGTTCCATCACCACCGCCTTGCCTTTGCCCGGCACTACATACTCCAGCGCCCGGTCCAGCGTCACCAGCAGCACGTCCTGGTCGATCACCTGTGACAGCGCGATCACCATCAGGATGAGCAGCGGCACAATGGAGAGCAGTGCGTAATAGGCGACCGCGCCGGCGAGCAGCAGGCCCTGGTTGGCCTGAAAGGCTTTCAGCACCCCGAGCGCGAAGGCGACCGGGTTTTTCAGGACGTAGACTGTGCGGGGGGCGATGAGTTTCATAGTGGTTTGCGGCATTCACGTGCTTGCAGCTATCGCCTTTAAGCGTTGGAAAGTAGTTGGCACCCGCATCTGGCTGCCTGCATCGCCGGGCAGGTGGCCGAATATGCGTGGAATCAGTGGCCGAATCACCGTGGAATACGCACCGGCCATCCAATACAGCCACAATGTTTTCCATATCGTGGCTCATCATATAGTCGCCTTGCCATCGAATGCTGCCAGTTTGGTTGCCAGAAAATATGGTGTGGAGACTAATCGCATCTTCCTGCCTGCAGCCAGCGCACGCTGCACCGCCGAATGTAGTTACGATGGACTCATGCCCAAGTCTTCCGCCAGCCAGGAGTACGACCACGGCCGCCGGCCCAAGGCTACCAGCTTCAGTATAACAAGGACATCCTGGGGTTTGATTACCGTCATCATCCGCATCTGAGCTCTATATTCTAGAATTCAGAATGCCAGTAAAGAATTTCATGTCAATCACCACACCCCCATCTATCCCGGCCACCTCACCCGGTTCACCCTGACAAGGGGCTGGGGGGTGGGGTGGGCAGGATGGAGACTACAAAATCGGGACGGAGTTACTTCGGCCCCACTGGCACATCGACCCAGCAGTGGTAGTCATCCTCCAGATTGCGCAGCAGACAAGTGCCAAAGCGCCGCTCACCCGTCGTGAGTTTCAGATTTTTGGAATGCAGCGCGGGGAGAATGATGGCCATGGTGAATCAGATAAATGTGCCTGAAGTTATATTGAAGTGAAATCGCGGCCTGTTCCACTACGCTCACAACGAAATGCGAAGCCCAATTGCTCCACGAAAAATCGGGGGCAGGTCACAAGCAACCCGACACCCTAGCTTCTAACAAAAACCAGCAGCGGTTTGATATCTCCACTATCGGCGGCACGCAGGGCTTCGATGTAGCGCGTGCGCATTTCGGTAGCTTCGGTGAGACTTTTGTTGCCCCAGGTAAATCGCGGCTGGCCAAGCTTCTGTATCAGCAAGTCGGCCATCGTCCGCGCATGGCGGCCATTGCCGTTGGGAAACGGATGTATCGCTACCAGGCGGTGATGAAACCGCGTGGCAATTTCGTCGGGCGGGTAAGTGGCGTGGTCAATCTGGTAGCGAGCATCGTTGAGCAGGTCGCGCAATTTCACGCCGACCTGTTGCCATTCAACACCGATATTCTTGTTCGACTTGCGCAAGCTGCCGGCCCAACTCCAGGTTTCACCAAACATATGCTGGTGCAGTTCGCGCACGAATGCCTCATCGAGAATGTCTTTGCGTTGCCGCCGCGCCCATGCCTCACCTTGCTCGATGTTGAGCTGCTCCCATTCGTTAAGCTCGCCCTGCGCGGTTATGTGTCCGGGTATCAGGCTGGCAAGCTCGTCCGCATCGAGCGGGGTGGCACCCGGCGGATAATCGAGATCTACCGCCACAATTCCCGCCGGGAACCCTTGAGGAGACTTTCCGCCATTTCCTTCACCTGCGTGTCGACAGCTTCGCTTGAAGTAGCCTGCGCTTCCAGCGCCATGGTATGCGCTACCGCCGCCATCCGTTCACGGGCAACTTTGTTGGCCTGCGCTTCCATGGTCTGCGCGATGGTTTGCTTCGGCACCAGCGCATATTGCAGTTCACAGCCCAACGCCTCTGCTGCACGCCGCAGGCTACCCAAGGTAATGGTGTCGTCCGCCTCGGAGGTTTCCAGCCGGAGCACCGTTGAAGGCACCAGACCCAGCCTCCTGGCAAGGTGTGCCGCCGGCATACCGAGCGCCTCGCGGATTGCTTTTATCCAGCCCGAAGGCGGCCGCGCAGGCAACTCTGCCGAGCGCCAGCGTGCCAACCCGGCATCCAGTTGGCGTTGTTTGAGGTCTTTAAAGCGAGATTTCATGGTGCTAGTATGCGCTATAATGCACTATTGTCAATAAGTAATATGCACTATAGAACATAATCAAATGTCTTATAATTGCATTATGATGCATAAATACATCGACAAAAGCTGCACTGGCGCGCTTTGAATTACACTGGGAAGACCAGTTCAACCTCGGCCTCGACCCAGACAAGGCACGCGAATTCAACGACAAAACCATGTCCAGGGAATCCGGTAAGGTCGCGCACTTCTGGGATGAGAAACACCCCTCAACGCCGTTGAAGTGCCTCGCATTGCTTCGTAAATTGGCTTTCACTGTGGTAGGTAACCAGCATGCTTTCCGTTGAGCGCGTCATGGCGACATAGAGCAACCTCGCCTCCTCTTCCGGCGTTGCTTTTGCATACGGCATACAGCCCAGGTCGGTTATCGCAACGCTGTTGAATTCCAGCCCCTTGCTGGAGTGCATGGTCAAGATTTTAACGGTGTCTTCAGCAGGATCGTATGCCTTGGCACGCTGGCCGCTGGATTGATCCGGGTCCGCTGCTATCCCCTTCTGAGCCAGTCCCTCACGCATTTTTTCCACCTGTTTATTGAAACGGCACAGCACAGCCATTTGGCGGAAAGGAATGCCGGCTTCGGCGCGTTTTCTCAGCCAGGTGGCCAGATATTCCAGCTCCTGCGTATGGCTGGACAGACGATGCACCTCCGGCCTTGCCCCGCTTCTGCCGCCGAATTCAGGATGCACCAGCGGCATTTCCTCGGTGCCGCCGGATTGGTCGAGATAGGCAGAAGCAAACTGGTAGGCGAAATCGAGCGCTTCCACGGTGTTCCGGTAATTCACTTTCAGAATCGTGCTGCGTCCTGCCGCGTTGATACCAACGCTGGACCAGGTAAAAACCCGCCGCATGCTCCCGCCGTAAATGTTTTGCGCATCGTCGTACATCAGCAGCAGCGAGTTGGTTTCCGGGTCGATCATCTGCACCAGCAGCTTGAACCACTCCGGTTTGAAATCATGGCCTTCGTCAATCAGCACCGCCGCGTACTGGGCGAGCGGAACGCGCCCCTTCTCACAACCCGCAATCACCGCATTTACCGGCCGATCCCAAACGTCCTGGCCTTGATCGCCGGGCAAATCCAGTTGGTAGAGATCGCACATATCCTTGCACCAGCCGTGAAAGTGGCGCACATGCACGCGATCACCCGCGCCCCGCTCAGCCAGCAACTGCTTGAGTTTTTCCGCAAGCACCCTGTTGAAGCAGAGCACCAGAATGGGTTTGGCGAGGCCGAGCTTGTCCAGATACATCGCGCGATAAGCCAGAATCAAAGTCTTGCCGGAGCCGGCAACGCCATGAATGATACGGTGCCCCTCGCCCAGATTACGGGCAAGCTTCTCCTGCTCCAAATCCATGACCTTGACAATATCCGGCAACACCTTGGCGATGGATTGCTGCGGGTCTGCGCCATCACCGGCCGCATCGAACAAGCCGCCTTGTTGAATCCGGATTTCGGGAAACAGATGCCAGCGCACCCGGTCAATCCGCGCGAGGGAAAGCACACCGCCGAAGCTGTAGTTGAACATTCCCCACAGGCGTTTTTGAAATACCTCGGCATCAACCGACTCGGTCATTTCATCCTGACAAATCACCTTGTCGCCGGGAATGGCCTGATCCAGTTCTGCCGCCTCAAACTGCTTGCGCGTGATATTGGTGAGCACGACACCAAAGCCCCAGGGCAATAACAAATGCCCGTGATAACGCCCCTGCTCCTGTTGCACCAGCAGCGGGTCACGTTCAAGAAGCCCCGTGATTTCGATGGCGTATGCGCGCGCCTGCTCCAGCGGATTGACCACCGTCTTCAAACCGCGATCCGTATGTATTTCGGCAGTGAACCTGTCCATCTGCTGAATCGTTGCCAGCTTCCAGTCTTTAACCTCCAGCACCAAAATGCCACGACCGGGATGCAGCACAATAAAATCGGGGCGGCGCTGCTTCGGCCCCACCGGCACATCGACCCAGCAGTGGTAGTCATCCTCCAGATTGCGCAGCAGGCAAGTGCCAAAGCGCCGCTCACCCGTCGTGAGTTTCAGATTTTTGGAATGCAGCGCGGGAAGAATGATGGCCATAGTGAATCAGATAAATATGCCTGAAGTTATATTGAAGTGGAATCGCGGCCTGTTCCACTACACTCATAACGAAATGCGAAGTAGGCCACAATTGCTCGCCCGATTAACCTGCGCTGGGCTGATGAGCGGCTTGGAATAAACGAGCAATTTTATTCATCTGCCTCGACAGTCCGATAGGCGTTAATGAATTTAATCGGCTTGGTATTCTGAACTCGACATCAATCCCTTGGTGGGATTTTTCTGTGACCAAGTAGCATATGCGATTAACAAAATGGTATCCGGGAGTAATCCACTGGTCATTGCCAGAGCCACCCTCCAGCACCGTCCACAAATAAGAGACATCCAATTTTCTGACTGTATCAAGGTCTTTGCCGAAGGTTTCCAGACCCAATCCGCCCCAAATGTCGTTGCACGCATCAGGGTGGCGATATGGCTTGAAGTACTCATAAAAAGCGTCTTCGTGAAGCACGACCGGAGTAATCATAAGCTGCTCCTTTGCAGGTGGAAGTTTATTGGCCTACGGCATCAATAAATATCTCGTTGCGGTGGCGAGAAAGAAAAGCAATGCTCGGAATAAATTTTTCCGGCAGCTCAATTTTGCGACCTTCCAATGGCAGAAATATCTGTGCAACGAAAGCATCCTCATTCCGTTTCAGTTGCTCCGACAACATTACCTCGTAATCATCAGAGATTGCTATCAGCCCTCGATCAAATGCCTTGTCGTGAATGGCCGAAAGACACAGTCCATTGCTGGGATTCAGACGATTTATTTTGTCGTTACTCCACGGTACGATGTGACTTGCCATCAGTAAGCGTGCATCTGAAAGACCAGATATGCAGCAACGTCCCCGATAACTACTCAACACAGCACGCCGAAAGAAATGTTGCTTAACCCGCTGTTCGATCACCACTCGCTTTGTCTCGCCAGTAAAATCTTGGAGCCCCTCTTGCTCGGTAACATCCAATTCAACAACTGCTTCGGCTCCTTTCTCATAGCTGAGTTGAGCGTTTAACCGAGTGCATTCAAGCGCGAGTTTTTCCCAATCTGCATGAAATTCGGCCCAAATTTTTTTGTCGAGTGAACCTGCATTGCCCAAACCCGTTCGCCCTGTACTGGTGATTGCCGGGTCAAGGCTGGCAAAATTCACGAGCTTCATTGCTACAGCACCGGGTGTTCTGCCAATCAGGTTGGCAAGCTGGATAATTTCGGAGTTGCGGCTGTGCAACCGTCCAAAAGGAAGTTGACAATAAAGATAAAAAGCGAGCTTGAGTTGTTCTTTTGTCCAGCGGTTAGTGGTCATGATGTCCTGCGGCACAATAACAGCGCTCACCCTTTGTGCCTTCTCCCGATGTTGAGTTGCGACACCATCAGTTTAGCCGCATATTCAACAAGCGGCACAACTGCTGCTTGAGAAAATTACCTGCGCGGGAGCCAAAGGGGTCGGCATCATTAACAATCTAACACCTGTTTATATAAACCCCGCAGCAGATACACCAAAGCGCGCAGCCATAATGATAATCGCGGGCATGGCCCGCTCCTGCACCGCGCGTTGATCTCGTGTTTGCCGCTTAAGACCACGCCACCCCGTATCGCAATGCAATCGGCCCATTTTTTTCTCAGTCTTGCGGCGGCAAGGCGGTCGGATGTTCCAACTCCACCTGCTCGATGCTGATGAAGCGTTTCGATATCTTCTGGCTGGTGGTGCGCACGTCCTGCGCATCTTCGTGCGCCTGGCGGATGTGGTCCGCCAGCTTCTTCATGCGATCATCAAAGCGCCCGAACTCCTTGCCCAGCTTGCCCAGTTCGTCCTTGATGATGTGCACCTGTTTGCGCGTCTCCACGTCTTTCATCACCGCGCGTGCCGTGTTCAACACCGCCATCAGCGTGGTCGGTGACACGATCCACACACGGCGCTGCATGGCGTAGTCCACCACTTCGGGATGATGTGCGTGAATCTCGGCGAACACCGCCTCGGCGGGTACAAACATCACCGCGCCGTCGGAAGTCACGTTGGGGATGATGTATTTGCTGCCGATGTCGTCCACATGTTTTTTGATGTCGGCCTTGAATTGTTTTTCGGCCAGCAGTTTTTCGGCGGGGCTCGCCGCATCGAACATGCGGTGGTAGTTCTCCAGCGGGAACTTGGAATCCACCGCGACCATGCCGGTCGGCTCCGGCAGTTTCAACACGCAGTCGGCGCGCGTCCCGTTGGGCAGGGTGTATTGCATCTCGTAGGATTGCGGCGGCATGATGTTGCGCACCAGTCCTTCCAGTTGCACCTCGCCGAATGCGCCGCGCGAACGCTTGTCGCCGAGCAGTTCCTGCAAACTCACCATGTTGGTGGTCAGGCCGTCGATCTTTTTCTGCGCTTCGTCGATGGTCGCCAGCCGCGCCATCACGCTGACGAACGTCTCGTTGGTTTTCTTGAAGCCTTCGTCCAGGCGCTCGTTCACTTTGCCGCCGATCAACTCCAGGCGGCTATCCACCGTTTTCGACAAGGTCTCGATACTGGTTGCCAGATGTTGTGTGGCATTACGGAATGAATTCTGGATCAACTCCTGATCGGCACGCCCCTGCTCCGCCAGCTTCGCCAGCGTCTGAGCCAGCATCTCGGTGCGCAAAGTGTCCTGCTTGGCTTGCAGCGCGTTGATCGCATCGCGGGTGGCGCGCAACTCTTCGCCAACAGCGGCACGCAAACGTTCGGATTCACCGGCTTGCGCCGCGATCAGGCGGTCACCCTGTTTGTTCAGGCCGTCGTGCAGGTCGGAGAGCATCGCGCGGTGTTGTTGCTCCAGCAATTGCGCGGCACGCGCTGGTTGTTTGAGCTGCAACACCAACAACACGATCAGCAGCAGGATCGCGACAACAGCGATGAGAATTTCAGGCATGTTGAATATAGTGGAATTGGTTTTGCGAAGTATAAATGACAAAGGACGCCGCAGCGTCCTTTGTTATATGGCTCTGTTGCGAATCAATCCGCTGTGCGCAGGGCTTTCTTGCGGTCGAATTCTTTCAGGTGACGTTTGCGAATGCGGATGGATTTCGGGGTGAGCTCCACCAGTTCATCGTCATCGATAAATTCTACAGCCGATTCGAGGGTCAGCTTGATTGCGGTGGTCAAACGCACCGCTTCATCGGTGCCGGAAGCACGCACGTTGGTGAGTTTCTTGCCTTTGATCGGATTGACGTTCAGGTCGTTGTCGCGGCTATGGATGCCGATGATCATGCCTTCATACAGCTTTTCACCGGGCACCACGAACATGCGGCCGCGATCTTCCAGATTCCACAAGGCATAGGCCACCGCTTCGCCGTCTTCCGCCGAAACCAGCACGCCGTTGTGGCGTCCCGGCAGGTCTGGCTTGACCGGACCGTAGTCGTCGAACACGTGGCTGATGAGTCCGGTGCCGCGTGTCATGGTCATGAAGTCGGACTGAAAGCCGATCAGACCGCGTGCCGGGATGTGGTATTCCAGGCGGGTACGGCCATGACCGTCGGATTCCATATTGGTCAGCTCGCCGCGACGACGTCCGATCTCTTCCATCACCGCACCCTGATTCCCGTCTTCCAGGTCGATAGACAGGTTTTCATACGGCTCGCATTTTTCGCCGTTGATCTCTTTATAAACCACGCGCGGTTTGCCCACTGCCAGCTCGAAACCTTCGCGGCGCATGTTTTCGAGAAGGATGGTGAGGTGCAGTTCGCCGCGACCGGAGACGCGGAATATATCGGCATCGGCGGTGTCTTCCACTTTCAGCGCAACGTTGGTCAGCAATTCCTTGCTCAGGCGGTCGCGAATCTGACGGCTGGAAACGAACTTGCCTTCGGTGCCCGCCAGCGGCGAACTGTTGACCATGAAGTCCATGGTCAGCGTCGGCTCATCCACCGCCAGAATCGGCAAACCGACCGGACTATCCTTGTCGCAAATGGTGACGCCAATACCGATCTCATCCAGACCGGAGATGATGATGATGTCGCCCGCTTCGGCGCTTTCCACCGGCACACGCTCCAGACCCTGGAAGCCGAGCACCTGGTTGATACGCCCGGAGCTGACCTGCTTGTCATGATTCATCACCACCACTTGCTGCCCGGGTTTGATGCGTCCGTTGAGTACACGGCCGATGCCGAGGCGTCCGGTAAATGTTGAATAATCCAGTGCAGCCAGTTGCAGTTGCAGCGGCGCTTCAGGATCGCCCGGCGGGGTCGGCACGTGCTTCAGCACAGTTTCGAACAGCGGCTTCATGTCGGCAGCTGATCCACCGTGCGACGGTGCATCGTTCAAATCCAGACAGGCCCAACCGTTGAGGCCGGATGCATAAATCACGTGAAAGTCGAGCTGCTCATCGGAAGCACCAAGTTTGTCGAACAGATCAAAAGTCTGGTTCAGCACCCAGTCCGCGCGCGCGCCGGGACGGTCGATCTTGTTGATCACGACGATGGGCTTCAAACCCAGCGCCAGCGCTTTCTTGGTCACAAAACGAGTCTGCGGCATCGGGCCTTCCACCGCGTCCACCAGCAGCAGCACGCCGTTCACCATCCCCAGTACCCGCTCCACCTCGCCGCCGAAATCGGCGTGTCCCGGTGTGTCGACGATGTTGATGTGAGTGCCGTTGTATTCGATGGCGGTGTTCTTCGCCAGAATGGTGATGCCGCGCTCTTTCTCCAGATCGTTGTTGTCCATCACTCGCTCGTCCATCTTCTGGTTGAGGCGGAAAGTGCCGGACTGGCGGAGGAGTTGGTCAACCAGCGTGGTCTTGCCGTGGTCGACGTGGGCGATGATGGCGATGTTGCGAAGTGCGCGGGACATAATGAAGTGCTACCTGGATGGAATTCAAAGGGCGCGCATTCTAGCACAAATGCGTTGAGACCCGACCCTTGGGATTTAGATGTGGATCGGGCTGCGCTCACGTCGCGGTGGGGCGAAGCCCCCAGGATCGCGCATCGTTCCTGGTGGTACTTATACGCAAACCCCGGCAGGTCTGGCTTTAGCCCGGCATGACGGACTTATGCCAGCGTGCAGAATGGGGTTGTAGGTCGGGCTAAAGCCCGACCTACAGGAAGCAACTTAACTGCCCATATCCAGCATCAACTGGTTGATCCGTTTGACAAAAGTCGCCGGATCATCGAGTTGTCCGCCCTCGACCAGCAAAGCCTGGTCAAACAAAACAGCCGCCCAGTCGTCGAAGCGCTTGTCTTCTACTTTGAGCCGCAACAGCACCGGATGGGCAGGATTGACTTCAAGGATCGGCTGCATGTTTGGCACTTCCTGCCCGGCGGCTTTCAGCATACGCGCCAGATTGCCACCCATGTCGTGCTCATCCGCCACCAGACAGGCGGGAGAATCGGTCAGGCGATGGGTGATCCGCACTTCCTTTACGCGCACACCAAGACTGGTTTTGATCTTGTCGGTCAGCTCCTTGAACTCGTCCGCCTCTTTCTCCTGCGCTTTCTTCTCTTCCTCGTCCTCAAGTTTGCCCAGATCGAGACCACCCTTGGCCACCGACATCAATTGCTTGCCGTCAAACTCGGTGAAATAGCCCAACATCCATTCGTCCACACGATCCGACAGCAGCAGGACCTCGATGCCTTTCTTGCGGAACACCTCCAGATGCGGACTGTTTTTTGCCGCATTGAAAGTCTCGGCACTGACGTAGTAAATCTTGTCCTGCCCTTCCTTCATGCGCGAAATGTAATCCGCCAGTGCAACGGTCTCATCCGTCGTGTCACTGTGGGTTGAGGCGAAGCGCAACAGCGCGGCGATCTTGTCCTTGTTGGCGGAATCTTCACCCACACCTTCTTTCAGCACCTTGCCGAACTCACCCCAAAAGGTGGCATATTTCTCCGGCTCTTTTTCTGCCATGTCCACCAGCAGCCCCAGCACCTTGCCGGTGCAGCCCTTGCGGATGGCTTCGATGTCCTTCGATTCCTGCAAGATTTCGCGCGACACATTGAGCGGCAGATCGGCTGAATCGACCACTCCGCGCACAAAACGCAGGTACAGCGGCATCAGTTGCTCGGCATCATCCATGATGAATACGCGACGTACATAGAGCTTGATGCCGTGGCGCGCGTTGCGGTCCCACAAATCGAACGGGGCATGTTTGGGGATGTAGAGCAATTGCGTATATTCCTGGCGCCCCTCGACCCGGGCATGGCTCCACGCCAGTGGCTCGTCGTAGTCGTGCCCGACGTGCTTGTAAAATTCCTTGTATTCATCCTCGCTGATTTCGTTTTTGCTGCGCGCCCACATGGCAGAGGCCTGATTCACCGTTTCATCTTCGCCGGTGATCTGTTGCACGCCGTCTTTCCATTCTTCCTTTTTCATCAGGATGGGCTGCACGATATGGTTGGAATATTTACGGATGATCTCGCGCAGCTTGAAACCGGTCAGCAGGTCGTCCTGTCCCTCACGCAGATGCAGGGTGATCTCGGTGCCGCGCACCGGCTTGTTCACCATCTCAATGTCAAACTCGCCGCCGCCATCCGATTCCCAGCGCACGCCCTGCCCGGCCTGTTCACCAGCGCGGCGCGTCAGCACCACCACCTTGTCCGCCACGATGAAGGCGGAATAGAAACCGACACCAAACTGGCCGATCAGATTGGCATCCTTCTGCTGGTCGCCGGACAGGCTGGAGAAAAATTCGCGGGTGCCGGATTTGGCGATGGTGCCAAGATTATTGATAACTTCATCGCGGCTCATGCCGATACCGTTGTCGCTGATGGTCAGCGTGCGCGCGTCCTTGTCGTAGCTCACATGGATCGCCAGATCGGATTCATCCTCGAACAGCGCCGCATTGTGCAACCCCTCGAAGCGCAGCTTGTCGCAGGCATCAGACGCGTTGGAGACCAGTTCGCGCAGGAATATCTCGCGGTTGGAATAAAGCGAATGGATCATCAGTTGGAGCAGCTGTTTGACTTCGGTCTGAAATCCCATGGTTTCGCGGTTGGCTGTAGTGCTGGTAGTCATCATTTCTCCGTAATCAAAAAATAAGGCGGATTCTCAAATGGGGATGGCACACCGGATTTCAAGCGTACAAGAAATCGCTGGCTATTCCGTCGCTCATCCGTATAATGCGCGCCTTGCCGCTCCCAAGGCGGTATCGAGTTCATCGTTTCCTGACCCTCTGCATCTGTTTCCAAAGATGCGCCAAGCTTCACCGGTTAGCGACGATGTTTGTTTGCGCCGGTAGAGGTCTTTGTATTACCCCCCTACTGAATTTCATTGCGTGGCTTTGAAGCTGCGCATGCGCTTTGTTTAAAAAAATAAAGGAATTACTTTGTCTGAAAATATCGTTACCACCGCAACACCCGTACCTGCTGAAGCTGTTCTTACTTTCGCTTCGCTGGGTCTGGCTCCTACCATTCTGTCGGCCGTACAAGAAGCTGGCTATACCGTCCCGTCCCCAATCCAGGCAGAAGCGATTCCGCAAGCATTGGCCGGGCATGACCTGATGGCCTCCGCCCAAACCGGCACCGGCAAGACCGCCGCGTTCATCCTGCCCGCCTTGCAAAAATTGTCGGTTGAGTCCGCCGTGCGCGGTAAGGGCCCGCGTATCCTGGTGCTGACACCGACGCGCGAATTGGCACAACAGGTATCCGATGCCGCCACCAAGTACGGCAAGAACATGCGCATCAAAGTGGTGAGTATTTTGGGCGGCATGCCATACCCGCTGCAGAATAAGCTACTGTCCGGCTTTGTCGATATTCTGGTCGCCACCCCCGGACGTTTGATCGACCACATCGAGCGCGGCCGTATCGACTTCTCGCGTCTGGAAATGCTGGTGCTGGACGAAGCTGACCGCATGCTGGACATGGGTTTCATCGACGATGTGGAACGCATCGCCGCCGCTACTCCGGCCACCCGCCAAACTTTGCTGTTCTCCGCCACTCTGGACGGTGCGATCGGCAATCTGGGGCAACGCCTGTTGAAGAGTCCGAAGCGTATCAGCATCACCGCCGCCAAAGCCCGCCACGAGAATATCGAGCAACGTTTGATGTTTGTGGATGATATGGCGCATAAAAATCGCCTCCTCGACCACCTGTTGCGCGATGTGGATCTGAATCAGGCACTGGTATTCACCGCCACAAAGCGCGATGCCGATTCCCTGGCTGACAGCTTGTCGGCACAGGGGCATGCTGCTGCTGCCCTGCACGGCGACATGAACCAGCGCGAACGCAACCGCACCCTGGTCAATCTGCGTCGCGGTACTGTGCGTGTCCTGGTCGCAACCGATGTTGCCGCGCGCGGTATCGACGTGCCCGGTATCACGCACGTCATCAATTTCGATCTGCCCAAGTTCGCCGAAGACTATGTGCACCGCATCGGCCGCACCGGTCGCGCCGGCGCCACCGGAATTGCGGTGTCGTTTGCTTCGAACCGCGACGCAGGATCCCTGCGCAGCATCGAACGCTTCACCGGACAAACCATCCAGCCGCACACAATCACGGGGCTGGAGCCGAAGTTCAAGCCGCGTCCTGCCTCCGGCGGGCGTGGTGCCGGTGCACCGCGCGGCAATGGCGGTCCCCGTGGTGCGGCACCGCGCCATCACGCACCGGACAGCCGTCACAGCTTTGCACGCGATGACCGTGGCGGACAGCGCCGCGAAGGCCAGTCGCACAACCGCTTCGGCAACGACACGCGCCCCCGCAGTGGCGGCGAGGTAAATGGCAATCGTGCGCCTGCACCGTTCAGTGGCAACCGTCGTCCACAGGGCACCAGCTTCTCGCTCGGGCGCGGTCACAATAACGGCAACAAAAGCTGATCTGTCTCAGGTAAATGAAAAGGCACGCTGCTGGCGTGCCTTTTTTATTTTCGGGGATCACGGTTGTCTTGCCTCGGCCTATCTAATATCCTCACCATCCACACTCTGGAATCTTCACTATGTCTATCAGCATCAAAACGCCGCCTGAAATCGAAAAGATGCGTATCGCCGGCCGTCTTGCCGGTGAAGTGCTCGATTACATCGCGCCGTTCGTGCAGGCGGGTGTCACCACGGATGAGCTGGACAAACTTTGCCACGATTACATGGTAGATGTGCAGGGCTGCATTCCGGCACCGCTCAACTATGCGCCGGGTGGACATACGCCCTATCCAAAATCCATCTGCACCTCAATCAATCATCAGGTCTGTCACGGTGTGCCCAGCGACAAGAAATTGAAGAACGGCGACATCGTCAATCTGGACATCACCACCATCAAGGATGGCTGGCACGGCGATACCAGCCGCATGTACTTCGTCGGCGAACCTTCCATTCAGGCCAAACGTCTGTGCGAAAAGACCTATGAGGCGATGTGGCACGGCATTCGCACGGTACGCGCCGGAGCGCATCTGGGCGACATCGGGCATGCCATTCAGTCATTCGCCGAAGGTCTTGGCTACAGTGTGGTACGTGAATTCTGCGGCCACGGCATCGGTCAGAAATTTCACGAAGAACCGCAGGTGCTGCATTACGGCAAACCCGGCAACGGCGTGAAACTGGAAGCGGGCATGATCTTCACTATTGAACCGATGATCAACGTCGGCAAGGCCGGAATCAAACAACTGGGTGATGGCTGGACCGTGGTCACCAAAGATCACAGCCTGTCCGCACAATGGGAACACACCATACTGGTCACGCCTGACGGATTTGAGGTACTGACACTTTCTGCCGGCTCGCCGCCCATTCCTGATTGAATTTCCGGCAATGAAGACAATTGCAGAGGTTCGGGACAGCTTGCGGCGGGCGCGGCAGGCACTGCTCGAACACTACTTGGCAAAACCGAATCCCTCCCGCTACCTGCGCGACCACACCCGCATCATCGATGAACACTTGCGCCAGCTCTGGCGCGCCTCCGGGCTGCCCGTCGAGTTGGCACTGGTGGCTGTCGGCGGCTATGGCCGCGCCGAGCTGTATCCACGTTCCGACGTCGATCTGCTGATTCTGCTGCCGCAGGAAGCGGATGCCGCTCTGCAGAACCGCTTGCAGGAATTGGTCAGCCAGTGGTGGGATACGGGACTGGAAGTTGGCCACAGTGTGCGCACCGTGGCGCAGTGCGTCGATGCCAGCGATGATGTCACGGTGCAGACCAACTTGCTCGAGGCGCGCCTGATCGACGGTTCGGCCGGCTTGTTTGAAACACTGCAAAAAACTCTGCACACGCAGCTCGACGTACGTGCTTTCTATTCCGCCAAACAGCATGAGCAAAGCGAACGGCACAAACGCTATACCGATATTGATTTCAATCTGGAACCCAATCTGAAAGAAAGCCCCGGCGGCCTGCGCGATCTGCACAGCGTGCTGTGGATCGCCCGCGCCGCCGGCTTGGGCTACACCTGGCATACCTTGGCACAAAACGGTCTGCTCTCTGTTGGCGAAGCGCGCCAAGCACAGTGCCACCAGCGTCTATTACAGGACATGCGCATCCGCCTGCACCAACTGTGCGGCCGCCACGACGACCGCCTGGTGTTCGACTACCAGCAACAACTGGCGCAACAACTCCATATCGCGGCAACCCCGCAGCTGCGCGCCAGCGAGCGCATGATGCGCCGCTATTACCGCACCAAGCGCGAGGTCCAGCTGCTCAACGATGTGTTGATGCAGACCCTGCGCGCACGCCTGTTTCCGCAGGCGGAGACGCGCGCCCTGAACCAGCATTTCATCGCGCGCGGCGACAAACTGGGCATCATTGACGACCAACTGTTCGAGCAATCACCCAGCGCCATTCTGCAAAGTTTTTTGCTGTTGCAACAGCACTCCGAACTGACCGGATTTTCCGCCGCCACCGTGCGCGCCTTGTGGCGTGCGCGCCGCCTGATCGGTCGCGAATTTCGCGCTGCCCCGGCCAACCGCGAGCTGTTCATGCGCATCTTCCGCCATGGACAAGGGTTGACGCACATCCTGCGCCGCATGAACCAGATGGACATTCTGGGACGCTACCTGCCCGCTTTCGGCCGCATCGTGGGGCAGATGCAGCACGATCTGTTTCACGTCTATACCGTGGACGAACATATTTTGATGGTGGTGCGTAATCTGCGCCGTGCATCATTACCGGAATATGCACACGAATTCCCCTTGAGCAGCCGCCTGATCGGCCAGTTCGAGCATCCGCATCTGCTATATCTGGCCGCCCTGTTCCACGACATCGCCAAAGGGCGCGGGGGCGACCACTCGCTGCTGGGGCGACGCGACGCGATACGTTTCTGCCAACAACACGGCATCCCGCAGCACGATACGGCACTGATCGTGTGGCTGGTCGAGCATCATCTGCTGCTGTCGGCCACCGCACAAAAACAGGACTTGAGTGATCAGGATGTGATCGCCGCTTTCGCCGCCCATATCCCGGATGAATACCATCTGACCGCTCTGTATCTGCTCACCATCGCGGATGTGCGCGGCACCAGCCCCAAGGTCTGGAACGCATGGAAAGGCAAATTGCTGGAAGACTTGTATCAGGCAACGCTTCATTATCTGGCCCACGGCCGTACCGCCGACCAGATCGGCGCGACGCAACATGTGGCAGAAGCCATGTTGAGCCTGGATGCGATTCAGCCTGAATCCTACCGCTGTTTCTGGGCGCAGTTGGATGATGATTATTTCATCCGGCATGAGGCACAGGAAATCGCCTGGCATACACGTGTACTGGCACGCCCGGACGGCGCGGTCAAACCTGTCATCAAAACCCGCTTGAGCCGGATCGACGAAGGACTGCAGGTGCTGATCTTCCAGCCCGACCAGCCCTATCTGTTCGCCCGTATCTGCAATTTCTTCGCGCGCTTGAACTACAACATCATGGAAGCCAAGGTGCATACCACCCAACTGGGCTTCGCTCTGGACAGCTTTCTGGTGATGGACGCGAGCAACGATAAAGCCGCCTACCGCGACGTGATGAACTACATCGAGTACGCCCTGGCCGAATATATCGGCGATGCCGCGACCATTCCGGAACCTGCCTTTGGCCGCCAGAGCCGCCAGCTCAAGCATTTCCCGATCACACCCGAGGTGGATATCCGACTGGACGAGAAAGGGAACTGCATCCTGTCTCTGATTGCGGGAGATCGCCCTGGCCTGCTGGCACGCATCGCCTACCTGCTGACCCGGCACCAAGTCACAATCCGCAGCGCCAAGATCAATACCCTGGGTGCACGGGCGGAGGATACATTCTGGTTAGCATGCAATGAGTTACCTGATTCTCATGCTATCCAGACGTTGCGCGAGGCACTGATCGCACAGCTCAAATAAATAGTCCATCCTGAAAAAATAGGCCAAATGGCATATTGACAAATGCCAATCATCCACAACCCGCAATCAATTCGTGGCTTACATATCAACATGCCAGCTCCCGTCCAGCGACATTATGCTAACTATATGTTTTATATAGGCTTATTTTACTGTTTAATTTTTGTGCAATAAATCGAAAATGCAATAGGAACGGGCTTTCCACTAGTCCTGAATCACTTCCATCCACAAAGTTATCCACAAGTTTTGTGGGTAAGAAAAAAATGCTTTGGGGGCGGCAAGTTAGCATACGGACGACGCATAATCGGACAGCTTGCCTTGCCCAAACCAGTACTGACAGGCTACAGTTCGGGCTTGAAATTTTCGCCCTGTGGAGACCCCTTGTGTTCAATCTCATCGAAGCGGCCGGTTGGCCAATCTGGTTGCTTATCATCGCCTCACTGATCGCGGTCACCCTGATCGTCGAACGCCTCATCTATCTGCGCGAGAAAAATGTCATTCCGCCAAAACTGCTGGACGAAGTGGTGCATGAGCTGAAACAGCGCGGCGTCAGCCCACAAATGCTGGATAAATTGTCCGCTGGTTCACCGCTGGGGAAGGTGTTTGCGGCCGGACTGAAAAATATCAAGAGCTCACCGCAGGTGATGAAGGAATCGATCGAAGAAGCGGGGCGCGGCGCCAGCCACGACATGGAACGGTTTCTGACCACCTTGGGCACCATCGCATCGATCAGCCCCCTGCTCGGCCTGTTCGGTACACTGGTCGGCATGATCGAGATTTTCGGAGCGCAAAACGCCGGGGGTGCCGCGCCTGCCGAATTGGCACATGGCATTTCGGTGGCACTGTACAACACAGCCTTTGGCCTGATCGTCGCCATCCCCAGCATGATCGCATATCGTCACTTCCGCGCGATGGTCGATTCCTTCACCATCGAGATGGAGCAAAAAGCGGTCAAACTGGTGGAAATCGTGCACGGTGAACGCAAATGAATTTTCGGCGCGGCCACGATCGTGAGACTCCGGAAATCAACCTGATCCCTATGATTGACGTGCTGCTGGTGATCCTCATCTTTCTGATGGTGACCACCAGTTACGGAAAGTTTTCTGAATTGCAGATCAATCTGCCGCAGACCGCCGGAGCGGACAGCACGATTCCGGTCAGCAAGCCGATTACGGTCGCGGTAAATGCCAGCGAGCAATACGCGATTGATGGCAAGCACACCACCTTCAAGAATCTGAGTGAGTTCACGCAGGCATTGCGCAAAGCCGCCGGCAGTGAGACTGACCCGGTAATCGTGATCAATGCCGATGCCAAAGCCACGCACCAATCGGTGATCGCCATCATGGAAGCTGCGCGCCAGGCCGGCTACGGCCGCATCACTTTCACCACCCGCAATTCGGACAAGTGAGGCAATGCGCGGCCTGCCATCCTACTGGTATCGCCTCACCCCGCTGCATGCCGTGTTGTATCCGTTCAGTCTGTTCTTCCGCTTCATCACCGCCCTGCGCCGTCTGGGTTACCGTCTGCACCTGTTGTCATCCGTAAAACTGCCGGTGCCGGTGATCATCGTCGGCAATATCAGTGTCGGCGGCACCGGCAAGACGCCGCTTACCCTGAGTCTGGTGCAGCAGATGATCGCCCAGGGCTGGCATCCGGGTATCGTCAGCCGCGGCTATGGCGGAAAGGACGAACCACGGCTGCATGAAGTACAAGTTGACGATTTGGCCGAAGAAGTCGGCGACGAACCATTGCTGATGGCACAACGCAAACTGTGCCCGGTCTGGACCGGGCGCGACCGCCCTGCCGCAGCTCTTGCTCTGCTGCGGGCGCACCCGGAATGCGATGTCATCTTCAGCGATGACGGCTTGCAACATTACCGCTTGCAGCGCGATGTGGAGATTGCCGTCATTGATGGTGAACGACGTTTCGGCAACGGCCTGCTGCTACCAGCCGGCCCGTTGCGCGAACCGGTATCACGCCTGCAACAAGTGGATGCGGTTGTCGTCAACGGCGGGGTGGCACAGGATGGCGAATTCGCCATGCAATTGGAAGGAACACGTTTCTACAACCTGCTCAATCCTGAGTTGACCCGGATGGCCGGCGATTTCATCGGACAACAATTGCACGCCATCGCGGGTATCGGGCATCCACAGCGTTTCTTTTCACATCTGCAACAACTCGGCTTGCAATGTACCCCGCATGCCTTTCCTGACCATCATGCTTATACCCCGTCAGAGCTATGCCTCGATAACGCTGATGCGCTGCTCATGACCGAAAAAGATGCAGTAAAATGCACCGCATTCGCCAGCGAGAAGTGTTGGGTTTTACGTGTGGATGCACAGATCAGCCCGGCCCTCGTTCAACTCATCACTAAAAAGGTAACACCCTAATGGATGCCAAACTGCTTGATATTCTGGTTTGCCCGCTGTGCAAATCCCCGCTGATCTACCGCAAGGCCGAACAGGAACTGGTGTGCAAGGCCGACCGGCTGGCGTTTGCCATCAAGGACGATATCCCGGTGATGCTGGCGGATGAGGCGCGCAGTATGACGGCGGAAGAAGTCGAAAAACTCTGATGCTGGTCTTCAAGGTCGTCATCCCCGCCCGTTTCGCCTCGACGCGATTGCCGGGCAAGCCGCTGCTGGACATCGGCGGCAAACCGATGGTGATCCGTGTTGCCGAACAGGCGGCGCAAAGCGGCGCGCAGCAGATCATCATCGCCACCGACCACGACCCCATTCTCGCCGCCGCCACGCAGCACGGTTTTCAAGCCTGCATGACGCGTACCGATCACAGTAGCGGCACCGATCGCATCGCCGAAGTCGCCGCTCAGCAGGACTGGAGCGACGACACCATCGTGGTCAATGTACAAGGTGACGAACCGCTGATCCCGCCCGCACTGATCCGTGCCGTGGCCCAACATCTGCAAGACCATACCGAATGCGCCATCGCCACCGCCTGCCATCCCATCCACGACGAAGCATCAATACGCAACCCAAACGTGGTCAAGGCGGTGCTGGACAAAAACGGTAACGCACTTTACTTCAGTCGTGCGCCGATTCCCTGGCCGCGCGATGCTTTTGCGCAAAATCAGCCGCTTCCGCAAAATGTCGGCGTGTTGCGCCATATTGGCCTCTACGCTTACCGCGCGGGTTTCCTGCGCGCCTATGGCCAGCTTGCCCCGGCCGCTATCGAACAGACGGAATCGCTGGAACAACTGCGTGCGCTTTATCATGGCTACACGATTGGCGTGGCAGTCACCGATCAGGCACCACCCGGTGGCGTGGACACAGAACAGGATTTACAGGCAGTACGAAGTTTATTCACAGGGCACATTAACCATAGATAAAGGAGCGAACACCATGAGATTGATTCTGCTAGGCGCACCCGGCGCAGGTAAAGGTACTCAGGCCAATTACATCAAGGAAAAATTCGGCATCCCGCAAATCTCGACCGGCGACATGCTGCGCGCAGCGATCAAGGCGGGCACTCCGCTTGGTCTTGCGGCAAAGAAGGTGATGGATGCGGGTAATCTGGTTTCTGATGACATCATCATCAATCTGGTAAAAGAACGCATCAGGGAAGCTGACTGCGCCAATGGTTTTCTGTTTGACGGCTTCCCGCGCACCATCCCGCAGGCGCAGGCAATGAAAGATGCCGGAATCAAGATCGATTATGTGGTGGAGGTTGATGTCGCCGACGGTGAGGTTGTTAAGCGCATGAGCGGTCGCCGCGTGCATCCTGCTTCCGGCCGCACTTACCACGTCGTGTTCAACCCGCCCAAGGTGGCAGGCAAGGATGATGTTACCGGCGAAGATTTGGTGCAGCGTGCAGATGATAACGAGGATACGGTTATCCAACGTCTCGGCGTGTATCACTCGCAGACCAAACCGCTGGTGGAGTATTACACCGCCTGGAACAAGTCCGGCGATGCCAAAGCACCCAAAATCGTTTGCGTACCCGGTGTCGGCAGTGTGGAGTCCATCCGCGACCAGGTGTTCAAGGTGCTCGGCGCATAAGCATGGCAAACAAACCCGTGCTGACCCTGGAAGATGCCCAACGCATCGCCGCCGCTGCGGAAACGGAAGCACGTAGCAACGGGTGGAAAGTAACCATCGCCATCGTTGATGACGGTGGCCACCTGCTCTACCTGCAGCGCAGCCACGATACACAGTTCGGCACGGTGGAGACGGCGATTGCCAAGGCGCATGCCGCCGCCGCTTTTCAGCGTCCGACCAAGGTATCGGAAGATGCGGTATTGAGCGGTCGACTGATCCACCTTGCCTTGCCTGGTGTGATTCCGGCCGAAGGGGGCGTGCCACTTCTGCGCGATGGCGTCGTCATCGGTGGTCTCGGCATCAGCGGGGTGCGTTCGATGCAGGATGGTCAAATTGCGGCAGCGGGGATGAACGCGCTTTAAATCGCAGCGGATTCAACACGCAATCCCAACCCGCTGCAAAAAAGGGTAATATGCCACGGCGTCGCTACTGACACTTCAACCTCGCAACAATAACTGATGGGAGAGTATGGGATGGTGAAAAGGAACGCGTTTTATGCACAATCCGGCGGCGTCACAGCCGTCATCAATGCTTCAGCCTGTGGTGTCATCGAAACCGCACGCAAACACAAAGACAAGATCGGCAAAGTCTATGCCGGGCGCAACGGCATCATCGGCGCCCTCACCGAGGACCTGATCGACACCAGCAAGGAATCAGCCAAGTCTATCGCCGCGCTGCGCAGCACACCTTCCGGCGCTTTTGGCTCCTGCCGCTTCAAACTCAAGGGACTGGAAGAAAACAAGCGCGAATACGAACGCATGATCGAAGTGTTCAAGGCGCACAATATCGGCTATTTTTTCTACAACGGTGGTGGCGATTCCGCCGACACCTGCTACAAAGTCTCGCAACTATCCGAGAAGATGGGCTATCCGGTACAGGCCATCCATGTACCCAAAACCGTGGACAACGACCTGCCGATCACCGACTGCTGTCCCGGCTTCGGTTCAGTTGCCAAATATATTGCTGTCTCCATGCTGGAAGCAAGCTTCGACGTGCGCTCGATGGCAAAAACCTCGACCAAGGTGTTCGTGCTGGAAGTGATGGGACGCCACGCCGGCTGGATCGCCGCAGCGGGCGGCCTGGTGGAAGAACACGGCATCCCGGTCGTCATCCTGTTTCCTGAAATCGAATTCGACCAGAAGAAATTCCTCGCCCGGGTGGATGCCATGGTGAAAAAACACGGCTATTGCAGCGTCGTCGTGTCGGAAGGCTGTCATTATCCGGACGGGCGTTTCCTGGCCGAGCAAGGCTCGCGTGATGCTTTCGGCCATGCGCAACTCGGCGGCGCGGCCCCAGTGGTTGCCAATATGGTGAAGGAAGCACTGGGCTACAAGTTTCACTGGGCGGTAGCCGACTATCTGCAACGCGCCGCACGCCATATCGCATCGAAAACCGATGTCGAACAGGCTTATGCCCTCGGCAAATCCGCCGTGGAGCTCGCGCTCAAGGGTGAGAACGCCGTGATGCCGACTGTGCAGCGCATTTCTGATGCGCCATACAAATGGAAGGTTGGTGTCGCACCACTGTCCAAAGTCGCCAACGTGGAGAAATTCATGCCGCGCAACTTCATCACCAAGGACGGTTTTGGTATCACAGAAAAATGCCGTACCTATCTCACGCCACTGATCAGGGGTGAGGACTACCCTGCCTACAAGAATGGGCTGCCGCAATATGTGCAGCTAAAGAATGTTGCTGTTGTAAAGAAGTTGGCAGGATTCAAAATTTGATGTTCAACACCGCTCCGCAAGGGGCGGTTTTTACTTGGGGAGGGAACGATGTCACCTGCTTTGGGCTTTGCGTTGTTATGTGCAATCGCGGCACTGCTGTACGGTGCTGCTTCGATCAAGTGGATATTGGGTAAATCAACCGGCAGTGAAAGAATGCAGGAAATTGCCGCTGCGGTGCAGGAGGGCGCCTCCGCCTATCTGAACCGGCAATACACCACCATCGCCATCGTTGGCGCCATATTGTTCATCGTTATCTTCGCCGCACTGGGTTGGCAAACCGCCACCGGCTTCGCAATAGGTGCTGTGCTTTCCGGTGCGGCCGGTTTCATCGGCATGCACGTATCGGTACGCGCCAATGTACGCACCGCCGAGGCAGCCAAGGAAAGCCTCAACGCCGCACTGAACGTATCCTTCAAGGGTGGCGCAATCACCGGCATGCTGGTGGTGGGTCTGGGGCTGCTGGGTGTGGCGGGCTATTACGCCTTCCTGACCTCCACCGGCTCAAGCGCTGCCCAGGCAACCCACGCACTGGTCGGGCTGGCCTTCGGCGGCTCATTGATTTCCATCTTCGCCCGTCTCGGTGGCGGCATCTTCACCAAAGGCGCGGACGTCGGCGCGGACTTGGTGGGCAAAGTCGAAGCCGGTATTCCAGAGGATGATCCGCGCAACCCGGCGGTGATTGCCGACAACGTCGGGGACAACGTCGGTGACTGTGCCGGCATGGCGGCCGACCTGTTCGAGACCTACGCTGTAACCATCATCGCCACGATGGTGCTGGGCGGACTACTGATCAGCGGCTCTCCCGAGGCGGTGATCTACCCGCTGGTACTGGGCGGCGTATCCATCATCGCATCCATCATCGGTACTTATTTTGTCACGGCGCGCGAAGGCGGCAAAATAATGAATGCACTGTATCGCGGCCTGGGGGTTTCAGCCGTGCTGGCGCTGGTCGCGTTCTATCCCATCACCACATGGATGCTCGGTGATGGCGTGATGATCGGCGGTCAGCTGGTGACCTCGATGAATCTGTATCTGTCTTCTCTGATCGGCCTCGCGCTGACCGCCGCAATGGTGTGGATCACCGAGTACTACACGGCCACAGAATTCAGCCCGGTGCGCCACATCGCGCAAGCATCCACCACCGGACATGGCACCAACATCATCGCCGGGCTGGGCGTTTCGATGAAATCGACCGCCGCGCCGGTCATCGCGGTGTGCCTGTCAATCTGGGGCGCTTACGAACTGGGCGGGCTCTACGGCATCGCCATCGCCGCGACCTCGATGCTGTCGATGGCCGGCAT
>Ga0172380_10002253_pt1 | contig 30536 bp, 27 predicted proteins | sample Leawe162metaG_FD_119747 | JGI IMG/M metagenome (GOLD analysis project Ga0172380, IMG submission 119747) | Leachate microbial communities from a municipal landfill in Southern Ontario, Canada - Leachate well 162 metaG | ecosystem: Engineered > Solid waste > Landfill > Unclassified | place... | reverse complement strand
TGAAGAAGTTTTTGAAAGTGGGTTTGTGCATGACGCACTGTAGTCTCTATGCTCTACTCGCAGTTTGTAGTTTGATTTGCCAAGCACAAATCCTCTCTCCTGTATAATTTTTTTGCAAAAACCGAGAGATTCTTCGTCATTGGCAACAACTTCTATAGACGAGATAGTTGCGCCAATCTTACTCTTATCATATACGTTTTTATGGATTTTTCCATCACACCCCAAGAAAAGTAGGATGAGAGAAATAAAAAGAGTATTTTTCATTTATAAATCTAACTAAAGTTTTGAAATATGCTCTGCTAGCGCCTCTATCTCAGCATCACTAAGCTTTGAGACTTGTCCTACCATTATTGCCTTCATAGCTCCGCCGTATGCTCCTGACTTGTAGCCCTTAAGCGCGTCTGCTGTTTTTTGAGCACTCCACCCTTTAATGACTTGTGATTTTCCAAGAGCAGCTTTAGAACCGTCTGCTCCATGGCATCCGGCACAAACTTGATATAATTTTGTAGCCTCAATATGAGGCTCAGATACTGCCATCTTTACCTCTTCTACCTTTGCTGCAACCTCTTCTTTTGTTTCTTCAACTTTTGAAATCACCTCCTCTTTTACTTCTAGAGTTTTTTCAACTACTTGCTCTTTGACCTCTTTAGTCGTTTCTAATGCTTCATTTTTTATACCTTGCGCATTTTGAGCTAAACTTTTTTTCTCGGCAGCTGTCTCCTCTGTGACTTGCTTATTTTCACTGCTACACCCTACTAAAAATAGCGCTAACGCCACCGAAATTAAAACTTTCATATCTACCTCCTTTGTTTTGTCGATTCTAGATTATACTCCAAATTTATTACCTTGTCACCCATTGTCTTCTTCCTTTAAGACCATTGCACGATAAGCCTCATCTTTTGGCACCAGCCCAGCCTCATACAGAAACTGCGAGGGCAAAAAGTTAATCTTTTTTATTTTATCATACTTTGCATAACTCAGATAAAGTATATCTTTTGCTCTTGTTACGGCAACATAAAAAAGCCTTCTCTCCTCATCTAAAGAGCCGCCGCGCTGCATCAGTTTTCTGTTTGGAAATCGTCCGTCCATCAAGTCAACTATATAAACTTCTTTGTACTCCAACCCTTTAGAAGCATGGACACTTAAAAGGTTTACACCCTCGCCTTGCGTCAAATCCGACGAACCTAAAATCATAGCGTTTAAAAATCTTTCATGCTCACTGTAGGGCTTTGAGAGCTCCTCTAAAAGCACCATTTTTCTTGCTATTTTAGAGAGAGAATCAACTTTTTGCTTCTCGTCAATCGTGCCATCTTTTAGCATCGCTCTTTTGCTTGCCAAATTCTCAGATATATACTTGTAAATCGCCGATTCTGCAATTTTTTTCACGATAATACAAGGCTGTTTAACGCCTTTTAAATCACGATAAAGAAGATAAAAATCATGCAAAAAAGTAGCACTCTCTTTTGTGAGTTTTGGATGCTTTAAAATAGGATTGCGCATAAATTTATCTTCAAATCCGTATTTTGCAAACTTTCCTACGCTTCCAAGCTCCAAAAAATCATCAAAAAGTCCGAGCTGATGGTTAAGTTTTCGTTTCTCAAAAGGATTATTTATGGACTCATCAGGCGCGTAAAGCCCGTAAAATATACTCCCGTGCCCCAATGTTTTAAAACCGATATAGAGCTCTTTTGCCATGGCACTTCCAATCCCTTTTGCAAACTCAAAAAGATGTATAAACGCCATCATATCAGACTCGTTTACCAGAAGTGTATAAAAATCAAGAACGGCTTTTACCTCACGCGAATCAAAAAAACTCGTTCCCCCTTTTCTCTTACATGTAATTCCAAGCTCCCTAAGACCCACCTCGATACCGTCGGCAGATGAGTTGTTTCTAAAGATAACGGCTATCTCATCTCTGGGTGTTTGCGTGTTGCTTATTTTATATGCTATGTCGTGATACTGATCAAAAAGCTCATCATAAGCGAGCAGCTTTGGCGGTTCCGAGTCATGAGTGCGTGTTACTTCAAGTTTTTTCGGATAAATCCTCTCGTTATGCTCTATAACCTTTGTCGCAAGAGATAAAATCGGCACTGTGGAACGGTAGTTTTTTGTAAGAGTATGCACTATTGCAGTTGGAAATTTTTTGGAAAATGTGCCGATAATTGAGATATCCGCACCGTTAAAAGCGTAAATGCTCTGATCATAATCCCCGACACAAAAGAGTGATGGCGGATTCATAGCGTCTATGAGAGTGCCCTGAAGCGCGTTTGTGTCCTGATACTCATCAACCAAAACCTCTTTATAACCAAGTTCTTTGGTTTTACACATAGCTCTAAAATGCAGAAGCAAATCATTAAAATTTACAAAACCGTACTCTTTTTTTAACGCTTCAAACTCATCGACGATATCTGCATAAATCATGGCAAAGAGCTCATGCTCCGGATATTTGCCCTTTACCCACTCTTCAAAATTGTTTATAAGTTCCGTATTTTGGTAAAAAGAGTAAACATCATAGAGATAGTTTCCACCATAAGGTGAAATTTCGGCACCGATATGCCCGAATGAGCGTTTTTCATAGACACTTCTAAATAGAGTTTTTAGCTCTCTTTGCTGTTTTAGGACGATTTTTTTGTCATGTTTTTTCAGCCATCTGTAACTTACCGCATGAAAAGTTCCCGCATCTATATTTGAGGCTACATCTTTTCCAAAAAAGTCCGCAACACGCTGAACCATTTCTGCGGCGGCTTTATTTGTAAATGTAAGAAGTAAAATCTCGGATGGTTTTACACCTGAAGCCAGAAGATGAGCGATGCGTCCGACAATTGTAGAAGTTTTGCCTGTTCCGGCTGAAGCTATGATGAGATTTTGTTCGTTTGTGGAGGTTGCAGCCGAGTATTGTTCTTCATTTAAACGCGAAAGTGGCAAAAAAAACTCCTATGAAACTAAGAGTGTGATTATACTGATTTAAGCTTATTTAATCGACTTCTACCCACATAACGGTTTTACTAAAACATCACTGTTTTTTGAAATGTCTTTAAATTAAACCTAAAATAAATTTTTTACGATAAAATGTGATATTTACAAATTAGGATTTATTTATAATGAAGGCAGACAGCAGATTACTTGAAATTATTTCTCATGAAACAAAAGATACTATAAATAACATGGATGTTGTTACTCCGACCATATATGCATCTATATTTTCTAGGTTTGCCACTATGCATGATACAGACATTGGTGAAGAAGAAAATATTACTAACAACTTATTGAACGATAAAATTGCTCTTTTTACAAATATGCAGAATCAAACATCTGAAAATACCAAAAAATTGAGTGACTATACCGACAAAGCTATCTTTGCAATAAAAAATGAAAATGAAAAAATTCTTACGGAAGTTTTAGAAGAAACGCAAGAGCTCAAAGAAGAGATAAATAAATTAAAAGAGATAATGTACAAAGATGAACTTACCAATGTTTACAATAGAAAGTGGCTACATGACACCGTACTGGATGAATCTGCTCAAGGCTTTAAAAATTCTGGCGTACTTGCCATTATTGATTTGAATTTCTTTAAAATAGTAAATGACACATATGGACATACGGTAGGAGACAAAGTTCTAGTTTTTATTGCCAACTTGCTTAGAAGAGTAGAAAAAAATGTCGTAAGATACGGTGGAGATGAATTTATTGTTATATTTTCTGATGGAACTACAGAAAACAACGCCCTATTAAAACTCAATGCTGCAAGGGAGAGTCTATTAACTAAGCACTTAAAGGTTAAAGACGTCTCCTTTAAAATGAGTTTTTCAGTTGGTGTTCAAGAGTTTAAAAAAGGTGACAGCTTAAGTGAAATAATTGAAAAAGCTGATATAAACATGTATAACGATAAAGCAGAAATCAAAAAAAGAATTCCAAACATTTAATAATAAGATTACTTCGTCGCAAACTCCTAGCAATAACAGTCATTGTAAGTCCTTTTCGTCATTGCGAAACTTTATTTTCTTCCGTCATCCAATAAAGATAACGGAAAAAAATAGGTCTATTTTAAAAAATGCTCCAGCAACTTATTGGTTGGGATTTTTGTCAAGTCTGAAGGAAGATTTATTTTCATACTTTTTTTGTTGCCGTTATCAAGTAGCTCAACGATTTGGTTGTTAATAGCTTTTGGCGCCGCAAGAGCCCAAGTCTCATGAGTGTGACTTTGAAGGGCGTCTTTTATCTGCTCCCCAATCTCCTTAACTCTTCTGCGCTCCCACTCTAAAACAAGATTATGGTCTTCACCGGCACCGCTGCCGCCCGCACTTTTAAAATTTCCATGCTGGTCAGATACTTTTTCGCTCAATCTTTTATGCGTCTCAGCGCTCTCACTGCTCTCAAGAAGCTCTAAAGACTCCCTACCGAGCGGGTCTTTTTTTGTTTCAAATAATTTAAAATGTTGTAAATCAGTAATTACGATAAGTTTTGGTAACATAGGTACTCCTGCTAACTCATTATTTAATGAATTATAATTTAAGATATATAACAACTTCATTCTATCAAGAAATTGTAAAAATAATCTTTAAAAACAACAAAAAAATAGAATATCTCGTATAAGCATATCCTCACTACAATTGAGATATAATCGCGAAATTATTTATGCAATTTAAGGTCAATTACATGTCATCAAACAGCTACGAACCGCAACTTACGGAAGATAAATTTTATAAAATTTGGGAAGAGAGAGGCTACTTTGAGGTGGATGGCAACAAAGCCATTCAAGAAGAGGGGAAAAACTTCTCCATCATGATGCCTCCGCCAAATGTCACGGGACGCCTGCACATCGGTCATGCGCTTACATTTACGCTTCAAGATATCATCACACGCTACAAAAGAATGGATGGATACAAAACTCTTTGGCAACCGGGGACTGACCATGCGGGGATTGCGACGCAAAATGTCGTTGAAAAACAGCTTCTTGCAGAGGGAACAACCAAAGAAGAGATAGGCAGAGAGGCGTTTTTAAAAAGAGCGTGGGAGTGGAAAGAAGAATCTGCCGGAATCATGACACAACAGCTTCGCAAAATGGGAGTAAGTCCCGCTTGGAAGCGTGAGCGATTTACCATGGATGAGGGGCTTCAAAAGTCCGTAAAAGAGGCGTTTGTACATCTCTATAATCAAGGGCTTATCGTTCGTGGAAACTACATGGTAAACTGGTGTACGCATGACGGCGCACTTAGTGACATAGAAGTTGAGCATGAAGACCATGACGGCAAGTTTTACCACATCCGCTACCCGTTTGCGGACGGAAGCGGCTTTGTAGAAGTTGCGACTACAAGACCTGAAACATACTTTGGCGATACCGCTGTCATGGTGCATCCCCAAGATGAACGCTACAAACATCTTTTGGGCAAAAAAGTAAAACTTCCGCTAACAAGCAGAGAAGTAGCCATAATCGCCGATGAGCATGTCGATATGACATTTGGAACGGGTGTGGTAAAAGTTACTCCCGCACACGACCAAAACGACTACGAAGTAGGCAAACGCCACGACTTGGAATTTATTACTGTTTTTGATGAAAAAGGGATTTTAAACGAGTATGCAGGGGAGTTTCAAGGACTAGAGAGACTTGCCGCTCGTGATATTATCGTCAAAAAACTCTCCGATGAGGGCTTTATCGTAAAAATCGAAGACCACAAACATCAAGTGGGACACTGCTACAGATGTAAAAATGTAGTCGAACCTTACATCTCAAAACAGTGGTTTGTTAGAAGCGAAGTGGCTAAAAAATCTATTGAGAAGACAAACAACGGCGAAGCGAAATTTTTCCCGCCACACTGGATAAACTCATACAACTCTTGGATGGGAGATTTGCGTGACTGGTGTATCTCCCGTCAGCTTTGGTGGGGGCATCAAATCCCTGTTTTTTACTGCGGCGATTGTGATCATGAGTGGGCAAGTCTTAAGGATGCAGAGCATGCGTGTCCAAAATGTGCTTCAAAAAACATAGCGCAAGACCCAGATGTGCTTGACACTTGGTTTAGCTCTGCACTCTGGCCGTTTTCGACTCTTGGTTGGGGAAATGGCGATGTTGATATGGACAGGCTTTTTACTTCACAAGATATGAAAGATTTTTATCCAAACTCACTTCTCATCACAGGTTTTGACATCCTCTTTTTCTGGGTGGCTAGAATGATGATGATGGGCGAGAGCTTCATTGGCGACCTTCCGTTTAACCACATCTATCTTCACGCACTCGTTCGTGATGAGCATGGACAGAAGATGAGCAAATCAAAAGGCAATGTTATCGACCCGCTTGACATGGTTGAGAAATACAGTGCCGACATACTCCGCTTTACTCTTGCCATCTCTGCGGCACAAGGGCGTGATATCCGTATGAGTACGGACAAGCTGGAGCAGAACCGCAACTTTACAAACAAGCTCTACAATGCGGCAAAATTCCTTCAAATGAATGTTGAAACATTCCCTGATTTGAGAGGTTTTTGTGTTGAGAGCGACCTTGGAAGATATATGCTCTCTCGCCTCAACATGGCTACACTTGAGGTTCGCGCGTGTTTTGATGAGTACAGATTTAACGATGCGGCAACGGTGCTTTACCGCTTTTTATGGAATGAGTTTTGTGACTGGGGGATTGAACTTAGCAAGGCTGACAAAGGTGCTATCGTAGAACTTGGAGCGATTTTTAAAGAAGCGATGAAGCTTCTACATCCGTTTATGCCCTTCATCACAGAGTATCTCTACCATGAACTCTCAGGCACGAGCTTAGAGAGCGGTGACTCAATCATGCTGATGAAGTATCCGTTTAAAACCAAAAAACGAGAAAAAGATGAGGCGAAATTTGAGCTTATCATGGACGCCATCGTCTCTATCCGCCGTGCCAAAGTTTTGGTTGATTTGGCAAACCAGAAGATAGAAAAAGCATATGTAAAGATGGAGGGCATCTCCGAAAAAGAGCAAGAGTCGATGAGACCGTTTATCTCAAGACTTGCAAAAGTGGAAGTTGTGGAATTTACGGACAAAAGAATAGAAAATGCCATAAGCGACATCTCTAAAATGTGCGAGACTTTTATCCCGACACAAAGTATCGACCTCACGCCTATCATCAGCCGTCTCACAAAACAGGATGAAAAACTCCAAAAAGAGATAGACAAAATCGGCGGTATGTTGAATAATCAACGCTTTGTTGCAAATGCGCCTGAGGATGTTTTAGCAAAAAACCGTGAACTGTTGGCAGATGCACAGGATAAGCAGACAAAAGTAAGAGAGCAGTTACACTCACTGCAAAACTAAAATGAGCAAACTTTTCGAACCCAAACTTTTTACTCTGCTAAAATCCGGCATTAGCAAAGAGCAGCTTGTCACCGATATCTTTGCGGGTATTGTGGTGGGCATCGTTGCGCTTCCTCTCTCTATCGCTTTTGCGGTGGCTTCGGGAGTATCGCCTGAAAAAGGGCTAATTACCGCCATCGTTGCGGGTTTTATCATCTCGTTTTTAGGCGGAAGCAGGGTTCAAATCGGAGGTCCAACGGGAGCTTTTATCGTCATCCTCTATGCCATAGTCGAGCAGTACGGCGTGGATGGTTTGATGGTCTCTACAATGATGGCGGGGGTTATCCTCATAGTTTTTGGGCTTTTGCGCCTTGGCAATCTTCTCAAATACTTTCCCCATCCGCTTATCGTGGGCTTTACAAGCGGGATTGCGGTGGTTATCTTCTCCACCCAGATAAAAGATGCGCTTGGGCTTACTATTGAAGAGCTTCCCTCTGAATTTTTCCAAAAATGGGTGGTCTATTTTTCAAATATCGGCAATACTAACATGTACGCACTTGGCATTACGCTTGCAACCATACTTATAACAATATATTCAAAAAAAATAACGACTAAAATCCCAGGCTCGTTTATTGCCATAATATTTATTACTCTAGTTGTGCAGATAGCAGATATTCCCGTTACTACAATTGAGTCGTTCTTTGGTGAAATCCCAAACACGTTTAGCTTTGCAATCCCAAATATAGACCTAAATAGTCTCTACATCTACATCGCCCCAGCTCTTACCATCGCACTGCTTGGAGGAGTAGAATCGCTTCTCTCGGCGGTAGTAGCAGATGGCATGATTAGCGGCAATCACCGCTCAAACACTGAACTAATAGCACAAGGCATAGCAAACGTAGTAACACCGTTTTTTGGCGGCATCGCCGCAACGGGAGCAATTGCCAGAACTGCTACCAATGTTAAAAATGGCGGAAGAACTCCTATTGCGGGAATAGTTCATGCTCTAACACTGCTGCTTATCATGCTTGTTTTTGCAAGCTACGCAAAACTGATTCCTATGGCCTCCCTTGCGGGAATTTTGATTGTGGTTTCGTATAACATGAGTGAATGGCGCTCTTTTGTCTCAATTTTAAGAGGCTCACATTTTGATATCATCGTTCTTCTTACCACATTTTTATTGACAGTATTTGTTGATTTAACTGTGGCTATAGAGATAGGCGTTGTTCTCTCTTCGCTGCTCTTTATGAAAAGAATGGCAGACATCGGCATAAAAACTCCATGCAGAGTTGACAGTGACCTGCTTGAGGATTACTCAGGCTTGCCTGATGGCATCTCAATCTACGAGATAAGCGGTCCGCTCTTTTTTGCCTCTGCAAAGCAGTATACAGAGGTTATAAAAGATATAGGATTTAAAAGCAAAATTTTAATTATTCGTATGCGCCATGTCCCTTTTGTGGACTCAACCGCACTTCACAACTTTGAAGAGATGATTAAGACACTGCAAAAATCTAATGTAAAATTGGTACTCTCAGGTGTTGATAGCACGGTTTTACAAGATTTGAAAAAGCATGGCATAACGTCGCTAATCGGGGATGAAAATATACTTGACTCCTTTGATAAAGCGTTAAAACATGCAAAAAATATAGTTATCTAAAGGTACAGAATTTGTTTGATTTAAAAAAATATTCCCAAAAAAATATCAAAAACGATATTTTGTCGGGTTTAGTAGTTGCAGTTGCGTTAGTCCCTGAGGCTATTGCCTTTAGTTTTATCGCAGGAGTAAGCCCGATTGTCGGACTTTACACCGCTTTTATTTTAGGTATTATCACCTCTTTAATCGGCGGAAAACCTGGAATGATAAGCGGGGCTACAGGTGCAGTCGCAGTTGTATTTGTAGGTCTTGGCATTGAAGCAAGCGCGCTTCTCTCATCAAGCGGCGTAAGCGGTGAGGCTCTTGCACTTGGTGTGCTTCACTACATACTTCTTGCCACTGTTTTAGCAGGAGTTTTGCAGGTAGGCATAGGAGCGCTAAAGCTCGGTAAATTTATCCGTCTGGTTCCGACTCCGGCAATTCACGGCTTTGTTAACGGGCTTGCAATTGTTATCGCAACTTCACAATTTAAATTTTTCCAAAATCAAGGCTACATGATGTACATCTTAGTTGCTTTAACTATGTTTGTTATGTACATTCTACCAAAATACACAAAAACAGTACCTGCCGGACTTGTAGCCATTATTACTATTACTTTGGGGGTTTATTTTACAAACACTAACACGCTTCTTCTAAGCGGTATGGCGGATATGAGCCAGTTTGCGGGACAGCTGCCGAGTTTTGTCGTCTCTGATTATCTATTTAGCTTTGAAGCTATTATGATGGTGCTTCCTTATGCCGTAATCGTCGCTCTTGTTGGCATTATAGAATCACTTCTTACCCTCTCGGTTTTAGATGAACTAAGCAACACGAGAGGCAGCGCGAACAAAGAGTGTATAGCTCAGGGCACTGGAAATATTACATGCGGATTTTTCGGCGGCATGGCAGGATGTGCCATGATTGGACAAAGCATCATTAACTACACATCTGGGGGAATTGGACGGCTCTCATCATTTGTCGCGGCAGTGGGGCTTATAATCCTAGTCGTATCTATGAGCGGCATCTTAAACGCCATTCCTGTTGCGGTGTTAGTTGGAATCATGTTTATGGTGAGCATCGGCACGTTTGAGTGGTCAAGCTTCTCTAGGTTAAGCCGTATGCCCCGTACCGACGCTTTTGTAATGGTTGCAGTAACGGTTATCACTGTAGTTGAAGATTTAGCTGTTGCGGTCATTGCGGGCGTTATCGTCTCCGCTCTTGCATTTGCATGGAAGAACGCTCGCATTCGTTCAAAAAGCCATGTAGAAGCAGACGGAACGAAAGTTTACGAACTTGACGGTCCGCTCTTTTTTGGAAGTGCAACAACATTTGGAGATAATTTTGACATATTAAACGATCCGCCAAAAGTAGTGATTGATTTTAAAAATGCCAGAGTTATGGACGCCAGCGGTGTTGAAGCGGTTGATATGATTACAAAAAAATATGAAGAGAGTGGCAGAAACCTGCTTCTTCGCCACTTGAGCGCGGACTGCAAGGCAATACTCAAAAAAGCCGGACCGCACTGCACCTACGAAGAGGATGATCCGACATACAAAGTAGCATACAACTACTAAGAGAGCAGGTGCTCCCTCGGCTCGCCAAAATGGTATCCTTGGGAGTAATCAACCCCAAGTTCCTCTATTTTTGCCTGTACATCTGCACTGTGAACAAACTCCGCTATGGTTTTAATATTGCTTTTTTTACAAAGCAAAACAATAGCTTCCACGATAACCAAACTCTTTTTATCGGTTAAAATATTTTTCACAAAAGAGCCGTCAATTTTTATGTAATCTGGTGAGAACTCTAAAAGTCTAGAGAAATTAGAACTTTGAGAGCCAAAATCATCTATGGATATCTTAAAACCGTGATATCTTAGTGAATTAAGCTGAGCAAGTATCTCAGGCGTGTTGAGCGTGTCTATATCCTCAAGCATCTCCAAAGAGACTTTTGAGGGACTTATACCATACTTTTTTGCGCATTTTAAAAGCTGTTCTTCAAGATAATCAAGATGCAAATCCGTACTTGTGATGTTTATTGAAAACTCATAATCAGTATCGCTAAATTTTTTAAAACTCTGCTCTATTACGCTTTTTGTAACTAGAGTAAGCGTACCAGTTAATCTTGAAGCCTCCATAAACCTGATTGGAGGAGTGAGTATGCCGTTATCACAAATCCTAATTAGACACTCATACTTCTCTATTTTATTTGTTTTATTATTGACGATGGGCTGATAATATGTGACAAGCTGCTCTTTTTCAAATGCTTCTTTTATTTTGTATACCCAGTATATATTTTCCTGTTGTTTTTTTATAAAAGCAGAACTTGGGTCATATATTTTATATGAAGACCTTTTGTGCTCTCTTAGCTCTTTTATTGCGGTTCTTGCGTGATTTAGTATCTCTGTACCGCTGCCAAGAGCTATACCGATACTAATAGAAATTTTTATATCAATCTCATCAAAAAGTGTTATCTCGGTCTGGTCAAAAAAAGAAATCATAGAACTTGCAGCCTCAGAGAGCCTCTTTGAACTCATGGTATCTAAACATACAACTACGAACTCATCAGAATTTAACCTAAAGAGCTTAGCTGTTGAGGGTTTTGCTATGGCAATCAATCTTGCTATCTCAACCAAGGCGGCATCACCAGCCTCAAAACCGTATGTGTTGTTTATATTGCTGAAGTTATCTATATCTATCAAAAAAATATTCACATACTCCAAGCTTTGAACATATTTCATCAAAGCGAATCTGTTTTCTACTTCTGTAAGCGAATCATATAAATTATTCATACTAATTTTCTCTTACAACAATATAGCTTTGAGGCTTTATTGATTTGTATTTTGGCATACTCATACCGATAGTGGCGTTTATATATGTAGGGTCTGCAATAACGAATTTCTTTGATTTTACCATCACCTCATCTCCTTCTATTGGAACATAAACTGCTGTAGCCATGTGGTCGGAGTACTTGACGCCAAGAACACTTACTCCAAAGAGCTCTTTTATCAAGTACGAAAAGAGTACCGCTCTATCCTCGCAATCTGACTTATCAAAGTAGAGAGTCTCTTGCGCGAACATAACCTTTTCTCTACCGAACTGCTCATTATCTTGCTCGTATTTAAACGATTTTTGAACAAAATTAAGCACAAAATTCATTGCTTCACTAGCTTTTTTTCCATCAATATGCCTCTTTAGCGATTTCGCCAAATCTCTGTATGTTATGTCATCAACTGGCGCATTAAAAAATGTCTCATAGTCCGCCTGAGGGTATGAAGCCATAAAATCTATAAGATTTTTATTATAAGAAAACTCCACTCCGTACTCTTTTCCCGAGTAGGAGAAGTTTAAATTTTTGCTCTTTATATCTATTTCAAGGTTAGGAAGAGTTTTTAAAGAGAGGTCAAGCTCTCTTGTAGAACCAGGATAATCCTGCTTGTAAGAGAAAATCCTTCCGGGGCTCCCTTTTGCATAATTTGCAATAACGTAATATTTTTTATTATCAAATTCATAATTTGGAGTTGAATATATCGTCTTTTTTGAGTGGTGCAGCAAAACTATATGTTTGCCTTCTAAGCCGATTTTTACCGCATAACCAAGCTTGTTAAATATAAACCAGCTAAGAAGATTAGAATTTTCTTGATTTGCATATGTCATGTTTGAAATTTTCGAAACAAGCAGATAAAGACCCCAGTCATTGAGGTTCATTTTTTGCGAAATTCTATTGATCTCTAAAAGCAGAGGCTCGTAGTCGCTATTTGCTGCACTGCTGAAAAAATTTACCACACCGACTTGACTTTGAGGATAGTAGTTTGCGTTTTTGATGCCAACTGGAATATCAAGTGCTAGTTTTGTACCAAAAAAATCAAAAGTGATATCTTTTGGCTTTTTTTCTTCTATACGAACTACTATCTCAGGCTCTTTTGGCACGATTACCGGCACTGGCTCTTTTTGAAGTTCTTCTCTTATTTTTATAACTACCTTTGGGCCAACAGGCTTTATTTCCTGAGGCTTTGCCGCTTCTATATCAAGTGGCTTTGGTTTTTCGTAAAGAGGCTCGGATTTATAAGCTTTATAAGCCTCCCACTCCTGTTTTAAGTAGTTATTAAAAGCATTATCTCTCTCATCTTTATAGCTCTTAAATGAGCCAGATTGAGATTTTTTAAAATCTTTAAAACTTTGCTGCGCGCTAAGTGTTGTGAAACCAACCAATACTATTATACTAAAACGGCCAAACAGCCTGAATAATTTTGGTTCCCCAACCTTGTTCCATTGCACGCTCAACATCTCCTTCTGTTTTATAAAGAATTTTTGCTTCACTCATTTGTGAAGAGTTTATTCTATTATCCTGATCTATATCATACGGACGAATAACTCCGCCTATCTGTATTATCTGCTTCTGATTATCAACCAATATCTCTCTTTTTCCAGAGATAAAATAGTTGCCATTTTGTAAAACCTTAACGATTCTAGCTGATACGGTAGTCGTAAAAGAAGCGTCTTTTGTAGCGCTTCCCTGCCCTTGATAGGCATTTTCAGAGCTACTTCCAAGTCCGAGACTTGCTATACCGTTGAGCTTGGAAATTGCAGAATTTACCGCTGAGTTATTACCGCCGGAAGTAAATGTCGGACCACCCAAGCTCATCGAATCGCTTTCGCTCAGTTTTTTTGAGCCACTACTTGAACTTTGCGCATTTTCAGAGATAACAACTGTTACTATATCGTTTACATGCATCGCTTTGTGGTCTGAGAAAAGAGGATTATCCCCCTGACCAAAAACACTTCCAACAGATGTAAAATCTTTGTTGTCTTCACGTGAAGGCATCTCCTCCACATATACAGGAGGTTCAAAGTCAATCTCAGGATCTGTTAGTTTCGCCGTACAGCCGGAAAAGAATAGTATAACATAAATAGGCATCGAAAATATTAAAAAACTTTTTATCATAATTATCTCTTTTAGAGTTATCTCTCTTTATTTAGTTGAGGTCTCTGATTAAATCAAGATTAGATTGCCGCACCTCCTGCAGAGGCTCGCAATGACCGTCATTGCGAGGAGTTTACGACGAAGCAATCTATGTTTGTTCAGAAAGTTCAGTTATAATGATAGCAATAATAGTTCCAAAGAAAAAAGGCAGTAAAATGAGTTTAAGAGATAAAATAAACGAAGATGTAAAAGATGCCATGAAGGCAAAGGACACAAAAAAAAGAGATGCCCTAAGACTTCTTATGAGCGCTTTTAAACAAGTAGAAGTTGATGAGCGAAAAGAGCTAAGTGATGAGGATGTTATAAAAATCATACAGTCTCAAGTTAAAAGAAGAGACGATGCTGCTGCGCAGTACAGAGATGCCGGGCGTGATGACCTGCTTCAGATAGAACTTGATGAAATAGCATACTATAAAGAGTATCTGCCTGCGCAACTGAGCGATGATGAACTAGCCTCTGCGCTTAAAGTGATAATAGCAAAAGCTGGAGCTGCAACTCTAAAAGATATCGGAAAAGTTATGGGAACGGCAAGTAAAGAGTTATCAGGCAAGGCTGATGGCAAAAGAATAAACGAGTGTGCAAAAACTCTGCTCTCTTAAATTAACACTAAAGTTTGGTTTTTAAATCACCCAAACTTTAGTTTTTTAAGTGCAGCTTCCTCATCATCTTCTCTCATTAGAGATTCGCCCACCAAAAAGGCATCTACACCAGCCTTTGATAGATCTTCCAGCTGTCCATGCTCATATATTCCGCTCTCTGCGACGATTATTTTTCCGTTTGGAATCATGGGAATAAGCTCATAAGATAGATTCATATTCATCTCAAAAGTTTGAAGGTTTCTGTGATTTATCCCTATAATGTCGCTTCCTGCATAGATGGCTTTTACCAAATCACTCTTGTCGTGCACCTCAACAAGCGCTTCCATACCAAGATGTCTTGTGTAGCCCAAAAGCTCTTTTAACTCACCTTTGCTAAGGGCCGCCGCGATAAGAAGTATAAAGTCTGCACCGTGAACCATTGCCTCTAAAATCTGATATTTTGAGATTATAAAATCTTTTCTAAGCAGCGGGATACCCACGTATCTTCTAATCTGTCCAAGATAATCGAGATTTCCTTGAAAAAAATGCGGCTCAGTCAAAACGGAGATAGCACTTGCACCACCGCGCTCGTAGTTTTGCGCTATTGCTATGGGGTCAAAATCTTCACGGATTACTCCTCTTGATGGAGAGGCTTTTTTCACCTCTGCGATTATTCTGTACGGGTCCTCTTTTGTAGCTGTCAGATATGGAAACACATCTCTAGGAGCTCGTGCGTTAAAAGCGAGTGAGCGTCCAAGCCAATCAAGCGAAAACTCTTTTTCTCTCTTTACCAAATCTTCTTTTGTTTTTTTAATTATTTCATCTAAAATCATTCTTTTTTGCTGCCCTTTTTATTTTTTGTTACACTTCTTTATTGCTTCAATGTGCTTGAGCACCTCTTCATTGTCGCTTCCATCCATATTTTCAATTGATTTTATAACTTTTGCCGCTTCTTTGCAGTTTCCGAGTTTATAATACCCCCACGCAAGAGAGTCAAGATAGTAGATAGAGTTCGGCTCGATTTTTAGAGCCTCTTTAACATATTTTATCCCTTTTTTAACATCTATGTCATGGTCTATTAGAAGATAGCCGAGATAGTTTAGATACATCCCTTCCCTCTTTACCTCAATAACATCTTGAAGTTTTGCAATTACCCTCTTTTGCATAGCTTTGTCGCTTTTATCCTCGCTGCTCTCATACTCAAATATGGCGCTTTGTCCAAGAAATGATATCTCGCCGCTCTCATCGTAGAGCTCTTTTGCCTTGAGAGCGGCTTTTTTATAATCTTTTGCTTGAATATAGAGCTGTAGTAATAGCTCGTTGTCGCTGTTGCTCTCTTCTAAAAACTCTATCATCTTTGGATAATCTTTTTTATAGCCGTATATCTGGACTATTTTATTTGCGATATCTTTGCTTGGGTCTATTTTATAAAGTCTTAGATAGGTAGAGAGAAGCCCCTCAATATTGTTATCATTGCTGTAAAATCCGATAAGCTTACTGCATATAGAAGCCGAACATCCGTGAATCCTCGAATGAGACTCAAGTTGTGCTATGGCATCTTTTTTTCTCTCTAAGTTGACGTATAAAATAATCGCCATCTTCTCTAAGATTTTTTCGTTGTAATCTTTGACGTAGGCACCTTCTAGATACTTCAATGCCGTGTTGAACTCTTTGAGTTTTACATATATCTCGCTTACCAAAAGATAATCATCAACACTTTTTGACTTCTCTACAAGCCTCATGGCAAGCTCTTTTGCTTCAGTCAATCTATCTGCTCTCATCAGCGCAATAGCTTTAATTCTAGCAAGCTCAAAATCATCGACACTTTTCCCCGCAATCTCATCAATCCTTTTTATTGCTCTCTCATTATCTTTGGCTGCGAGATTGTTTTTTAGTGAGCGGTAGAGATACTCTTTTTTCTTTGACTCTTTATAGAGAGTATCAAACAGGCTTGATGAATTATTATAATCTCCAATTTCTTCGAGATAGAGCGCTGAGAGTATATACAAATCCTCATGCTCAAAAGTTTTCTCATGCCCTTTTTGAGCTGATGGCAGAGTTGCCGCACAACCGCCAAATATAAGAAGCGTAAGTGCTATAAATAGAAATCTTGCCGTATTACGCATCAATAACTCCTGGACACTCAAGTTTTAACTCATCGACTCTAGTTTTAAAATAGTCCCAAAAAGGAAAGGTTCTGCACTGCATTGGTCTTACTTCATAGATAGCACAACCGTTTGAGGCTCTGTCATAAAAAGCGCACTCGTAGCTCTCACCCAATTTTCTCTCTTTTATCGAGTATTTGTAGCCGTTTTTAAAAAGGTAGTTTTGCGTAAATTCTTCAATGCCAAGTCCCAAGAATTTGGATATATCCTCTATCTCGCGACTATTTACATGTATATATCCGCTCTCTCCCGTACAGCATCTTGCCTGACACGTAGAGCACGCGTTAGCATCAAAAGAGTAACTGTATCCGTCTTGTTTCATTATATTTGACATTTTATGCTTTGTGTCCGTGCTTTTTCATATATCTCTTTGGCTTTTTGCGAAAACTCTTCACTCTCAAAACTTATAAACGGCGGCCAGATTTTCATAAGCGATTTGGAGCCGTTTTTGGCATGAACCATAACCAGCGATGCTACTCTGTCTATTTTTGGATGAATAAACTGAACATCCACAACCCTCATCTTTACCCTATCAAGCTCTGAACAAATCAGCCCAAACTGAGATGCGTCATAGCAAAATATAAAATGTGACCTCGGTTTTAAGAGTCTTGAGACCTTTTTGAAAAATTTATTTAGCGGTAAATTGACATTATACCTCGCATTAAACAACATCTCATTCTCGCTCTTTGTTACGCCGTCATGGTAAAAAGGAGGATTTGAGATTATATAGTCATACTTAACATCTTCCTCGAGCTCTAAAAAATCTTTTTTATGAATTTTATAATCTATTTTATTAACTCTTGCATTTATCGTTGCATACTCTACAAAAGCGTCCTGTTTCTCAACTGCTTCAAGCTCGACTTTTTTATTGTCTCTTGCGACTAAAAGTCCAACTATGCCGCACCCTGCTCCGACATCCAAAACTTTTCCGCTGGGTTTAAAAGAGTTTATAAAATCATACAAAAAAACGGAATCGCTATTATAGCAATACCCATCTTGCGGCTGATAAAGAAGCATACAAAACCTTTTAGAGTATAATTTCGCAATTATATTATTAAAGGCATTAAATGATAATTATTCCGGCTAGGCTTGCTTCAACAAGGTTTCCACAAAAAGTACTTGCAGATATCGGCGGACTTCCTATGGTAGTTAGAACTGCTCAAAGAGTTGCTCACTTAGGCAGAGTTGTAGTGGCGGCGGATGATGAGCTTATAATTTCTACATGTAAGAAATATAACATCGAAGTAATGATGACATCAACAACGCACAAAAGCGGAACAGACCGCATCAACGAGTGTGCAAATATTCTGAATTTGCCTGATGATGAGATTGTTATAAATGTTCAGGCAGATGAGCCGTTTATTGAAACAGAGGTCGTAGAAATGCTCCTTAAAAGGTTAAATACGCTAAAACAAAACGGCGAAGAGTTTATAATGGCAAGCTGTTACAACTCCATAAACGATGAAGCAGCAAAAGACCCAAATCTTGTAAAAGTAGTACTCGACAGCGATGACAACGCCATCTACTTTTCACGCTCTCTTATCCCTTATAACAGAGGCGGAGGCGCACAATATTTCGGTCACATAGGCATCTACGGCTTTAGCAAAAAAAGCCTGCATGATTTTTGTAACCTCAGTGATGCGCCGATAGAGGATATTGAGAAACTAGAGCAGCTTCGCGCTATTTACCATCAAAAAAAGATAAGCATGGTTAAAGTTGCAAGTACAGGTTTTGGGATAGATACAGAGGAAGATTTAAAAAGAGCGGTTGAGATATTCTTATAACACACTAAAGAGAACTTGTCCTCTTTAGTGGCAGGGACCAAAGTCCCTACAACCACCTAAAGCTACGAAAAACAAGTTTTCGAGAAAAGGCGTTATTTTTGGTATTTTAGATATTATCTCTAATACCTAAATCTGCTACAAGTTTAAGATAAGCATCTTTATTTGTCTTTTTGAAGTACTTCATAAGACGACGACGTTGTCCTACTAGTTTTAAAAGACCAAGTCTTGACGCGTGATCTTTCGTAAACACTTTTAAGTGCTCAGTTAGCTCACTGATTCTATTTGTTAATAGAGCAATTTGAACTTCACTTGAACCAGTGTCATTCTCGTTGCGACCGTATTTTGCAACAATTTCTTGTTTTTTAGCCGAATTTAAAGCCATAATAGCCTCCAAAAGGTATTTTAATCTAACAGTCACACATATTAGTGTATAAAGTTGAAGTGAAATAATATCCAATTTCTACTTTTATTTCAACTTCTTTTGATATAATTTACAAAAATAAAATAAAGTAATACTTATGTTAATAACTCGTGCTAGTGAGTATGCGATACTCTCTCTTATTGTTTTGTCGAAAGCTTCCTCTCCGATGGATAGCGAAACACTCTCAAACCAACTCTCTATTCCAAAAAGTTTTCTAGCTAAAATTCTTCAAGCAATGGCTAAACACGGCATCTTGAAGTCATTCAAAGGCGTAAACGGCGGTTTTTCGCTTGCATTAAATCCAAAAGATATAAACATGCTTGATGTTATGTCATCCGTCGAGGGAAAAGCGCCTGCTGTTTTTGACTGTGCTCCTTCAATGTACTCATGTCCCTCAGGCAAAGCACCGCTCTGCTCTCTGTGGCCATTTCTAAATAAACTACAAGGGAAGATAGACTCTTTTTTAGCAGACTTGACTTTAGCAGATATTTTAGAGTAAAAATTTGGCAAAAAAACTAACAACAAGACAGCAAATCGGTACAACTTTAAACTTTTTGCTAGGTCAAAAAGATTTAAGTGTTGTTGTTTTTGTAATGGCTATTTTAGCTATTATTATCGTTCCTCTGCCCTCTGCAATACTCGATGTTTTGCTGACAGTATCCATAGCATTATCAGTTTTAATTCTGCTAATCTCGCTCTATGTTCCAAAACCGACGGATTTAACTACATTTCCAACACTAATTTTAATCATAACGCTTTTTAGACTATCATTAAACATAGCCACTACCAGAATGATACTTAGCAACGGACATGAAGGACCAGAAGCGGTGAGCGACATAGTAACTAGCTTTGGTGAGTTTGTTGTCGGTGGAAATTATGTCATCGGTATTGTCATTTTTTCGATTCTCGTTCTTATCAACTTTATGGTTATCACAAAAGGCTCGACAAGGGTTGCAGAGGTTGCAGCTCGTTTTACACTTGATTCGATGCCCGGAAAACAGATGGCGGTTGATGCGGACTTAAATGCAGGTCTTATCGATGACGCGGAGGCTAAAAAAAGAAGAGCGGACATACTTCAAGATGCTAACTTTTACGGAGCAATGGACGGTTCTAGCAAATTCGTAAAAGGTGATGCGGTTGCCGGCATTATAATTACCCTTATAAACATTATCGGCGGATTTTTAATAGGTGTCTTTCAACACGACATGACGGTTGCCGACAGTGCTTCTACGTTTACACTCTTAACAATTGGTGATGGATTGGTTTCTCAAATTCCTGCACTCATCATGTCAACCGCAACAGGTATTATGATTACGCGCTCTTCTGGAGAGGGAGACAACTTCGCTGATGGCGCCATCAACCAGATTATGGGCAATGCAAAAATCATGATGATTGTAGGTTTCATTATGATTCTTTTTGCTCTTGTTCCAGGTCTTCCTACCGCTTCAATGGGATTCGTAGGAATTATGTTCGCACTTCTTGGCTGGTCTATCTACAAATATGAAAAAGGCGAGCTTACTATACTCAACATAGAGGGCATCCTCACGCCAAAAGAGAGAGAACTTAAGGCAAAAGAAAAAGCTGCCGCTAGACCTGCAAAAACAAACGAAGAGATTGCAAAAGAGGAAGAGACTGCGCTTGAAGATATATTAAAAGTAGAGATGCTAGAACTCACCCTCGGTTATCAGCTTATTCGTCTTGCAGACAGTGCGCAAGGAGGGGATTTGCTAGAGCGAATCCGTTCAATGAGAAGAAAAATAGCATCTGATTTTGGTTTTTTAATGCCTCAGGTGCGCATCCGCGACAACCTGCACCTGCAACCTCAACAATATCAGATACTCTTAAAAGGTATTGCAATCGGCGAGGGCAAGATTATGCCTGACAAATTTTTGGCAATGGACAGCGGCATGGCAACCGGAGAAATAAAGGGAGAGCCTACAAAAGAGCCTGCTTTTGGGCTTGATGCGATGTGGATATCTCCTGAGCTTAAAGAGGATGCAATTATCAACGGCTATACGGTTGTTGATCCTGCTACCGTTATATCTACGCATATGAGCGAACTTGTCAAGAAAAATGCCGAAGACCTTCTTACCCGCCAAGAGGTTCAGACTCTCATTGCAAAGATCAAAACCGACTTCCCTGTTATTATCGATGACGTTCAAAAGGTCGCTTCTATCGGACTTATTCAGAGAGTATTCAAAGCTCTTTTACATGAGAAAATACCGCTTAAAGATATGCTCACAATTCTTGAGACTATTGCCGACATCGCCGAATATACTAAAAACGTAGACATTATCACGGAGCAGGTGCGCGCAAAACTCTCCCGCATTATCACTCAGATGTACGCCGGAAGCGATGGGGTTATAAGATTGCTCACGTTTGATACCGCGTCTGAGCAGCTGCTTCTTGAAAAATCTCAAGAGAGAGACGGCACAAGAAATCTTCTACTGAGTGTTGCTGAGATTAACGCACTCATCCAAGCAACAAGCGCAAAAGCCGCAGAACTTCTTCAAAAAGGAATCTCTCCTGTCGTAATTATTGTAGACCCCCAGCTGCGCCGCGGCGTCGCTGAGATATTTGAGCGATTCTCTCTTGAGGTGGTAACGCTCTCACATGCAGAGATAGACTCAAGCGCCACATTTGAAGTAATGGGCTCAATTTCTATAAATAAACAACTTTAAGGAATAAAATGAACAACAAAATAGTTCACCATCTCTCACACACCGATTTAGACGGCTATAGCTGCCAGCTTGTCATGAAATACACGCCATATAAACTTATCAACTACAATGCAAACTACGGTGCAGAGGTTAAACAAACACTGGAGCTTATCTTGCAAAACATAAGTCAAGAGAGCAAAAGTGCCACGATTTTAATAACAGACCTTAACTTGACTGCCGATGAGTCAAAATGGATAAACAATGAAGTTGCAAAACTAAACGAAAACAAAAAAGATATTACGCTACTTCTTCTTGATCACCACGGAACTGGAGAAGAGAGTGCGCAAAAATATGAGTGGTACAACTTGGACACTTCAAGGTCAGCTACCAAAATCACATACGACTATGCAAAAGAGCATTTTGAACTAGATGAGCCTATTTGGATGGAGAAGTTTGTCAATATCGTAAATGCAGTTGATTTATGGAAAATGGAGGAGCATGACAATTTCGAGTACGGCAAGGTCTGTATGCGCCTTATCTCCGAAGCAAGAGAACTAAACAAAATAATGTTTCCAAAAACAGACAACATGTACAAAATCTCTCTGCTGCTTGAAGCAACAAAGTATATAGATATGCCTTATGCGCCTATTCTCTTGGATGACAACATCCATTTGATAAAAAAGAGTTTCTTTAAAAAAGAGCAAAACGATACTATTGACAACCTAAGCACAAAGTTTATAGTCTCTCTGCTCGGTGAGGCAAGGGATGAAAAAACAATCTACTACAAAGGTTACAAAGGCTTTTTAAGTTACGGTGTCGGAAACACGTCGATAATTGGAAACGGATTTTTACTAGCATATCCAGAGTATGATTTTATAGTTGACGTGAGCTACAGAGGCACTATAAGCCTAAGAGCAAACAATAAAGTAAGTGTCTCGCTAATCTCAAAAGAGTGGACTGGCGGAGGCGGACATCCAAATGCTGCAGGTGGTCGAATCATCGGATTTAAAGAGCAGTACAGATACGATTTGGTCAAGAAGCAGATAGAGAAGATTATAAACGAAAAAGAGTCCGTTGCAGGCGATTTGGATTATAAGAAGGAAAATTAGTTGTTGGCGAAATATCTCTCTATTCCGTCCGCCAATCCCTTTGCCATGCTTTTTATATATGCATCATCCACAAGACGCAAAGCCTCTTTTGGATGGGATATAAATCCTACTTCTACCAATACTGAAGGCATTTGAGCTCCGACTAAAACCCAAAAAGGTCCCTCTCTTACACCGCCGTCTCTTACATCTTTATACTTTTGATTCAATGAGCCCAGCATTCCTCTTTGCAAATCTATCGCAAGTTTGTTCGATGCTAAAATATTGTGGTGGTTTAAAAGATTTAGATAGCTGTCTTTTCCGTACATGTTCATATCGCTCATATCAGCAGAGTTCTCCTGTGCCGCAGCTCTTTTGGCCCTCTCAGAGCGAGACGGAGAGAGAAAATAGCACTCTATCCCGTGAACATCTTTTGCGTTGCCGTTTGGAACCGCATTTGCGTGTATGCTAATAAATATATCAGCTTTTTTATCATTTGCAAGCTCAGTTCTCTTTCTCAGCTTTACAAATTTATCGCTCTCTCTTGTCATAAAAACTTTATATCTACGAGATTTAAGAATTTTTGAGAGCTCTTTTGAGACATTAAAAACTACAGCTTTTTCTCTATATTTCTTATAGCCGATAGCTCCTGGGTCGTTGCCCCCATGTCCAGGGTCTATAACAATCGTCTTATCTCTATCTTTTCTTGATGGCACTGCTTTATCTGCAACCTCGACAAGTTTATAGGAGGTGGTAATTAATTTTATCTCCAGCATATCTGAGCTTACTTCATGGCTTATATCAACACTAGAGCTGTTTTCAATAACCAATCTCAGAGTATCAGGAGTAAACTGCGCTATTTTAATGCTATTTATACCATTTTTATTGATGTTTTGCGAACTTGTAAGCATTGCTGTTTTTATGTCAAAAACATATCTATATCTTTTTTTAGCTTTGTCATGTAGTGTAAAATAATTAACCTGCTTCTCGCTTAACTTTTGGTCAAACGTTAAGAGTAGCGTATCTTCTCTCCATCCAACTGATTTTAGTTTATGCAGAGTTCCTACATGTACATTTTCAATCTTCTTTGTTTTTTTCATGGGCTTTGGCTCAGGCTGGTTGTAGCCGCCTTTTATAGGGAGAGACTGAAGTTCTCTTGAATATTTGGAGACATCTATATTTAATTTATTCCCGCTCTTTACAATCCCCTTTAACGCATCTATCTTTAAAGATGTGTCATCATCGATTACTGAGCGAAGATATAGATTTTTGTAGTCGTTGTAGGCGCGAAAAGTATCGCTTTGCGTACCGCTTTGCATGTACTTGTCCGCTCTTTTTAAAGCTTCCGTGTCTGCATACGCCCCTACAGAAATAAATAAAAAGAGAGAGAGTAAGAAGAGTCTAATCATTTTTTGGATTATTCACCGTTTACTAATTTTTCCATCAACTCTTTAACCGAGATGATTTTATCAACTCTGTAACCATTTGTGCCTGAGAAGAAGAGTCCAGTTTCAAGGTTGCCCTGATATGCATCGCTTAGCCTGTCCGCTATACAGTAGCCAACCTCTTTTGCCTCTTCACCGCGGTTGCACGGTGCAACACAGTTCGAGATACATTTGATAGCAGGTCCTTCTCTTTTTTCAACTAGCACTGTTAAATTTGTTCTTATCCCTTGTGCAGGATATCCGACAGGAGAAGAGAAGAGTTGAATATCCTCTTTTTTTGCATCAAGAAGGACTTTTTTAAAATTTTCATGCGCATCGCATTCATGCGTTGCTATAAAACGCGTTCCCATCTGAACACCTCTAGCACCAAGCGACATCATCTCATCGATATCGCTCTTATCCCAAATGCCTCCAGCGGCAATTACAGGAATATCTCCCCAAAGTGCTGCTTCTTCAACAACAGGTCTGACCAAGTTTTCTAACTGATTTTCAGGCATTGAGCACTGCTCATATGTAAAACCTTGGTGTCCACCGCTTTTTGGACCCTCTAGAACTACTGCATCAGGGAGTCTGTTGTACCTCTGTTTCCATCTTTTGCAGATAATTTTCAGAGCTTTTGCAGATGATACTATCGGGACAAGTGCAACATCAGGATAGCCTTCCGTAAACTCAGGCATATTCGTAGGCAACCCCGCTCCCGTAATAATAATATCTATGCCGCTCTCACATGCATCTCGAACCACTCTTCCATAATCGTTAATCGCATAGAGAATATTTGCGGCAAGAGGCTTGTCACCGCAGATTTTTCTAGCATTTTTTATAATTGCGTCAAATCCCTCTTTTGAGTAAAACCCTAAAGTATCAAGCGGTCTGCCTGCTACAAGTTTTGAGGCATGTTTTTTGTCTTCATAGTAACCTGTACCAACAGCACTGATAACGCCCAAACCGCCCTCTTTTGAAACATTTCCGGCAAGTTGATCCCAACTGACACCGACACCCATTCCACCTTGAACTATAGGCTTCTCTATTATGTATTTACCAATTTTTAATGCTTTATAGCTCATTAGTTCACCTTTAGTTTTGCAAATTTTCTTTTTCCGACTTGAAGAATATATTCCCCTCTTCCTAACTGCAGCTGCTCATCATCAATCTTTTCTTGATTTATTTTAACAGCACCTTGCTTAATATCTCTTCTCGCCTGAGAAGTTGAAGGCGCTAGATTGCAATCAACAAGGGCTTTGGTTATAGCAATCTCTCCATCGCAGCTAAACTCCTCTATCTCCGTAGGAATTTGATTGTTTGAGTGTACTCTGTCAAACTCCTCTTTTGCCTCATTTGCCGCTGGTGCAGAATGAAATCTTGCAGTAATCTCTATAGCAAGCTCCTCTTTAACCTTTTTTGGATGCAGTGAGCCATCAGCTACACCATTTTTTAATGCTTCAATTTCACTAAGAGTTTTTGCGCTGAGCAGTTCATAATATCTCCACATCAACTCATCGGATACGCTCAGCATTTTTCCAAACATATCGTTTGGCTCATCTGCTACGCCTATATAGTTATTCAGAGATTTACTCATCTTTTGTACGCCGTCAAGCCCCTCTAAAATAGGCATCATTAAAACTGCCTGCTCTTTTCCTATCTCATACGCTCTTTGAAGATGGCGTCCCATTAGAAGATTGAACTTCTGATCAGTTCCACCTATCTCAATGTCACTTTTAAGATGAACGCTGTCATAGCCCTGAAGCAGCGGATATATAAACTCGCTTATAGCGATTGAAGTTCCGCTCTTGTATCTTTTGTCAAAGTCATCACGTTCAAGCATTCTTGCAACGTTAAACGTAGTTGTAAGTGTCAGCATTCCAGAAGCCCCAAGTTGATTTATCCACTCTGAGTTAAATACAACTTCCGTTTTTAACGGGTCTAAAATTTTAAAGACCTGCTCTTTGTAGCTCGCAGCATTCTCTTGAATCTGAAATGCACTCAAAGTTTTTCTTGTAACGCTTTTTCCCGTCGGGTCGCCGATTTGAGCAGTAAAATCGCCTATTAGAAACTGGATGGTCGCGCCATATTTTTGAAATGTAGCCAACTTTTGCAGCAGTACCGTATGTCCTAGATGCAAATCTGGCGCAGTCGGGTCAAAACCCGCTTTTACAGTGTATTTTTCTCCATTGGCAAAGTACGCTTTTAATAGTTTTTCAATTCTCTCATTGTCTATTATCTCGGCAGTGCCTCTTTGTATCTCTTTTAGGGCTTCTTGTAACATAGTTCTATATTTTCCTATTTAATTTCTATCTATAAGCGTCATCTGTACGAATAAGATGTATAACTTTTATTTTTTGCTCGATTTTAGCACGAAGTGAGTTAATATCCGCTTCTTTTGACTCAAATCCTATCTCGCAATAGCGTGTAGATTCGCTTCTGTTTTTTCCAAGCTCTATAAGGTTGATATCTACCTTGAGCTTTGCCAAAAAATTTAAAAATTCAGCCAGTGTTCCAACCCCGCTGTGAAGAGAGACAATCATATTGTATTTATAAATATTTAGCTTCTCCCATCTTACAAAAACCATAGGCTCTTTTGCATCCAGTTTTTTTGAAGCGCTGCTGCACATCTTATGATGCACGTGAGCCTTCCCTTTTTCTAAAAATGCCATTACTTCATCACCGCTTTTTGGATGACAACAGTAGTCAAATACTACATCATTAACGCTTGATGCACTAAATATCTCAAGTCCTCTAAAGCTGTACTGCTTCAGCTTAAATCTGTGTCTTGAGAGAAAACTTTTAAAACGACTATTTTGGCTTATCTCGGCTGTATATTTATGGATTATCTCGCGAAAATGCTCAATATCCGTTGCAATAGTAGCTCTTTTATCATTGTTATTTTTTTCAAGCCACTCTTCCACTCTTGAACTGCTTAGATTCATAGCGGTTGCAACTATATTGATACTTGACTTGGCATCAATCTCTCTTACTCTAGAATTACAGATATAGCGCATATTTGTTTTTGCTTTTGAGGTTTTGACGGCATCTATCCAGCTGCATCTAGTTATGGTGCCTTCATCAAGCTCAATTTTTACGATATCGCCGTTATGAAGCTCGCTGATTAGCGATGCTTTTGCTTTGTTGACAAGCGCAGACTTCGCATGGTTTCCGACATGCGTATGAACGGCGTATGCAAAATCAAGCACTACGGCGCCACGCGGAAGAGTAAAAACCTCCCCTTTTGGAGAGAAGACGGATATATCTTCACTGTAGAGGTCGTTTTTAATCAAATCGTAAAAATCTTCAACCGACTCATTTTGGTAGCCGAGATTATGAAGCCAATCAAGCTTAATGTTGTCGTTGCCGCCGCTCTTATATTTCCAATGCGCCGCAACGCCAAGCTCTGCAGTTCTATGCATGTCATACGTTCTAATTTGCACCTCAAAAATTGCCGTGTTGTAAAAAACTGTAGTATGTATGGTTCTGTATCCATTATCTTTAGGTACGGCAATATAGTCTTTAAATCTTGAGGAAAGCGGTTGAAAATGGAGGTGAATAAGTCCTAAAATATTGTAGCACTTTACAGCATCTTTTGCTAAAATCCTAACTGCTAAAAGGTCTAGCACCTCTTCTATCCCTACACCTTTTCTCTGCATTTTAAGATATATTGAGTATCTATGCTTTACGCGTGAGAGTATCTCAAAATCATCTTCGCAGAAACCGTTTTGAACCAAAAGTTTATTTATCGACTCTTTAAATTCATCAAGCTTCATCTCAATAGCATGGTAGTTTGTATCAAGATACTCATCTATCTGTTTTTTCTCTTCTTTAAAAAGGTATGAGAAGCTTAAATCTTCTAATAAATTTTTCAAAAAAGAGATACCGAGTCTGTGTGCAATCGGTGCATACACAACAAGTGTCTCTTCGGCTATGCGCTCCTGCTTGTAGTCCGAGAGTGAATCAAGAGTTAACATATTGTGAAGTCTGTCACACAGTTTTACAACTAAAACCCTTACATCTTTTATGCTGGCAAGAAGCATTTTACGAAAAGAGAGTGCCGATACGACCAGTTTTTCATTGGAGTTGGATGGAATAAGCTCAGCATCCCTAATGGCATCAATCTTTGTAAGACCCTCTACTAGATGAGCGACATCCGCGCCAAAAAGCGCTTTAATCTCATCTATGTTTACCAATGTATCTTCTACAACGTCATGAAGAAGTGCTGCAATCGCCATTGACTCATCGTTGGTAATCGAAGATACAACACTGGCAACTAGTATCGGGTGGATTATATAGGGCTGACCACTTTTTCTAAACTGCTTTTCGTGAGCCTTTTTGGAGTACTCAAGAGCATTTATTAAAGCCTCACTTAGGGGTATTTGTGAAAAAAGGTACTCACTAGCCGAATCAACGCTATCTATATGTTGTATTTTTTGGATATCAACTTGACTCTGGCTCAAAGCAACTACTTCTTGTCGGCAAAGCCTTTTATAACTATAAGGCCCTCAGCTATTTCCATTAAAGCCAAATCCGCAACTTTAATTTTTTTAGAAACGTTTAACTTGCTTGTAGCACCGTTTAAAAGCTCGTCTGTTCTTTTTGATACTGCTATTGCAAGTTGGTAACGATCCATATTTGGGTTATTGTCTAAAATTTTTGCTGTTAGTACTTCTACTTTCATTTTTATCTCCTTAAGATTATTTGACTATTGAGCAATTTTTCATATTGCCATTCTTTAAAATGTCTAAAAGGTTTCCTTTTTTAAACATATCGCATACTAAAATCGGAAGCGAGTTATCTTTTGCCAACGCGATTGAAGTGTCATCCATTACTTTTATATTGTCTGAGAGCGCCTGCTCGTAAGATAGCTCAGGCAGCTTAATCGCGTCTTTAAATTTGTTCGGGTCTTTATCGTAAACTCCGTCAACTTTTGTCGCTTTGATAATAACCTCTGCACCTATTTCAACTGCTCTAAGCGTTGCTGCGGTGTCTGTCGTAAAAAACGGATTTCCGGTTCCCGCTGCAAAGATAACAACACGGTCTTTTTCCAAATGGCGAACAGCACGGCGGTTGATATATGGCTCTGCAATCTGTTCCATCTTTATAGCCGTCTGCATACGAACCTGAAGCCCTGCATGTTCGCAAGCTTCTTGCATCGCTATGCCGTTTATAACGGTTGCGAGCATTCCCATGTAATCACCTGAAGTTCTTTTAATAATCCCGTCTTGAGCCGCAGTTACGCCGCGGATAATGTTACCGCCGCCGATTACTATACCGACTTCGATGCCTGCCTCTACTAAAGATTTAATTTCTTGGGAGATGTAATTTAGAATTTTTGTATCAATTCCATAACCCGCTTCACCTGCAAGAGCTTCGCCTGAAAACTTTACTAATACGCGCTTTTTAGCCATGCATTTCCTTTGTTAAAATTACGCGAATTGTACTTAAAATTGGCTTTGATATTGCTTTGTTTTATAAATTATTCTTAATAAATTAACCAATATTGACACTCGGAATATATTTTAGTATACTTCGCTATCAAACATTCAGGAATTTTTGTGCAAAACAGCATTCAAGGCAGAATTTGGATAAGCAGATCCGAACATAATTTTCTCGGTCACGGCAGGATAGAGCTACTAATCAATGTAGGTAAATTCGGATCAATTACAAAAGCCGCAAAAGCTATGAAGATGAGCTACAAAGCAGCTTGGGATGCGATAGACACAATGAGCAACCTATCTGAGTATCCGCTTGTTACTACTCTAAAAGGGGGCAAAGGCGGCGGTGGAACTCACTTGACTTCTTACGCCAAAGACCTTATTGCAAGCTATGAGATTCTGCAAGAAGAACACCAACAATTCTTAAATAACCTATCAAAACGCATAAATGAGAAAAACGGCCACTTCAATCTTTTACATAGCCTAAATGTTCGCATTAGTGCAAGAAATCAGCTAAGAGCAAAAGTTATTAAAATACAAAAGGGCGCAATTGAGAGCGAAATTTTTCTTGAACTAAGCTCCAAAGAGGTCGTTATGGCAATCATCACAAACGACTCGTTAAATGCCCTTGAAATTGAAGTTGGCAGTGATGTATATGCCCTCTTTAAGGCGAATGCGCTTACAATCAGCAGAGATTTGACGCTTCAAAAGAGCGACATGAACAGATTTACAGGAAAAGTAATTCGTATAAACCGCGACAACTTTAACTGTGAAGTGGTCATACAGCTCAAAAGCTCAAATACACTCTGTTCAACTATGCCGGTAGAAATATTTGATGATTTAGGCTTGCAAATAGATACAGAAGTCGTATCTTTTTGCAAGCCCAAGAGCATAATTATAGGTTTGTGGTAAAAAAATTTACATAACGATATATATTTTACTATATATCGTAAAATAAGGAAAACACATGAAAATTAAAGCCGTAAAACTCCCACTTTTACTTCTTTTAGCTTCATCACTCTACGGCGAGTTTGATTATGATGGACAAGTTAGACTTCGCTTTGAGAGCTTTGATAATATGAATGAGAAGTATTACGGA
>Ga0172380_10002252_pt1 | contig 30539 bp, 28 predicted proteins | sample Leawe162metaG_FD_119747 | JGI IMG/M metagenome (GOLD analysis project Ga0172380, IMG submission 119747) | Leachate microbial communities from a municipal landfill in Southern Ontario, Canada - Leachate well 162 metaG | ecosystem: Engineered > Solid waste > Landfill > Unclassified | place... | reverse complement strand
GACCTGCCCGGCGCGCTGGCGGCCTACCGCAAGGGGCTGGAAATTCGCGAGCGCCTCGCCCGGCAAGACCCGGCCAACGCGGGCTGGCAGCGCGACCTGAGCGTCTCGCACGAGAAAATCGGCAATATTCTCAGCGCCCAGGGCGACCTGCCCGGCGCGCTGGCGGCCCACCGCAAAGCGCAGGAAATCACCGAGCGCCTTGCCCGGCAAGACCCGGCCAACGCACAATGGCAGCGCGACCTGAGCGTCTCGCACAACAATATCGGCGCCCTGCTCAGCGCCCAGGGCGACCTGCCCGGCGCGCTGGCGGCCTTCCGCAAGGGGCTGGAAATCATCGAGCGCCTCGCCCAGCAAGACCCGGCCAACGCGGGCTGGCAACACGATCTGAGCGTGTCGCACGGGAAAATCGGCGAGATACTGCGTGCCCAGAGCGACCTGCCCGGCGCGCTGGCGGCTTTCCGCAAAGGGTTGGAAATCCGCGAGCGCCTCGCCCGGCTGGACCCGGTCAATGTGAGATGGCAAACGGACGTGGCGGTTTCCTGCTGGAATTTGTCGCGCCTGCGCGGGCAGGGGGTGTCCGAGCGGGAGGCCGCCGATTGGCTCAAACGGGGGTTGGAGATTATGGAACGTTTGGCGCGGGAAGGGCGGCTGACCGCCGATCAGCAAGGCTGGGCGCAGCTTTTCCGGGAGGAGTTGGCGAAGCTGAAAAGATAAGTGCTGAGTGCTGAGTGCTGAGCGGCAATCTGCGAGCGTTGCGCTTTGTTCTTCGGCATATCCTACGGGCTAGGGCTAGGGGGTGTCGGGCTGAAGCCCGACCTACAGCCCGACCTACAGCCTGACCTACAGCCTGACCTACAGCCTGACCTGCAACCCGACCAAAGGCAAGGCGTGTAGGTCGGGTTTTAACCCGACTACAGCGCCTCCCGGCGGCAATACGCGACCGATGCGCCTCGTTCCTCGGCACATCCTACGGGCTATTGTGTTTTTTGGGAGGGCTTCAGGGGGCGTTGCCGGAGGGCGTTTCTGCGGTAAGATTCGGACACGGTGCAATCGTCTTCCCATGGAGAAGCCGGTTGTAAAACAGGTGGTATACGTCCTGGTGCTTTATTCTGTATCGCAGGTTGTATAGTAGGGAGTTAACTTCGTTTTTGAGGGAATCTGCGCCGGAATTGGTGAGCCGCAAGTACTCAAGCACGGTTTTAAGCTGCCCATTGATTTTTAATTTCAGTATCGCGGATGCCACGTACAGGGCAAAGTATTCATTGCAGTTGTACAGTAGATTGAAGCGCTCATCGTCGGTGTTGCATGTGGTTTCTCTCGAAACTTTTCCCAATGCGATGATGTCTTGCGTGTTGGTCAAGTCCTGATCCATGTTCAAGGGCTTGAATATCATTATCCACTTTGTTAAGTATGATGCCCTGACGGATTCAGAGATCGAAAACCGACCGTTTTTCCCCTTGGATATGGGGTGATAAATGGCGTAGCGGATGATGTCCTGGGTTGCGGAATTGAGCAGTTCGGCGGCGCGCACCGCCGAAAGATTGCCGGATGCGCTGTTGCTCACTACGCCGCTGTTTTTCAAATAGCGGTCAAAAAGCCTAGCCCCTTGATATAAAAAGGCATTATTAACTTCATACTCTTTTTCATAATCAATATCGGAAGCCTCCCCTGGAAAAGCATGGCCGTTTATCATTGAAAGCTCCAGCACATTTTTATAATGACGCGGCCATGTCCGGTGTCGGTTCTTCGCCAAACAAAAAAACAAATTCTTCCCGCGTAACGAGATAAGGGTCGCGGTCCGCATCTTCCGGCAACTCGACAAAGGTTGTGTTTTCCACGCGGGCATCCTGCAAAATGCGCCTGGCGGAGGCGATGCGCTCTGTCATCTCGCGATATGAAGGAATATCCGTTAGCTTGGTTGGATTGCCGGAATCGTCAACACCATTTTCCCCGAATATAAAGCGGCGCTCCTCTTCGGAAATAACGTCAAAATCGGAATGTTGGAAAATTTCCCGGTTGGCGCGGGCGGTATATTCGTTTGGAACCCTTTCCGGCTGAGAAGAATGCCGGCGCGGAAAAACAGCTTGCATCCTTGCCATGGAAGCCTGAAAGTTAGCTGTTTTCTTTAGATCAAAATATTCGCATTCGCTAACGCTTGCCATTGTTTCCTCGCTTTTTTCCCATTCGCGCTATCGTGCGGGCGCGTTTGCCACCGTTTTCGGCAGATTTTCCGTATACGCCACCAACAAGGTCTTTGTCAGACTGAAAACCGGAAGTATCATTCTGCATGCACAACCTCAAATTCACTCGTATATAAAGCGCTGTATAAAAGTGTTAATTAAGTGTTAATTAAGTGCTAATTTTCCCACCTAATGGCTTTACCAGTCAATAGACTTGCTTAACCGGCTTAACAGCCCGGCAAGAAATTATCGCGTTGAACCGCGTGGGTGCGATAAAGCCGTGCCCACCCTACGGGCTGCCAAAACCGGTCAGGCAAGAACCGTTGCGCCGTCATTCCCGCGCAGGCGGGAATCCAGAGCGCCGAGCCTACCTCCGCTGCTGGATTCCCGCCTGCGCGGGAATGACGAACGCGCGACATTGAGACGAACGCGAAGCGCCGTAGGATGTGCTGACGACAGGAAGCGCATCGTTCGCGATTGATGCGCTTCCTTCGGAAGCCACATCCTACGGGCTTGACTGCTTTTGTATCGTTTTGGTTTGGTGTTGTCGGGCTAAAGCCCGACCTACAGCCCGACCTACAGCCCGACCTACAGCCTGACCAAAGGCACAAGCGCCGTAGGATGCGCCGACGCCGGGAGGCGCATTCTACGGGCTGAGGCGGCATTGCCAAGAGTGAGCGCGCGCCCACCCGGTTGCAGGCCACCCACGGATCAGCGATGCCCTCCCGCGCGCCACAACGCCTGACTGGCCGCATCCCCCACCAGAATCAGCCCGACCAAAGGCAAGGCGTGTAGGTCGGGTTTTAACCCGACTACAGCGCCTCCCGGCGGCAATACGCGACTGATGCGCCTCGTTCCTCGGCACATCCTACGGCACTCCGGAATCGGCAGCCGCTTTTCTTCCCATGCGTGTCTTTTTGTTCGGGACGCTGGAGCGTCCTGAACGGCATTCCCACGCTGGAGCGTGGGAACGATCTAAAACCGGACGGGACGGAACCCAAAAACATACTCACGCGAAGCCGCGAAGGCGCGAAGAAAAAACCCATACAGGCCTGGTTTTTTCGCGGCTTCGCGGCTTCGCGTGAGAAATTCTTCTCACAAATGGCGAAGACTAAACCGATAAGTTACTGATTCCTGATCCCTGATTCCTGATCCCCCTAGCCAAAAAAACCTTTTGCTGTATCATGCCAAAACATGCACCCTTAAAGCCGGGAGACAATGCCATGGCTTGGCTGGACAGCCTGCAAGACCCGAACACGCTGGAAACGCTCAAAACCCTGGGCGCGGGCGCTGCCACGCTGGCCGCCGGCGGCTGGGCGGTTTACACCTGGCGGCGACCCAAGCCCGGCGCGGTCGAGGCGGACGCGCGGACGCATCAATCGTCCACGGCAGACGGGGGCGGCGTCGCCGTCAACTATGCCGGCGACCACGGCACGATCAACGTCACCCCCCCGGAACAAATCCAAAAAATCGGAGAAACCGCCGCTGTAACCAAGAGTAACACCGAAGAAATCCTGTCTCTCCTGAAAATATCGGTAAAAAAAGACCAGCGCAACGCGCAACTCGAACAGGAAAACCAACAACTCAAAGCCGAACTGGCCAACCTCGCCCAACGCCTCGCCCAAGACACCCAAACCGGCGCGCACCACGCCGGGGCGGACAACGCGCTGCAAGGCCTGACGCACAACGACCTGCGCCCCACCGCCGACTACTTGCGCCAAGCGGAGAAAGCGGCTCAGGCGCGCATCACTCAAACCGCGCAAGACAACGCCGCCGCCCGCATCGACGCCGCTGCGGCTGCGCGCCAACTGGCCGCGATCACCGAAAACAGCGACACCCACACCGCGCTGGCCGCGTTGCGCCGCGCCACCGAATACGACCCCGGCGACCCGGAAAACTGGAAACTGCTCGGCGACGTGGAAACGCAAGCCGGCGACTTGGCGCGCGCCGCCGACGCCTACGGCCAGTTCCTGGCGCGGATGAAGGAAAAAGTCCAGGCCGAACCCGGCAATGCCGGCCACCTGCACAACCTTGCGGTCGCACACGAGAGAATCGGCGACATGCTCAGCGCTCAGGGCGACCTGCCCGGCGCGCTGGCGGACTACCGCAAAAGGCTGGAAATCAGTGAGCGCCTCGCCCGGCAAGACCCGGTCAACACGGGCTGGCAGCGCGACCTGAGCGTCTCGCACGACAATATCGGCGACATGCTCAGCGCCCAGGGCGACCTGCCCGGCGCGCTGGCGGCCTACCGCAAGGGGCTGGAAATCATTGATCGCCTCGCCCGGCAAGACCCGGCCAACGCGGGCTGGCAGCGCGACCTGAGCGTCTCGCACAACAAAATCGGCGACATACTGCGCGCCCAGGGCGACCTGCCCGGCGCGCTGGCGGCCTACCGCAAAGCGCTGGAAATCATCGAGCGCCTCGCCCGGCAAGACCCGGCCAACGCGGGCTGGCAGCGCGACCTGAGCGTCTCGCACAACTTCATCGGCAATATCCTCAGCGCCCAAGGCGACCTGCCCGGCGCGCTGGCGGCCTTCCGCAAGGGGCTGGAAATCCGCGAGCGCCTCGCCCGGCAAGACCCGGCCAACGCGGGCTGGCAGCGTGACCTGAGCGTGTCGCACGAGAAAATCGGCGACATCCTGAGCGCCCAGGGCGACCTGCCCGGCACGCTGGCGGCCTTTCGCAAAGATATGGAGATCACCGAGCGCCTCGCCCGGCTAGACCCGGCCAACGCGGAGTGGCAGCGCGACCTGAGCGTCTCGCACGAGAAAATCGGCAATATCCTCAGCGCCCAGGGCGACCTGCCCGGCGCGCTGGCGGACTACCGCAAAGCGTTGGAAATCAGCGAGCGCCTTGCCCGGCAAGACCCGGCCAACGCGGGCTGGCAGCGTGACCTGAGCGTGTCGCACGAGAAAATCGGCGACATCCTCAGCGCCCAGGGCGACCTGCCCGGCGCGCTGGCGGCCTACCGCAAAGCGTTGGAAATCATCGAGCGCCTCACCCGGCAAGACCCGGCCAACGCGGGCTGGCAGCGCCACCTGAGCGTCTCGCACGAGAAAATCGGCGACATGCTCAGCGCCCAGGGCGACCTGCCCGGCGCGCTGGCGGACTACCGCAAAGCGATGGAAATCCGCGAGCGCCTCGCCCGGCAAGACCCGGCCAACGCGGTATGGCAAACGGACGTGGCGGTTTCCTGCTGGAATTTGTCGCGCCTGCGCGGGCAGGGGGTGTCCGAGCGGGAGGCCGCCGATTGGCTCAAACGGGGGTTGGATTTGTTGGAGCGTTTGGCGCGGGAAGGGCGGCTGACCGCCGATCAGCAAGGCTGGGTGCAGCTTTTCCGGGATGCGTTGGCGAAGCTGAAAAGATAAGTGCTGAGTGCTGAGTGCTGAGCGGCAATCCGCGAGCGTTGCGCCTCGTTCCTCGGCACATCCACGGGCTGGGGTGAGGGACGAACCCCAACCTACGCTTGCCGGTCTCACGCGAAGACGCGAAACGTATCGTCAGCAAGCACACGAATTTCGCGTCTTCGCGTGAACCTAAAATACGCTGTTGAACCGCAGAGACGCAGAGGCGCTGAGAAAAAACAACGAGTTATAGTGTCGTGTGACACCACCCGTTTGGTGAAGCGGAAAATTGTTGTAACTTATTTATTTCTCTGCGTCTGAAGCGCCTCTGCGGTTAAGCAAATGCGGTTTTTAGGGTGAATCAAAACAGCGCTGTAGGATGTGGCTTCCGAAGGAAGCACATCGTTCGCGATTGATGCGCTTCCTTCGTCAGCCACATCCTACGGGCTGCCAAAACCGGTCAAGCAAAAGCCGTTGCGCCGTCATTCCCGCGCAGGCGGGAATCCAGAGCGCCGAGCCTACCTCCGCCGCTGGATTCCCGCCTGCGCGGGAATGACGAACGCGCGACATTGAGACGAACGCGAAGCGCCGTAGGATGTGCAGACGAAGGAAGCGCATCGTTCGCGATTGATGCGCTTCCTTCGTCTGCACATCCTAGGGGCTAGGGGGTGTCGGGCTGAAGCCCGACCTACAGCCCGACCTACAGCCTGACCAAAGGCAATGCGTGTAGGTCGGGTTTTAACCCGACTACAGCGCCTCCCGGCGGCAATACGCGACTGATGCGCCTCGTTCCTCGGCACATCCTACGGGCTGCGCGGGTTTATTGGTGCATATGGCATTCATTGCACAGCTTGGATATGTTTTTGAAGATCATGTAGATTCCGTACTCGCCAAGATTTTTTTCGTCTTTGCCCTCTACCATTGATCTAAATAGCTTGTGTTCCATTTCTTCGTTGATTTTACGCCCCGTATCCGCCAGCAGTAAGCGGCTCATTAGTATCAAGAGCACTCTTTGAGCGGTTTGCTTGTAAACGGTTGAGGCGGCAGGAGCGCTGTCGCTAAAATAGCCAACCAGCGACAACGCATACCAGTAAACATATTTGTAAGGATCAAGAGATTTTTCAGTAACTTCATATTCACGGAGATAGGCGGATATGCCTTCTTGCGCGCGGGTTAACCAATTGTGCCCATGCTCCATTTCGCCCTCGTTGAAGAAACTGTCAACCAGTTGTTGCATGCGATTGATATCCGCTTCATGCGCCGGGTTGCGCAGTATTTCTTCGGCCTCTAAAGCGGCGCTGTCGTGATCGTTAAGGGAGATTTGCAAATTGAGGACATCAATCAGCGCGAACGGAATATGGAAGATATGCCTTGCGCGGGGTAAATTGTCCGGATTGGATTGTTCCCAGCGGGATGCAATGCAAGGCGCAAATTGCGCCGCGTGGTGATTCTCACGCAAGCAATTTGCAACGCGGCAGTGCGCCAGCCGGGGGCAATCCAACCGGACAATTTACCCCGCGCAAGGCATAAGCCCCGCCTGAAGCGGTCGATCAAAATGCCAAACTCTTTCTCCCCATCGAATACTGACTTGCTCACAACCACCCCCCATTTTTTGAAAGTATTTTTTAGCAAAAAAAAATGGGCGTAAAATCCGCCCATTTTTTATTTCCCGCTTTGGATTCAGCAGAAAATCAGAGGATCATCCATTGCTTTCTGGAGGGAGGCGGTAATTCCATTTTCAAATCGCTTTCTGGAAGGCTTTTGTTTTTTCATGCAATCCGAATAAATTGCAGCCACGGTAGGCGCTGAAAGCGGCTGCAAATCGGAAACGAATTGTTTCCGATTCTCAACATATGATTCCAGAAAGCTTTTAGACATCATTGGTATCTCTCCCTAATTTCGGCAAAAAAAAGCCATGCGGTTATCGAAAACTGATTCGGAAGGTATCAGATTTCAAGGCAGTAAGCAATACCAGGGAATAAAATGCCGCCTGCGTTGCGAATTTTCAATAAAATCATGGCAGATCAATGTGTTGCAAAGACGGCGGGATGCGCCGACGACAGGGGGCGCACTGTTTGCGCATCCCGGCTGCGCACATGCATAGATACGCCGCGTCCAGCAGGCTTCCGGCTCTGGCGATTCTTGCCACTGCCGTTCCGTCTTAATCGACCCGTCCAGCAGGCCGTTTCCCTACGGCATACTTGGGCAGATGGGCCAAGCAGGTGCGTAGTCTTAATCGACCCGTCCAGCAGGCCGTTTCCCTACCACAGTAACAAGTGGAGGGAAAACAAGGTTCACGTCTTAATCGACCCGTCCAGCAGGCCGTTTCCCTACATTTGACGATATTGGCGGCATCAACATTGTCGTGTCTTAATCGACCCGTCCAGCAGGCCGTTTCCCTACACGAAACTACAGTCTTGATGGACTCCACCGATTAGTCTTAATCGACCCGTCCAGCAGGCCGTTTCCCTACAAGCAGTAGAAATGGGAACAAAAGCCAGCAGAAGTCTTAATCGACCCGTCCAGCAGGCCGTTTCCCTACTCAAAGAGATGCCTTTATGCTTCCCGGGAGTGGTCTTAATCGACCCGTCCAGCAGGCCGTTTCCCTACCCCTGCCTTGTAAAGCCTTATCCGGCGCGGCTTCCAGGGCAGAAATCGGCGCTCACGCGCCGCGCGCATCGCCGGCGCGCAAAAAATGCTCCCGAACGGCTGAATTGCTTTATGAAGCATTCTTCTGCGCCAATCTATTGACAAGCGGGGTAATGATACCATGCTATCGTGGCGTTTCGCTGGGGAATTTTCGATTAAGCCTGAATAAAAGCCAAGCACGCGACCGATGCGCCGCGTTCCTCGGCGCATCCTACGGGCTGCGGGCTTGCAGGGGAAAAGGGGTTAGTGCGGGAGGGTGAAGATCAGCCTTGCCAACAAGGCCAGAATACCTGTGGACAGCGCGACGGAAAGGCCGACCATCCACTTGAGCAGCCGGATTTCGTAATCCAGTCGCTGAATATCGCCTTTCACTGAGGTTTCCAGCTTGAGCACATCGCTTCTCACATCCCGGATGTCCGATTTGGTCGCAAGCTGCGCGTCCATCGCCTCGGCCAAGGATTCCTTCTGCACCTCGATCATCGCGGTGGCCAACTCGTGCGTAGCCCCGGCCTTTTCCAGCCGCTCGGCAAATTTCAACGTGTCGAAAGTGATTGCGCTCATGTTTTCAGGTTACTCCCGTTCGTTTTTGCCTGTCAACCGATTTTGCGCAAAATATAGGGAAATTGTCCGGCTTGGATTGTTCCTGCGCGGGATGCAATGCGCTTCCTGTGGCGGCGGTCATGGCGGAGTTGGAGGATAATCCTAGAAACCTCCGTTGACCGCTTGCCAAGATGCGTAACCTAGTGGTTCTAAACAACTTTGTCATATATTTTGCGTTCACCCGTATGGTGAGAACGCTTTGATCTGGATTGCACGGTTTTCCGGGCGCATGGCGGCGTTGCAACTCCAAGAGAAGGAGAAGGCAATGGAACGACCATTGCGCGTCGTTGCGCCTCTTGTGCCCAGGCCGAAGGCCGTCGGGTATGCCCTGCACCCGGAAAACCGCACACTCCAGCCCGTTCAACGGAGGTTTCTAGTCACTTACCAGTCAAGTCGTTGCATTTTTTGCGAAGAATGTGTCGTAGATCAAGCACTGGTGCGGTTCTCCGGCAAAATGTTTTCACCGCAGAGACGCAGAGACGCAGAGGGTTCGTTATTTCTCCGCGTCTCTGCGTCTCTGCGGTAAATATTTTTTGGGTTCCGGCTTGTCCGGCTTAGGATAATGGCGGGATGAATGCCGTCGCCACACTTGACGAAATAGGAAGACTGCTTGCCGGGCAAAGCGCCGATACGCTACGGGTTGCGACCGTTCCCGGCGACATCGGAATCGCTCTTGGCACGCAGGCGGGTGAAGTGCTGTTGTCGCGCTATATGCCAAGCATCCTGAAATTACAGCCGACAGCTTCGCGTGGCTGCAAAAGCTGCTTGATCATGGCGAGCGGCGCTACGATAAAATTCACCATGCAACGGTAATATGGCATCGCGATCCGCCTTATATGGCAGTGCTAAAGGTGACGGCGGATGGAAAAGAAATGTACTTGCAGTCATTTCGCCGGACTGACGCGAAAAACATCAAATCCCTACGAAAGCGGGTGGAAGGCGCGGGCGACGGCTAGGAAGGACGGGTCTTCCCTTCACGGCCCCGAGGGGTTCCCGGCAACCCGGTTGTGCTCTAGCCGACGTCTGCATTCCAAGTATAGCCCAAGATATGGCCTGATGAGAAGAAAAAACAGCCAAGCAAGCGTAGGCTGGGGTGAACCCCTCACCCCTCACTCCTCACCCCCTACCCGGCTGATCCCTGATCCCCGACCCCGACCCCACCCCCAAAAAGGTGCTGACCGTGGTCAGCATTAAGTCAGCCCTCCCGTCCGCCTACTATGGCGGCATGTCTACATCAAACACACAACGCGGTTTTCATATTTTCGCTCTGCCGGATTCCGGCGCGCCGGGGTGGATTCCTTTGCTGCCGCTGGATCAATTTGCCGGGCGCGATGGGCGCGGGCCGTATCGCACCGATGAGGCGGCGGTGCGGGCGCAATTCGCCGCTTGGGGGATGCCGCTGATGGGCGATTACGAGCATCAGGGCTTGTATGCGCCGGCCAACGGTCAGCCCGCGCCGGCGTGCGGGTCGGTGACGGCGCTGGAGGCGCGCGACGGCATTTTGGGCGGCGTCGTTCAGTGGACGCAGCGCGCCGCGTCCATGATTGGCGCGCGCGAGTATTTGTATATCAGTCCGGTTTTCGATCATTTGCCGGATGGCTGTGTGGTGCGGCTCACCGGCTGGACGCTGACCAATAATCCCAATCTTTATTTACCCGCCATCGCGCGACGCGATGGCTTAATTACTCAGGAGCAACATGCTATGGATCAAGAACGCGCTTCGAAAGTGCTGGGCTGGTTAATTAACGAGTTGAATTTGCCGGCGACTGCTACGGCGGACGATGTGATTAGTCACGTCCAGATTATTGGCGACTCGCTCAAGTCCGCCCAGGCGGCGATGGGTCAGATTCACGCCGCACTGGGGTTGCCCGCCGACGCCAACGCCGACGCCCTGGTCGGCGCGGCGCAAGCGCGCGGCGCCGGTCCCGATCCGGCGCGCTTTGTGCCGATGGCCGAATTTCAGCGCGTCTCGAACTCGCTGCATACGCTGCAATCCAGCCAGCGCGAGGCTGCTGCCGCGCAGGCGGTTTCCGCCGCGATGACCGCCGGCAAGGTGGCGCCCGGCATGAAGGATTGGGCGGGCGATTACGCCGCGCGCGACATCGATGGGTTTAACCGTTATGTCGATTCGGCGCCGGTGATTGTCGCCGCCCATGCCGCGTTGCCCGGCCAGCCGCCCGCTACGGGCGCGGTCAATCCGTTGTTGGCGGACGCGAAAAAACGCGCCGAAGCCAAGAAGTAATCCAAATTCTCAACTCTATATATAGAAGGAAACTGCCATGCCCAGCGCCACTCTGCCCCTACGTCTTTCCGATCTGCTGAAGTACGAGATTTCGGAATGCCTGTATTCCCGCGACACGATCACCCTGGCCGCCGGCAACAAACTCGGCCTGGGTGCGGTGCTCGGGAAGATCAGCGCCGACGATGCCTACACCGAATTCGACCCGACCGCCGGCGACGGCAGCCAGATCGCCGCGGCAGTGCTGCTCAAGCCGACCAGCACGGGCACGGCTGCCGTTAAAACCGTCGCGCTTAAACGCCATTCGGTGGTGTCGCGCCAGGCGCTGGTCTGGAAAGCCGGTGTCACCGCGCCGGAAAAAGCTGCGGCGGAAGCGGCGCTGACGGCGCTGGGGATTGTGGTGAGAGATGCTCTTTAAAACGGAGTGCTGAGTAGTTGGGCACGTAGTGCTGAGTATGTGGGTGGATAAGCGTTAGCGCATCCACCTTAACACCTCGATTTTTAATCCGTTCATCCTTCGACAAGCTCAGGACGAACGGATTAAAAATCGAGGCGTCAAGGTGAAGGTGGATGCGTGCCCAACTACTCAGCACTCAGGACTCAGCACTGCTTTTAACTCAGCACTCGGTACTCAGCACTCAGGACTGTTTTTATTCTTTGGAGAAAACCATGCAAAACCCGTTTGACAATCCCAGTTTCAATCTGGCCAATCTGACCGATGCCATTAATATTTTGCCCAATCTTTATGGGCGACTCGCTGAAATGAAGTTGTTCGCCGTCAAGCCGATCACTACCCGCACGGTGATGATCGATGAGAAAAACGGCGTGCTGAAGCTGTTGGCGAGCCAGCCGTTGGGGTCGCCCGGCACGCAGGCGGCGCATGGCGCGCGCAAGGTGCGCTCGTTTGTCGTGCCGCATATTCCGCACGACGATGTGGTGCTGCCGGGCGATGTGGCCGGGGTGCGCGCGTTTGGTTCGGAATCCGGGCTGGAGACGGTGGAGAGCATCGTCAACGACCGCTTGCAGGATATGAAGAACAAGCACGACCTGACCCACGAATGGCTGCGCATGGGTGCGCTGAAAGGGCTGATCCTGGATGCCGACGGTTCGACTTTGTATGACTTATACACCGAGTTCGAAATCACCAAGAAGACCGTGAATTTCGCCCTCGGCACGACCACCACCGACGTGCGCGCCAAGTGCCTGACGGTGAAGCGCCATATCGAAAAGAATCTGATGGGCGAGCGCATGACCGCCGTGCGGGTGATGGTGTCCGAGGAATTTTACGATGCCTTCACCGCGCACCCCAATGTGGAAAAAGCCTTCCTGAATTGGCAGGGCGCGCAGGATAACGTGGCTAACGATAAGCGCAAGGGCTTCGAATTCGGCGGGATCATTTTCGAGGAATACGCCGGTTCGGCCAGCGGCAGCGACGGCAACCTGCGCCGCTTCATCGCTGCCGGCGACGGCCACGCCTTCCCCGAAGGCACCGGCGGCACCTTCCGCCAATACGCCGCACCGGCGGATTTCAACGAGACCGTCAACACCCTGGGGCAGGTCTACTACGCGAAACAAGAGCCGCGCGACATGGGACGCGGCACCAACCTGCACACCCAATCCAACCCGCTGCCGCTGTGCTTGAGGCCGGCGGTGCTGGTGGAGTGCAAAGCGTGATGTGGGTGAGGAGTGAGGGGTGAGGAGTGAGGAGTTGCGTAATCACGAGTCGCTAACAATGAGTTACTAACCACGAGTTACACCCCACGAGTTACCCCCCCCATCCTCCTCACTCCTCACTCCTCACCAACCACAAACCACTGGAAAAAAACCATGCCTTACGCCTCGCTATCCGACATGATTACCCGCTACGGCGAAAAAGAGTTGATTAACCTCACCGATCGCTCCAGTCCGCGTTTGAATGCGGTGGATGCGGCGATTCTTGTGCAGGCGTTTTTTGATGCGGATGCGGAGATCGACGGTTATCTGGCGGTGCGCTACACCCTGCCGCTGCCGCATACGCCGCCGGTGCTGATGCGCATTGCCTGCGATATTACGCGCTATCGGCTGTACGACAAGGCTGCGACGGAGGAAGTGCGCAACCGCTACACCGATGCGGTGAAGTGGCTGGCCGCCATCGCGCGCGGGCTGGTTAGTTTGGGGATGCCGCCGACCACATCCCCGAGCGCAACCGGACCGCTCGCCGCCGGCGCGCGCCGGGAATTCTCGCGTGACGCGCTGAAGGGGTATTGAACCTAGAAACCTCCGTTGACCGCTTGCAAGGATGTATAACATGATGGTTCTAAACAACTTTGTCATCTATTTTGCGTGTGCCCGTTTGGTGAGAACGCTACGGACTGGATTGCACGGTTTTCCGGGCGCATGGCGGCGTTGCAACTACAAGAGAAGGCAATGGAATAACCATTGCGCGTCGTTGCGCCTCTTGTGCCCAGGCCGTAAGGCCGTCGGGTATGCCCTGCACCCGGAAAACCGCACACTCCAGCCCGTTCAACGGAGGTTTCTAGGTTGATGGATAACTATCTGGGGCTGGAGCCGTTGCTGATCGCCCGCCTCCATGCGGCAGCGCCGGGGTTTCGCGAGATTATTGGCATGGCCGATCTGGCTTCGATGCAGGCATCCAGACAGACCACGCCCGCCGCTCTCGTGATTTATCAGGGCGATGCGCTGTCCGGCGGCGACAGCCGCGCCGGACAGGGCGCGGTGCAAGTGGTGGTGCAAACCTGGCTGGTGGTGGTGGCGGTGCGCAACGAGCGCGATACGCTCGGCGGCGCGGATGCGCGGTGTGACGCCGGCGTGCTGATTACGCGCACGCTGCAAGCGCTGTCGGGCTGGCAGGCGCCGGGGTTTCGCCCGCTGGTGCGGGTGAATGCGCCCAAGCCGGGGTTTAACGCCGGATTTGCTTATTTTCCGCTGGCCTTTGAGGCCAGGATGATTACCGGGACATCCTAAATGAAAATCGAATTGATTAAGCCGCACACCCATGCCGGGCGGCAATATCAGCCCGGAGACGCAATCGACCTCGATGCGGACCTCGCGCAATGGCTGATCGATATTGGCGCGGCCAGACTTGTTAAGAGGTTTAAGCCTTTAACAGTTTTAAGCAAGGCGCAATGATTATTAAAGCCTCTCTCTTATGAAGGTGGGAGGGAGGCTCAGGATGAGAGACCGTGCGTATCGTCGTCGTTGCCAGTACGTAGACGCTCTCATCCCCGGCCCTTCTCCCGCTTGCGGGAGAAGGGGGCAAACCGGTTAAGCAGCATGATTTTCTTTAACTAAACAAGGAGCAATAACCGTGGCACAAAACACTTACTTTTCCGGTCAGGGCGTCGTTTACCTGGCCGAACGCGATAGCTCGGGCAACCCCCTGGCGTTTGAGGATGCGCGCAATGCGCCGGCGTTCAAATTCAGCCTGAAAACCGAAACGCTGGAGCATAAGGAATCCCGCTCCGGCCAGCGTCTGGTCGATTTGCGCCTGATTAAGGGCAAGAGCGCCGAATGCAGTATGACGCTGGACGTGTTCGACAAAGCGCGTCTCGCGCTGGTGCTCTACGGCGCGCACTCCACCCTCGCCGCCGGCAGCGTGACGGACGAGGCCATGCCCGCCGGGATGCTGGTCGGGCAATTTTACGGCACCGCCAAACCGGTCATCAGCAGCGTGGTGATTAAGGATAGCGCCGCCACCCCGGCCACGCTGGCGCACAACAAGGATTACCGCGTGACCTCGCCCGGCGGCGGCATGATCGAAATCCTCAACGTCGGCACGTTCGTGCAGCCCTTCAAGGTCAGCTACGTCAACGGCGACGCCACCAATATCAACATGATGACCGCCGGCGCACCCGAACGCTGGGTGCGCTTCGTCGGCGTCAACACCGCCGCGAACAACGCCAACGTGATTATCGATCTGTACCGCGTGTCGTTCGATCCGCTGAAGGACCTTAATTTGATCTCCGACGACATCGCCAAATTCGAACTGGCCGGCTCGGTGCTGATGGACGACACCAAGGAAAACGACGCCGTGCTGGGACAGTTTGGGCGGATTGTGCAGGTGTGAGGTTTTGGGGTGAGGAGTGAGGAGTGAGGAGTGAGGAGTTGCGTAACCACGAGTCGCTAACTATGAGTTACTAACCACGAGTCACCCCCCCCCATCCTCCTCACTCCTCACTCCTAACTCCTCACTTAAAAGGAAAAAAATCATGTCCGACTTAGCAACGCTGATTCCTACTCCCGTCGAGCTGAGCCTCAACGGGAAAACCCTCTCCATCGTCCCCTTCAAGATCGGCATCCTGCCCGAGATGGCGCGCACCTGCGCGCCGTTCATGGATGCGTTTAAACCCGGCGCGCCGGTCGATTGGTTGGCGCTGACGATTGAGCACGGGGAGAACGTTTTTGCCGCGCTGGCCCTTGCCTCCGGCCAGCCGCAAACGTGGGTGGAGGGGCTGACTGCGGAAGAGGCTATCCGGCTTGCGCAGACCGTGATCGAGGTGAACGCCGATTTTTTTATCCGCCGCGTCCTGCCGTCGCTCACCGCGGCAGCCAACGGGCTGACGTTGATGATCACGGCTGGTCGGACGCCGTCCAGCTCTTGATCGAGTCCGGCCACCACTGGCCGGGGGTGCTGGATTACACCCTCGGGCAGTTTAATTTGTTTATTGGGGCGATAGCACGGAGAAACCGGCGTGAGTCGTAGGGTGGATAAGCGTAGCGCATCCACCGAATCGGCGTAGAAAGGTGGATGCGCTACGCTTATCCACCCTACATCCTGTTGGCTTCCGGCAATTGTCCGGCTTAGTCACTTATCAGTGAGAAGAATTTCTCACGCGAAGCCGCGAAGCCGCAAAAAAAGCCAAACCTGCCTTGGTTTTTCTTCGCGTTCTTCGCGGCTTCGCGTGAGTACGTTTTTGGGTTCCGGCTTGTCCGGTTTAGGTTTAAGGAACCAACGTGAGTGAATTAAACGTCAGCGTCACGCTGCAAATGGCGGCTGACCAGTTCGATGCCGCAATTGCCAAAATCGCGCAGGATTTCAAGCAGGCGATGGGTGACATGAACGCTGCCGCCGGTCAGGCGGGGGCGGGGATGGCGCGCCTGCTGTCGTCCGTGAGAGAAGTGGAAAACGCGCTGGCCGGGCTAGGCTCCGCCATTGGCAGCCTGTCCGGCGCAGTGAGCGACATCACGGCCTTTGCCGCCTCGATTGTCAATATGCATACGGCTGTCGCGGCGTTTAAATCCGTAATCGAAGCGGGTCTGGGTTTCGAGAAGCTCAACGCCGCGCTCACTGTCGCGACCGGGTCGTCAGCTGCAGCCGCGCAGGAATTTGCTTTTATCAAGGAAACCGCCGACACCCTCGGGCTTGGGCTGAACGGCGCGGCCGCGGCTTATGTGAAATTGGCCGCAGCCGGCAAGGGCACGGCGCTGGAGGGCGAGAACACCCGCCGGATATTCACCGGCGTGATGCAGGCCGCCGGTGCGCTCAAGTTGGAAGGCGACGAAGTATCCGGCATGTTCCAGGTCATTGGCCGGATGGCCGGCACGAGCACGGTTGACATGGATGCGCTGCGCGGCCAATTGGGGGAGCGTCTGCCCGACGCGTTTAACATCGCGGCGCGGTCGATGGGCATGACCGGCGATGCATTCGACAAGCTGGTTTCGTCCGGCAAGCTCACCACGGATGAGTTCCTGCCGAAATTCGCCGCCGGGTTGCAGAACACTTTCGGCGCAGCAGCCGCCACCGCTGCGCAAAGCCTGTCCGCCAACCTGAACCGCATCACCGATAGCTGGGAGCAATTCAAGCTCGCCATCGCCCAAAGCGGCGCGATGGACGCGCTCAATGAAGGGCTGAAAAGCCTGCTGTCCACCATCCAGGCGCTGGCCGACAGCGGCGAGCTGCAAAAGATGGCGCAGGAGATGGCCGATGCCATCGGGAAGGTCGTTTCGGCAACCGTCGCCGTCATTAAGGTCATGGTGCAATGGCGCGATGAACTTGTTTTTCTGGCCAGGGTTTTAATCGCCACCAGACTTGTCGAAATGGGGCTTGAGCTGCTTGCGTTCGTCAGGTCCGCCGGTGCGGCCGCCACCTCGGCCAGTACGCTGGCCGGCGTGCTGGGCAAGCTGCCGCGCACGCTCCAGATAGCGATTTTGGTTTTCGGTTACGAAGTGCTCAAAGCGGTCGGCATTTGGTTGGGCGAATCCATCGCCAAGCTGCAAGGCTACAAGGTCGAAGCCGAAAAAGCCGGCAACGGCGTGGCCGCCGGAATGCGCGTCGCCGCAGCCGCGACGAAGGTGCTGCGCGACACGACCGCCGAAACCGCAGCCGCCATTAATTCCTACAACAACATGGTCGTGTTCGCCAAGGTCGGCGAATCCGCCGAACAGGCGCAAGCCCGGGTCGCTGCGGCAAAAGACGCGCTGGTAAACGCATTCGAGGAATTAAAGGCATCCGGCAAAACGACGCAGGAAGCGCTCAAGCATGTGTACGACGGCCTGAAGACCGGCAACTTCGATGCGGTGCGCGCTGCGCTTTCCGCGCTGGATGAATTGGAGAAGAAAGGCAAAATCACCGGGAGCCAATTGCGCGGCTCGCTCGACGATTTCCTGAAAAAGCTCTCGGTGGACGATCTGATCAAATTCCAGATCAACGCCCTCGCCGCCTTCGATGGAACGGCGGCAGGCGCGCAACGGATGGCCGGCGCCATGGAAGCGTCGCTCAAGGCGGTGCTGGGCAAGATCGGCGTCGATCAGGAATTGATACGCACCGGCTTTTCCAAACTCTTCAGCGACGCAGAGCAAGCTTTGACCGCAGTAGTGGACAACATCGCCGCCACCACGCCGGAAATCAAGGCGGCCTTCGACAAAATGCTGGATGCCGCCAAGACGCAAAAAGAACTGGCGGCTGTAGGCGAGGAATTGCGTCGCCTTGAGGCCACGGGCAAGCAGACCGGGCAAGAACTCGCTGACTCGCAAGCCCGCCTGCAAGCAAAAATCCGCGAAACCGCCGGCCAGGTCGAGGGCGCGCTCGGCGACGCCTTCAAACGCATGGGCGTCAAATCCACCGAAGCGATTCGCGCGACGGCGGAGCAGGCGAGCGTCGATTACGTCAGGATCAGAGATTCCGGCGTCGCCGCCCCCACGGAGATCGAAAAAGCCTTCAAAAAAACGCAGGAAGCGGTCAAAGCGGCAATCGCCACCATGACCGGCGACAGCCAAAAGCACCTGGATAAGGTCAAGGAACTCACCGCCGCAGTGCAGATCGCCGCCACCGCCACGGCGGCAAAAGGCAAGGCGGTGGAGGCCTCGGCCAACGCGCAAAAAGCCGAGACCGACTATGCCAACGCCAGCGCCGAGGCCAGTAAAAGCGGATCGGCGGCGGCCAAGGCCAAGGCCGATGCATTGGGACTCGCCGCCCAAGCCGCGCAAGCCGAAGCGGATGCGGCGCAGGCCGGCGCCCAAGCCGCCGATGATGCGGCCAAGGCGGCGAAAGACGAAGCCACCGCCAAGGAAGCCAACGCGCTGTATGCCAAATACGGCACGGAATCGACCCGTGCCATGGCGGCGGAAGCGCAAATCAACGCCAATTACAGCGCAGCCACTGCCGAGACCAGTAAACAGGCCGCGACCGAAGCGAGCGCCATGGCCGGGGAATTGCGCTCTTCCGCCAATGCCGCGATGACGCTGGCCGGCACCGTCAAAGACGCTGCCGACAGCATGAGCAAATTTAAAAAGGAAGCCTACGACGCACAAGGCTACCTGCTGGACGCAGAGGGCAAAAAATTTGAGTCGGCAACCATGACCGCCGAAGGTTTCGCCGACGCGATTAAAAAAGCCAAGGAAGAGGTGCTTAAGCTTGCGGAGCCGATGGACGCGATGATCAACCGCGAGGTCGAGGCAGCCCGGCAGGTTGTCAATGCCGGCGTGGATGGCGCGAACGCATTTTTAGGCGCAGACCAAAAAGTCCAGGGCATCGCCCAGCAACTCGCCAAAACCGAACTGGCGCAACGGCGCAACACAGAGGCCGCCACTGCGTGGAAATCCGCGCTTACCGCCGCGAAATTGGCTGCCGCCGACATCAAAACCCAACTCGACCAGGCGCTGGGCAGGTTCGAGCAAGTGGAAAACGCGGACTTTGAAGCCAAACTGCGCGCCCTGGAAGATGAAATGGCAGCGAACCGTAAAGCGGGCAATGGCGCCGCTGTCGGGGAACTGGCGCAAGCCATGGCGTCCCTGCGCCAATTGCACCAAATAAAATTGGCAAACATCGCCAAGGAAAAAGCCGCGCAAATCGCCGCAGAGAAAGAGCAAAACGCTCAAGCCGCAGCAGATAAGGCGGCAGCGCTGCAAGAGGCGGTAAAAAGCGAGGCCAACGCACGTGCAAAATCCATAGAAAGCGCCGGGAAATATCCGACAGCGAAGGTGATTGATCCCACGCCCCTGCCGTCCACCCCAAAGCCGCAGGCTGTCGTATCGATCTATCAGCCGGTCTATAAGGGGCCCGATCTATCCGTCTACCTGCCCAAGGAATTTACTCAATACCAGCAGGCGCAACAAGCGCAACAGGCGGCGCGGTCAACAACAGAGGCGGCTGCACAGCCCGTGACCATTAAGCTGGTCGCCCCCGGCGGCGCAAGCGTCACCGGAAATTTCGGGCGCACCGACGTGGAGGCCATGCTCGCCGTGCTGAAATCCGCCGGCGCGCGAGCGGTGCCGGCGTGAGGGGCAGGGATCAGGGATCAGGAATCAGGGATCAGGAATCAGGGATCAGGAATCAGGAATCAGGGATCAGGGATCAGGGATCAGGGATCAGGGATCAGGGATCAGGAATCAGGGATCAGGGATCAGGAATCAGGGATCAGGAATCAGCCCGGCAGGGTGGGAACGATCCAACAGCGTCGTAGCGTCGTAGGATGTGCCGACGCTAGGAGGCGCATCGGTCGCGTATTGCCGGCGGGATGCGCGAGCGATGCGCCTCCTAGCGTCGGCACATCCTACGAACTCGGCACTCGGAACTCAGCACTCAGCACTGTTTCTAACTCAGGACTGTTTTTAAATGACTTTTACTTTAGACACCGTTTCTCTCCCGCTCTCCATGAAATGGACGGATGAATTCGCCTGGGGGGCGGTGGCGGCGAAATCCGAATATAGCTTGACCGGGGCGCTGCTGGTGCAGGCCAGCCGCAAGCTGGCCGGTCGCCCGATCACCCTGGCCGCCGAGGAGGATAGCGGCTGGTGCCCGCGCGCCACGGTGCTGGCCGCCCAGTCGCTTGCCGATATGCCCGGACGGGAAATGACGCTCACGCTACCCGATGGCCGCACCTTTACGGTGATTTTCCGCCCCGGCGAGGTCGCGGTGGAAGCCAAGCCGATCCTGCCCAAAGCCATCCCGCTGGCGGATGACTGGTATGTGATGACCCTGCGCCTAACCCAAATCAACGGCTAACGCGAAAAACCATCCCACCCATCACCCATCACCCATCACCCATTACCCATTACCCATCACCCATCACCCATCACCCATTACCCAAAATGACTATCCTAGAATCCGACATCAAGCTAATCCAATCCGAGCGCCTCACCGAATACGACGACGGCGGCGGGCGCATGTCCGGCGTTGAAGTGACCGACGGCGCGGTGAACAATCTCTTTCCCGATATTTCCCGGCTGGATCGCGTGTATGGCCGCGTTAGCCTGCGCAAGGCGTTTGCTTCGGTGACGACCGCCAACACCGACACTTATTACGGCGCGCACGTCATTATCACCAATCCGCCTGCCGATCCGCATGTCAATGTGACGCTCTTTACCACTAAATCCTGGACGGATGAGCGCGCGGCGGCGCGCGACCGGGTGGAGAGTTATCTGGCGATTTCCGGCGTGTCGCGGCTGGTGCTCTACGGCGACCACCTCACCGGGCAGCGCACGGTGATGGTGTATTGCCGCACCGATACGGTCAGCCCGGAGGTGGGCGAGGTGTATTGCCTTTCCCAAGAGAAAATCGGTTACGACACGGTGGCGCAGTATGTGCGCATTACCAAGGTGGTGAGCCGCGTGTCCACGGTTTTTCAGGTGAGCGGGGAATGCGGGACGTTTTCGCGCGATGTGATTACCTTCGAGATCAGCAATCCGTTGCGCTATAAATTTTCCAGTGCGGAGGTGACCTGCCTCACGCAAAACGCAAGCCCCACGGTGATTCGTTTTACGGTGGTGGCCGATGCCGCGCAATATTGCGGGGTTAAGAAGCTCTCCCAGGATGCCGCGTTGGGCGCGTTGAGCGTTAAGGTGCCCGGCATTTTCGGCCAGATTGTCCCGAGCACGCAAATCGAATCGCCGGTGCTGGATACGCTGGCCGGGATGGGCAAGACGGCGCTGATCCCGTCCGGCGACGAGGGGTCGTTGAGCGTGAGCCAGCCTTTCAACCAGGCGGCCAACAGCGCGGCGACGCTTTATTTCGGTTCGCCCTTCTGTCGCGGTAGCTTGGTCATCAGCAGCCCGGCAGCGCTGAAGGATGACGGCAGCGGCAACATCGTCGCCGCGTCGGGTGGCGCCAACGGCTACAGCGGCACCGCCAACTACGAAACCGGTGCGATTTCGCTCAGCCGCACCAGCGCGTGGTCGGGCAATTTCACCGCGAGCGCGACGCCGGCGGGGGTGGCGGTGGATAGCGCTCACACGGATTCCGTGGCGATCACGGCGGGCAACCGGCAGTATAACTATATCGCCAATCTGCAACCCACGCCCGCGCCGAGGACGCTCTCCATCGATTACCGCGCCCAGGGCAAGTGGGTGCGCCTGTACGACGACGGCCTGGGCAAGCTGGCCGGGCGCGAGGGCGAGGGCAGCGGCACGGTCAATTACGCCACCGGTTCGGTGCTGCTGACGGTCGGCGCGCTGCCGGATGTGGGGTCGAGCATTATTTATAGCTGGGGAACCGGGGTGCATTATGAGCGGCGCGGCATTAATGCCGGGGTGTCGCCGGTGATTATTCCCATCCTGTGCGATGCCGGGTTGCAGCCGGGGACGATCAGTATCACTTACCTGAACGGCGGCAAGGTCAAAACCGTGACGGATGACGGCCACAATAAACTGACCGGGGACGGCGCGGGGACGGTCGGCTATGCGTTCGGGGATATTTTCCTGATCCCCGCCTGGATTCCCGATGTGGGCAGCACGATTACGGTGACTTACGAGCATAAAGAGGCCGTTAACAACGGGCAGGGGGAGGTGTTTCAATGCGTCAATCTCAGCGGTGTCCCCTCGCGCGTCACTTTCACCGATTATGTTAACGGGATTCCCGGCAGATGGCATTCCGACGGCGGCATAACGCTGGGCGCCATCGTGCCCGGCTCGCTGTATTTTTTGATGCCCGGCGGGGATGCCTGGGTGTATGACAAAGGCGACGGCACGCTGTCTTTGCGTTCTTTGCGCGGGTTCGATGCGCCGGTGATTGATCCGAACTACGGCACGATCAATTACACCACCGGCGTGGTGGCATTCAGCGCGATCTACCAGAAAATCCATAATTACTGGGACGCAGCCGCCAAAAGATGGGTGTCCGTCCCGAAGGATGCCGGCTTGCCGGATTGCTTCGGCAATACGGTGTCCGAATTATGGGCGAAATATAGCACCATCCGGTGTTATTACGTGCCGGCTGGTGCTGCGGTTGTGTCGGGTTCGACGATCACCCCCATGCCGTCCGCCCTGGTGGTCGATCTGACCCCCACCACCACTGAGCAGGTTGTCCCCGGCTCGGTGCGCATCGCTTGCGGCAATGCAACCGTGATCGACCGCAACGGCACGCTGCTGAAAGACATTAACAAGCTCAATAACGCCGGAACGCCGATAGGTTCCATCGATTATGTCAGCGGCGAAATGCGCTTCACCGAATGGGGCGGGACGCTCAACACCATCGCCGTGCAATCCCTGCTCACCCGCAAAGGCCAGTGGAACGTCAACGCCGCGACCTTCCGCACCCCCGGCAACCCGATCCGCCCCGGCAGTTTTTACGTTCGCGCGCGGGCGGCTGCCGACAATACGCTCATCACCGGCACGGCGGACATGAACGGCGCGATTGCCGGAACCGGCCTGCTCGGCCATGTCGAGGCGGAAACCGGCGTGGTGGATGTCGGCTTCGGCAGTTGGCAGCAGGACGCGGAATTAACCACAGCGCAAAAAGCGGCATCCTGGTACGTCGCGCCCATCGCGCCGGCCACGCTGGTTTGGGTTCCAACGCCGGTCTTGCCGGATTCCATTTTCTTCAACTGCATCGTCTACAGCAATATGCCGCTGGATGCCGATCTGCTCGGCCTGGACCCGGTGCGCCTGCCGATGGATGGGCGCGTGCCGGTCTTCAAGCAAGGCAACGTGGCGGTGATCCACGACACCGTCACCACCCCACTGCCCGACGCGCTGCTGGCCGGCCAGGTGCTGACATTGCCGCGCGCGAATCTCGCCTACGCAGTGCTACGCGATGCCAACGGCGTCAAAATCCCGACTTCATTCTATACGCCCGACCTCGCCGCCGGCACGCTGGTGATGCGCACCCCGCTGGATTTAACCGCCTACGCCCAGCCGCTGGAATGCGAGCACCGCATTGAGGATATGGCGCTGGTCTCCGACGTGCAAATCACCGGCGACATCACTTTCGTCGCTCCCTTGGCGCACAGCTACAGCGCCGCCAACAGCTACATCAGCAGCGCGCTCATCATCGGCGACATGCAGGCGCGGGTGTCGAAATTTTTCAGCCAATACACCTGGACCGGCGTATGGAGCGATAGCCTGATCGGAAGTTCCACCACCGCGCAATACAACGACACCGTCTACCCCGTCGCCGTCCACAACCTGGGCGCAATCGAGGAGCGCTGGGCAATCCTGTTCACCAGCGCCGGCACGTTCAACATCGTGGGCGAAACCGTGGGCGTCATCGCGAGCGGCAGCACCAGCGCATCAATCGCACCACTGAACCCCGCCACCCAAACGCCCTATTTCACCCTGCAAGCCGCCGGCTGGGGCAGCGGCTGGGCCGCCAACAACGTGGTGCGCTTCACCACCCACGCCGCCAATTACCCGCTGTGGATCGCGCGCACCACCACCATGGGCGACGTGGTCGCACCGGATGATGATTTTAAATTGCAGATACGGGGGGATGCGGATTAACTCAGTGAGGAGTGAGGAGTTAGGAGTGAGGAGTAAAACCGGAGTCCGCGCTGTTTTTGACTTTACTCCTCACTCTTCACTCCTCACTCCTCACTGCCAATAACTCCTCACTCCTCACTTAATATTACAAAAAGGAACCAAAAAATGTCCGTCAAGCTCTACCAATCCACCGACACCGGCGCGCCGGTGCTCTCCGGCGTCGCCGGCACGCTTATCAACCTGCTCGACGCCTGCCTCATCAACGGCTACGGCGCGCAAACCCCGCCCGAAACCGGCGCGTGGGAAAAAACCTACACCAGCGTCAACAAGGCCGTGTATCGCTCCACCGTCGTCGGCGGCAGCGGCCTGCTGCTGCGCGTGGACGACACCACCACCACTTACGCGGCGATACGCGGCTATGAAACCATGACCGACGCCGACACCGGAACCGGGCAGTTCCCCACCGCAACGCAAGTCGTCGCCCCGAATTTCTGCTGGCGCAAATCCAATGCGGCGGACGCGACCGCGCGCCCGTGGGTGCTGATTGCCGATGACAAACGCTTTTACTTGTTTATAAAGTGGCATTTGACCAGTTACCCCAGCTACAGCGGTAATTTCTGGGGCGACATCACCAGCTACAAGGCGGGCGATGCCTACCACTGCGCGGTGATTGCCGATAACAATATAACCGGCACCTATGCCGGCCAATACAACGATTTTTCAGTGCTGTCCGGAAACCTGACTGCCGTGCAAACCAGCAAATATCTGGCGCGCAATTACAACCAGATCGGCAGCGCGTTGACTTTCGGGTTCATGGGCGATTATGCGTTTTCCCCCTATCTCGGCAACGGCGGCATGGCCTACCCTAGCCCGGTCGATAACGGTCTCTATGTGAGCGGCATTGCGGTCAATCACGGCAGCGTCATCCGTGGCGCCATGCCCGGACTTTATCAGCCCTTGCACCTGGCGCCGCTTGCTCACGGCGATACCCTCTCCGGCGTGGTGGGGCTGCCGGGCAAGACCTTGGTGGCCATAAAAATCCAGAACGGCGTCGCGGGAGATTGCCAAGCCATGATCGACATCACCGGCCCCTGGGACTAAATCATGAACCGCCTGCTACGCATCCGCTTCGCCCGCTACAACCTCCACGCCATCAACGGCGCACCGTCCGGTGCGCGCGCCATCAACCAAAAATCGCGCGTTGACGCCATCTACGGCGGCCTGCTGAAAATCGCCGGCACCGTCACCGTCAACGGCCTCCAGGCCAAAAAACGCGTCCTCCTGCTCGACCGCAAAACCGGCCAGGTGTTTCGCTCAACCGTAGCCGCCGCCGACGGCGGCTATCTCTTCGACCATTTGCGCGCCGGCCAATATTGCGTGTTGAGCTTCGACGATACGCTGGCCTTTAACGCTCAGGTGGCGGACAACATCGAGCCGGAATGAATGGGTGAGGGGTGAGGAGTGAGCCGGGTAGGGTGGGCACGTTCTTTGTGCCCACGCGGATCAACACGATAAATTCCGCGTGGGCACAAAAAGCGTGCCCACCCTACCCGGCTGAGCTTTCTAGGATGATCGGGCGGAGCAAAAAATCCACGATGCTTGCGCTTGGACGACTCAAGGCCGGCGAGGGGAAAAATATGACGCGTAAGTGCAGGCTTTACGGGGTGGCTGGATGACGCGCAACGAGCAGGTCTACACCCTGGCGCAGGACTGGGTGCGCTGGATCGATATGCGGCGCTTCGTTGGCGAGCCGGCGCAGAGAAATTTTCTGGCGCAGATGGTGGGAGAGCAGCCTGAGTCGAGCGGCGAGCCATGCATTCCACTGAACCCGGAAATGATTGCGTTCAACATAGCGGTTTCCAGTCTTCCTATTGGGTTGTTCGTGCCGTTTGTGGTGGTGTACTGCGATTATCGGCCTAAGCCGGTGAAGACGCTGGCCGATGGGATAGGGATTGAGCGCTGCCAGTTCTACGAGCGGGCGCATTTGGCGGCGAATCAGGCAGCCAGGACGACGCGGCAATTGATGCTCTTCGGCGAGCAGATGCGCGCCGGGATGTTGGGGATGACGCCGGTGAGTGGGTCTTGAGCCGGTCGCGGTCACGGTTGCCAATACGCAACACCCTCATCCCCGGCCCTTCTCCCGCCTGCGGGAGAAGGGCGCAAACCTGCGCCCGCACTTGCTCAAGCTTGCTTCCCCAGCCGGGTAGGGTGGGCACGTTCTTTGTGCCCACGCGGATCAACACGATAAATTCCGCGTGGGCACAAAAAGCGTGCCCACCCTACCCGGCTTGCCATCTTGCTCCGTTCGTCCTGAGCCTGTCGAAGGATGAACGGAGCAAGATGGCAAGCCCGCCGTAAGCCAGCCTGATGAAAGAAAATCCGTTCATCCTTCGACAGGCTCAGGACGAACGGATTTTCTTTCATCAGGCTGTCTGGTGGCTGTATGTGTTGGCTCGTGCAATGTTTGGGTTTGCATCGTTAAATACAGCGTTTTCAATTAAGCCGGGTAGGGTGGGCACGTTCTTTGTGCCCACGCGGATCAACACGATAAATTCCGCGTGGGCACAAAAAGCGTGCCCACCCTACCCGACTTGTGTGTAACGATGAGCGCCGGAGCGTGGGAACGATCAAACCCAATATGAGCCATCAATATTTGCGCGTTACTGCACCCGGATGATTTGTCATGGTGAAAAGTGTATGGTTTTTACCCTACAACGCCAGGCTATGCAATATAAAAAAAGATGATACAATTTTTTCCATGGAGTTACATGAATTCTGAATTGTTGCAACATGACGGGATGGGGTAATGGGGCTGTATTTAAAGTTCTGTCATCGCCATCCGCTTCAGGAGTAACGATAAGGAATCATGTTGGTGTATTCAGTTATGCAGTGCAAATTTTGCTGCATTCCATTTGATTATTGCCCTATGGGAGGCTAAATGTACTATCCGGCATCCAACTCTAACTTGATGGCTGCGTCGTTCAACCCGAATGTTGCTTGGGCTGCGCGATAATGGCATCAGGTGAACTCAAATCAATTCGGGTCGAGGCCGTTATCACCCGCGCTGATGGCAGCAAAGCGCACCTTGGAACCGTTTCTTCCTGGCATCGCAACCGGTTGATGCGGTTTTGGTGGAATTTTAAACAGTACTTAAAAGGATCACGACATGGCTAGTATATTTACCGATGCAGGCAAGGCAATTGTTACAAACCGGCTGAAAGGTGCGGGAACCGAACCGAATTACATCGCCTGGGGCACTGGCGCGGGAACTTCCGGGGCTACGGACACCGATCTGTTCGCCGAATCTTCCGAGGCGCGTGTGGCGGGTATATCGTCGCAGGCAACGACAACTGTCGCCAACGATACCTACCAAGTGGTTGGCACGATGACGGTGGCAGGCGCAAGCAAGACGATAACCAATGTCGGGCTGTTCGATGCAACGAGCGCTGGGAATGTTCTGGTGAAATCCAATTTTACCGGTATCGCGCTTAACGTCGGCGAGTCGATCCAGTTCACCCAGAAGCTGGTATTCGGCTGATGCAACTGAACGGATCGGCAGTCAACGGTGTAGCGGTCAACGGCTCCGGCCAGATTCTGCGCGCATTGAGCCAGACCGTCACCTACACGTCGTCATCGACTGCGATGGCAATGCGGACGGCGGACATTTCACGCTTGGCGATGGCTTCCGGCGCAGCGGCGCTGTGGTCATTGGCCGCACGGGCGATGACATTTTCAGCCGCATCCGTGGCAGTGGCGATCAGTCGAATCATGATGTTTTTGCTACTGTTCTCGTGCGGTGCGGTAGCGGCGGTGAGCGTTTCGCGCAGGCTTTCTTTGGTGCGCAGTGGAATTGCTTCCGGCGCCTCTGCGTTTTATCGCAGGGTGGTCACAGTGAAAACATCGTGGTGCGCCACTTTACCCATGCTGTCGCGTGTGGTCGGCATATCCAGAACTGCGGCATCCGGTGCATCAGCGCGAGCGTTTCGCGGTTTGATCCGCGTGATTCTTTTCAGCGCAACCGGCAGTGCGCAATTTTACCTGTTCAGAAAGATGATATTAATCGGCACGGCAAACGCCGCAGCGGCGATTTCAAAATTGCTTTTTGTTTCCGCTTCATGTAACGCCTTTGGTTTGGCGGCTTCGATCAGCGCGGCATTCCTGCAACGCACTCGCGAGCAATTCATGAGCGCCCATGTGCTGTTGGCATCGGCGCGGAACCGGGTGGTGGTCGCCGCGGCAAGAATACGCTGTGTTATCGGAGGAAAATGATGGACATCTTGCAAAAACAACCTGCTGAGGTAATCGATTACACATTCGATTTTACCTTGATGCTGGCGCCATGTGACACGCTTGCGGCAACAACGCCGGTGGTATCGATCGTGAACGAAGATGCGCCCGCGCCCGTCGGCGATGCGCCGCCGGTGCTTGGGATGCTATCGGTGGACATAGGAACGGGCATGGTCAAGCAACGTATTTCCGGCGGTACAGACAAAAACACCTACAAGGTGACATGCCTCGTCATGACGTCGGCGGGCGAAAAACTTGAGGTGGAGTTCAAATTGCTGGTAAAGGATATTTGATATGACTCAACGCTTTGCTAACAACGCGGTTTCCACGCTCAACGGGGCTATCAGCAGCTCGGCGACGACAATCAATCTGCAAACCGGGGACGGGGCGAAATTCCCGGCGCTTTCCGGGGGGGATTATTTCCTTGCGACACTGATCGGGAAAACCGCCGGGATGGAAACCTCCTGGGAGATCGTCAAATGCACTTCAAGATCGTCGGATACGCTGACGGTGGAGCGGGCGCGGGAAGGAACGGCCAGCGCGGCGTGGGCGGATGCGACGCCGATTGAATTGCGCTTAACGGCGGGATCGCTGACGCCCCCCAATCCCGATGTGGAATCTCTTGCAATACTTAACTATATAGGATACTGAAATCATGAGCTCACCCCAAAATGCCATCACTCCGGCGCTATTCACTAATCCGCCTCCAGTCACATTTATCGCTGCCAGCGGTACGGTTGCCAAGGTTGTCGTTGATGTCACGCCCGGCGCTGTCGCCATGGGCACACAGCCGGCATTGTATGGCGGATGTACGGTCATCGACCTGACGGCCAGTAGCACGGACGTGCTGAAAAATATCAATTTGTATATCGGCAGCGTGACAACAACGATTGACGCTTCGACCAATACCGGTGCAACGACTTCTACCGCGACGACCAATGCCACGCTGGTGCGCACGCTAGGCTCATGGATTGCCGATGGCTACCGCGTGGGCGACCTGGTAATGCTGTTCGCGCCGACGGCATCCGGCAGCGCATTCTTGCCGCAATCGGTGGAGGGTGTGTTGGCAACCGTCACCGGCGTTGCCGCACTGACGATTACGTTTAACGGCGTCCCTGCGGGATGGACGGCGATTACCGTCAGCGCCGGCACCAGGGTTTGTCGCGTCGTCCCGCATATGCAGGCGCCGATTGCCGCGAACTCCGGCAGCAACGGATCGGTGCCGTCTGTTGGGCTGCTCGGCAATGGCATGGATGGATCGTCCGTCAAAACGGAGTTAAAACTCGGGCAAAATAATCTGCTGATCGCGGCTATGGCGGCGGCGGTTGGCGCGTTGCCGGCGTATGTTTCGGTCGCCGCTGTTACGGCGCTTTATTGAGTCTAGGGGGTTTAAAATGAATGGATTAAGCGCGGGGCTTCCTAAACCGCAGAACGTGATGCACACCCATGGTGTGATGATTATCACATCGTCGCGCTCATACACGATAGCCGTGTCAGGGACGTACCGGATATCCTGTCTTGGCGGTGGCGGAAATGGCGTGTCTGAGGGAGGGGGAGGGGGCGGTGCGGGGTTTTGCGAAAAAACAGTACGCTTCGGCGGCGGCGCTGTTTTAACACTGATTGTCGGAGCGGCGACAGGCGCATCATCCGTAGTCGGCAGCGGGATAAATCTGCTTGCAAATGGAGGATCAACGGCGAGCGGGGCAACGGGTGGTGCTGGTGGTTCTGCGAGCGGGGGAGATTACAACTTTACCGGAGCGGCAGGAGGGTCACGGATCAGCGGCACATATGGCGGGGGTGGTGGTGCCGCTGGGGCGTTTTTTACCAGCTCCGCAGGCGGTAACGCCACAACATCGTCACCTGGAGTCGGGGGCAGCGTCGGATGCCCTTATATCGATGGATTTATCGGTGGCACCGATAAATTCATACCCATGCCTCGGTCCGATATGTTCCGCAATTTATACGGCGATATGACGGGCGCAGTGCAACCCCGTGTCTCTTCGGGCGGGGCAGGGGTGGGAGGACAAGCGGCTGCGGGTGGAAATTATACATATGGTGGGCATGGTGGATGTTGCGCGGGTGGTGGTGGAGCACAGGGGGGGGATGGAG
>Ga0172380_10002251_pt1 | contig 30563 bp, 30 predicted proteins | sample Leawe162metaG_FD_119747 | JGI IMG/M metagenome (GOLD analysis project Ga0172380, IMG submission 119747) | Leachate microbial communities from a municipal landfill in Southern Ontario, Canada - Leachate well 162 metaG | ecosystem: Engineered > Solid waste > Landfill > Unclassified | place... | reverse complement strand
GGCGTCTGGCAACTTCCCGAAGAAGCACCGGCTTATCACCCTGATGCAAAGTCAGGTCAAGCATCAGTCTTACCGCATACCGTCCCTTGGTGGATAATTTCATTTTGCTAATATATTACCAAATTACTAACCTTTTGTCAAATCCGAAAACTTACGCCGCCCGCGCTATAGTCGCCCGTCTAGACGGGCTCTTTTAACAGAACCAACCAAAGTTGACAACTACAATTAAGATTTTAACTTTCTTTGGAATTTTCGTTTACCATATGGAGATTCGATAACCCCCCGGTCGGTGATAAAAGCGGTAATCAGGCAAGCGGGCGTCACATCAAAAGCCGGGTTGCAAATTTTAACGTCCGGCGGAGCAACCCTCTTCCCGCCGAAACAGGCAACTTCATTGCCGTGTCGTTCTTCAATCGGAATACATTTTCCATCCGGAAGATTAAAGTCAAAGGTGGTTGCCGGCGCCGCAACATAGAAAGGTATCTTATGATGCCGGGCCAAAACCGCCAGGGAATAAGTGCCAATCTTATTGGCGGCGTCTCCGTTAGCCGCTATCCGGTCCGCGCCGACTAAAACAAGGTCAACCTTCTTCTGTTTCATCAGCCAACCGGCCATGTTGTCACAGATTAGGGTAACGTTAATCCCGTGCCTTTGGAGTTCCCAGACGGTCAACCGGCTGCCCTGCAAAAGAGGCCTGGTCTCATCGGCAAAGACGGATATTTTCCTGCCTTTTTCTTTTGCTTTAAAAATTACGGACAGGGCAGTTCCGGAACCGGCAGTGGCCAAAGCGCCCGCGTTACAGTGGGTCAGGATAGCGGCCCCGACCGGAATAAGCAAAAGACCGTATTCGGCAATCAGGTCGCAAAAAATCTCATCTTCCTTCTGTATTTTTTTTGCTTCCAGCAGAACTCTTTCCTTGCCTTCCCTTACAGAAGAAAAAGGCGTGCTTTTGAGTTTCTCTTCAACCCGACCTAAGGCGGCGAATAGATTAACCGCGGTGGGACGGCTGGTTTCAAGATAAGACCGGACCTTATGAACTCGCGCCAAAAAATCCGAACGATGCCGGGCCGGATAATCCTTAATACCCAGGTAGAGACCATAAGCGGCGACAACTCCCAGAGCCGGCGCGCCCCTGACTCGTAGGTTTCTGATAGCCTCCCAAACATCCTTGACGTTCTTCAAGTCCAGATAAACTTCTTTCCGCGGCAATTTGGTCTGGTCCAAAATCCGCAGTGATTGACCGGTCCAGTCTAGGGTAAAATATTCGTTTTTTTCCAATTTAAGCATTTGGAAATTATTATATCATTAGGAGTATAATAAATAAATGCGGTACGATAAAAGAACCAGACAGGTTCTAGATTTCATCACCGTCACCCACAACCCGGATATAAGGGATTTGAAACAGAAAGCTGGTCCGGAAGAAATAGAGATTACGGAGAAATGGACTATCCGTCTGCCGGAAAAAATATCCCCCCTCGTGAAATATGCTCTTTCCGACTTTACCGACTACCTGCGGGTGTCACAGAAAGTAAGGATTAAAACAGCCAAAAAAAGGCATAAAAACGCCCGGATGTATATTGTCCCGGAGTTTCTTCAAAATAGAACCGGCGAGGATTTTAAGTTAGAAATAACGCGGAACGGAATTAAAATTGAAGGCGGCGAAAAAGGTCTGATGCGCGCGCTCTACTCTCTGGAAAACGAAATGAACTCCCGGAGAGGCCCGTTTTTAAAGCTTGGCCGCCGGACCGTCAAATCTCACTTCACACCCCGAATGTGCTGTTCGGCCTTCGCCGAAATCCTGGACGACCCGGCAAGAGACCTGGGGTATCCGGAAGTGTATCTTAGAAAAATATCACATCTCGGATACGACTCAGTCTTCCTTTTTTCCGACTTCACGCTCTTTAACCGTTCCAAAATACTCCCGGAATTGAACGACGACAAATATGAAAAAAGGATTGCCGGTCTGAAACAATTTGTCACCCGGGCCGCCGGTTACGGACTGAACGTTTATATTAATTTTGTGTCTCCGCCGATTTTTAAGGAAGGAGCATTGCATCGGAATCATCCGGATATTTTCGGCGGAACCAAGATGCAGCCCGGCGCTTTTGCTTTATGCTGTTCCAACCGAAAGGTGCTGAGCTATTACCGGGAAGGATTTGACAAACTTTTCCGGGATGTTCCGGAACTCAAGGGAATATTCCTGTTGGTGGGCGGGGAAGGTTTCAGCCACTGTTACATGCGGTCAATGAAAACGGTAAGTAATCATACCGACTGTCCGGTATGCCGGCGCAAGAACCCGGAAACTACTGTGGCCGATATGCTGAATCTTATCAACCGGAGCATCAAAACCGTAGAAAAAGGAGCGGAACTTGCCGTCTGGCCCTACAGCGGTTTCGTCTGGACTGATGACATCTCTATGTCAAAATTCATCAGCCGCCTGGATAAAAATGTCACCTTTATGCAGAACTTTGAAACCGGCCGGGTCAAGGACTTTGGCGGCGTTAAATCCCGGCTCTTTGACTACAATATCTCCGCTGTCGGTCCGTCTGAAATGTTTAGAAAACAGGCCGAACAGGCCCGAAAAAGAGGCCTGAAATTAATGGCCAAAACCGAAATCGGCTTCTCCGTAGAATTTATGAACCTGCACTGCGTGCCGGTCTATTTCCGCTGGGCGGAGAGGTTCCGGCAGATGGCCAAAAATAACGTGGCCGGATACGTGGCCACCTGGCGTTTTGCCAGTCCCACCGGCGCCTTATCCGAAGAAATCGGTCTATCATACAACTGGCGGCTTGAAGAAACGCCGGAAAAAGTTCTGGCCGGATTCGCGGAACGGGATTTCGGCTCAAAAAACAGAGAAAAAACATTGGAAGCGTGGAAATATTTAAGCCGGGCAATGGAATACTTCCCGTTCTCCGCTTACACTTCCGGCGGGATATATTTCAAAGGACCTTTCACCCTTGGACCGGCCCATCCATTTATCTTCAATTCTAATCTTGAGGCCGGATTACCCTCTTCTTTTTACAATACTTACTCCGGTGGCGGAGAAGAAGGGGCCAATAAGAAGTTAAAACAGATTTGGTGTAAAGAACCTTTGTTCTTTAACAACCTCCTCTGGGTACAGCCGTTCGGTGTAGAAAAAATCAAAGAACTATTATCCGAATTTTTACGAAACTGGCGAAAAGGCACCGCGCTTCTTTCCGGTTTAAAGGGCAAAGACCGGTATACCTCCGGCCGGATAGATTTTGAGACCGGACTGGCCCTTTTCGTGGAACACACGGTTGTCACCGCCCTTAACCTGGTAACTTTTTACCAGACCAGAGACGAACTATTCGCTTCCGGGCAAAACATTAACAACAACCTGGAAAAATACCTGGACCGCCTGGAGCGAATCGGCCGTCAGGAATTGGAAAACAGTCAAAAAGCTTTAAAGATAGCGGAAAAATATCCGATTCTGGGTTACGCCTATACCTACCGATTTTCCTCCATGTCCGCCCAAATGATACGAGAAAAAATTGAGCACCTTCGGCATCTTCTGTCTGTCGAGTTGCCTGTTTACAAAAGGGAATATATTTTCCACGTCAGATTTAAGCATCAGCCTTAGCTGCTGCCTGAATTCTTGACTCCGGAATAAAACCGGGTTATGCTATCCTTCGCCTATGAATAACTACCGCCGAAAATGTATAATTATTTTCTTATGGGCCGGACTAAGTTTGTTTCCGATGCTGAAAGCATCCGCAAGCGAAAAAGAGGAACTGGAGGAAATACTCCGGTTTGATTCCGAGCAAACGCAGGCAATTGAAGATAACGAAATAGCGAACGTCCAAACAGCCGTAGATAATTTAATAAAAAAGTACCGGGTCTTCCTTAGGAAGTATCCCAAGAACGTTGACGCCCGAAATTATCTGGGCGGACTCTATTACGATTTTGGAAAACCGGAAAAAGCGTTTCAGGAATGGAGCACCGGTTTGACGCTCAACCCCCAAAACCCCTATCTCCACAACAACATTGCCGAGTATTACGGCCACAATTCCGGGGAACCGAAATTGGCTATTAAAGAAACAAAAGAAGCCATCAGGTTGAAGTCGGACGTGGCCATTTTCCATTTTAACCTGGCCACCTATTACGACGTCTTCCGGTTCGTTGCCCTACCCGAATTCGAATCCATGGAAAGCGTCTTTGAGGAATGCTTGCAAGAATACCGAAAAGCGATTGAGCTGGACCCGGCTAATTTTGAATACGCCTACACCTACGCGCGCACTTTGACCTACAGCCCAAAATTCTGGAAAATAAAAGACGCATACCCTGTTTCGAAAAAAATTAAGGCATGGAAACACTGTCTGTCTCTGGCTCCGGACAAACAACAGGAAGTGCTTATTGAAAAAGAGATAAAGAAACTGAAATAATCCAAACTACCTTAATCATGATACCCTTCTTCCCGGAATTCAAGCCGATTGAAATAGCAGACCGCGAAAAACTGGAGAATTACTTCCGGGAAAACCCGCCGCGGGTCTCCGAATTTACCTTTACCAACCTGTTCGGATGGCAAAAAATCCACAACTACCAGATATCAAAATATAAAAACGGCTTCCTGGTTCTGAAAGAATCCAAAAATAGCCTTTCTTTTCTACAGCCCCTTGTAAGCGGAAATCCTTCCGAAACGGTTCAGGCCTGTTTTAAATATTTGAAGGGGAAAACCGAACTTCCGTCAATAGAACGAGCCGGCGAAGATTTTATCGCGGCAGGCGTCGGGGACGATTCCCGGTTTATTGTTTCGGAAAACCGGGATAATTTTGACTATCTTTACAATGTCGGAGAGCTTACAGAGTTGGCCGGCGAAAAGTTCCACGACAAGAAGAACCTTCTCAACCAATTTCTTAAAAAATACCAATACCGCTACCAGAACCTGACCCCGGAGATAATTCCGGAATGCCTGAAGTTTGAACACGAATGGTGCGCCGAACGCGACTGTGACAAGATAGAGGGCTTGAGCCACGAAAAGTGCGCGGTTCTGGAGATGCTCAACAACTTCAGCGCTTTAAGCAGCAAGGGCGGAATTATCCGAATAGCGGAAAAAATCGTGGCCCTGACCCTGGGGGAACGGTTAAATAAAGACACTCTGGTAATCCACGTGGAAAAAGCGAAGAACGAGATTACCGGACTTTATCAAGCGATTAATTGGGAATTTCTGAAGAGCCAGGCGCGTGATTTCCACTTCGTCAACCGGGAGCAGGACCTCGGCGTTGCGGGCCTAAGAAGAGCAAAAATGTCGTACAATCCGGTCCGGTTGATAAAAAAATACCGGATAACGCAGGGATTGTCATCCTGAGCGGAAATTGCGAAGGATCTCTCTTTTAAATACGAGATTCTTCACTTCGTTCAGAATGACAACAAAGAGCCTCGTAATGACAATAAATGGAAAAACAGGATATCAAAAATTTCACAACAGAAGAAATGGAAGAGCGGCTGGCCGAACTTCCCGCGCCTTCTTTCCGGGCTCGCCAGATATCGGGGTGGCTATATCAAAAGGGAGTTTCCGATTTCAGCCGGATGAAAAATCTATCCAAAGACCTCCGGGAAAAACTGGACGCCCTCTTCTGTGTCAGCCGGCCGGAAATTACGGAAATCGCCCGGTCAGCCGATGGGACCGAAAAATTTCTCTCCCGCCTGTCCGACCACAATTTTATCGAAACCGTCCTGATACCGGAACGGGAACGGACAACCGTCTGCCTTTCCACGCAAGTCGGCTGCAAATATAAGTGCGCTTTCTGTGCCAGCGGCAAAAATGGTTTTATCCGAAACCTCACCCTGGCGGAAATTATCAACCAACTGCTTTTCATCCGTTTTGAACGCAATCGAAAGATAACCAACGTCGTCTTTATGGGGATGGGCGAACCGTTTGACAACTACGAAAACCTGGTCCGGGCAATCAACGTGATAAACCATGACCAGGGTCTGGGCATCGGCGCCCGCAAAATCACCGTCTCCACCTGCGGAATCATCCCGGGAATAGCCCGTTTTCAAAACCTGGGCCAACAAGTGGAACTTTCCGTTTCCCTGCACGCGACCGAAGAAAAGCTTCGAAGTAATCTTATGCCGGTCAGTAAAAAATACCCCTTGAAGAAGTTGGTTCCGGCCCTGGCCGAATACACCCAAAAAACCGGAAGGGTCGTCACCCTGGAATACCTGCTGCTCAAAGATGTCAACGACTCTATTGAATGCGCGGAAAAATTGATTGACGTAGCCAAACACCTGAAGGCCAAAATCAACCTGCTCGCTTATAGCTTAATCGCAGGAAACGATTACCGGCCGCCGGAAAAAGAAAACGTTCTTGTTTTTGCGAACCGGCTCATCCAAAAAGGAGTTTTCGTCACCATCCGCAAATCCCGGGGAAACGACATCGCGGCGGCCTGCGGCCAGTTGGCCGGAAAAAACCGCCTGCGCGGTACGGACGTCCTGCACGCAGCGGCTTTGCCGCTCCGGGCATCCTCGCTACGGCGAGCCGAAGGAAAAAATGAACTATAAAGCGATTATCTTTGACATAGACGGTACAATTACCACTCCGGTCAGTTCCTGGAGGTACATCCACGAAAAATTAGGTAAGTGGGATGTTCTTGCCTGCCATTACCAGGAACGATTTTTGGCCGGCCGGATAAGTTACCGGAAATTCTGCGAACTGGATGCCGCCCACTGGAAAGGCCTGCCGGAAAAGATTATGGAGAAACTTTTTCAAGATGTTCCCTACGCCAAAAATGCGGTCGCATCGATTAAAAAATTAAAAAAGTCCGGACTGAAACTGGTTGCCGTTTCAACCGGGCTCCAGTATCTTCCCCGACGGCTGGAAAAGGAGTTGCGTTTTGACTATATCCTCTCCAATGAGTTGGAAGTGTCCGGGGGCATCCTTACCGGCGGGGTCAAAATCAACCTGACCCACGGCGCAAAAGGAAAAGCCTTGAAAAAAATTATCAGGGAAATGACGGTTAAACCGCATCAGGTCATCAGCATCGGTGACAGCGAAGGAGATATACCCCTGTCCCGGGCCGCCGGCTATTCTATCGCCTTCAACTCTTCTTCCCGGCATCTTTCGGAAACAGTAGATTATAACTGCAAAACCGATGATTTTTCCGAAGTGTATAATAAAATAGTAGAAGTATTAACTTAGAAACGTGATACGGTGCGGTTGACAGTTTAAAATATTTCGTGTTATTATTTTTTTAATCGTACTACAAGGAATACAAAAAATGCCGAAAGTCGTACGTTTTGGCGTATCGCTAGACCGGGAACTTCTGGAGAAATTTGACCGGCTTGCCAAAAACAAGAATTATACCTGCCGCTCCGAAGCTCTCCGGGATTTAATCCGCCGGGAATTGGTTCAGGAACAATGGGAAAACAGCGGTGAAATCGCCGGAGCGGTTACGCTTGTTTATGACCACCACAAAAGAGAGCTGGTAAATAAATTGATGGATATTCAGCACGATTTCGGCGAAACGATTATTTCCACCCAGCACATCCACCTGGACCATAACAACTGCCTGGAAATCATCGCGGTCAAAGGTTCTCCCGGGGAAGCCCGAAAGTTAACCGATAGCTTGTCGGCGGTAAAGGGAGTGAAGCATGCGATCCTGAACATGTCCACCACCGGAGAAGGTATTAAGTAGCGGATATTAGTTTTTTTACGCATTCGTAACACGAAAATAATATTAATAATACGAAAAGGAGGGAAAATGCTCCAAAGAATTAAATTCGGTTTGTTTGTTACAGGTATAGTGGTTTTGTTGAGTTCCGTTTGTTTCTCACAGGAAAATTCTCTTGGTCAGGAGGAAGAGTGGGGTCCTCCTTCAACCGGACCGATTACCGCTTCCACCGCCCCGCTCTGCGAAAAAGGGAAACTGGTCGTCCAGCCGTTTTTCTTTTATACCGACACCCGCGGCGGTTTTGACTCGCACGGCTACGAGGAATCTCTCCCGGTGGGTGATTCCCAGAGCCAATGGCTCGGGCAGTTATCTCTGTATTACGGCCTGACCGACCGGTTGGAAATAGACATCTCCACTGCCTGGCAGGAAAACTACATCAAACAAGGGGGATTGAGCGCCAGTTCCGGGGGCATAGGAGATACCTGCGTCACTCTTAAACGCTGTTTTTGTGAAGAGAACGGCAGCCGGCCTCACATCACCGGCCTGCTGCAGATAAAGGCACCGACCGGACAATACCAGCATGGCGCGCCGGGCAAGATGGGAACCGACCTGACCGGAAGCGGCTCCTGGGACTATAGCCTGGGGATGGTCATTACCAAAAAGATAAAGCCGTTCATTTTCCACGCCGATGTTATCTACAGCATACCGCAGGAAACGACGATTGATGATATTAAGATCCAGTACGGCGATTACCTTAATTACGATTTCGCGGTGGAATGTTTTTTTCCGAAAAAAGGGCCGAACCTGGTCTTTGAGATAAACGGATTTCAACAGGACGGCACGAAAGAAGACGGCGGTAAAGTTGCCGATTCCGACGGAAACTTCCTCGCCGCCACCGCCGGGTTCGGATGGTCAAATGACAATATCCAAACACTCCTGGGATATCAAAGAGTGCTGACGGGCGAAAATGCGGATGCGAACGATTCGGTTATTTTAACCTGCGTTTACACGTTTTAAAAAGGAGGGAATGGATTATGCATATACCGGACGGGTATTTGGGGCCGACGACCTGCGGCTTTTTTTATGCGGTGATGCTGCCAATCTGGGCAATTGCCTCAAAGATTGTCAAGAAGACGCTCAAGGCTAAACAGGTTCCGCTGTTGGCTATCGGCGCCGCTTTCAGTTTTGTAATTATGATGTTTAATGTGCCTATAATCGGCGGTTCAACCGGCCATGCGGTGGGAGGGGTTCTGGTGGCGATACTCATTGGTCCCTGGGCGGCCTGCATTGCGCTAACCGTTGCGCTGACAATACAGGCGTTGTTGTTCGGAGACGGCGGTATAACCGCGCTCGGAGCAAACTGTTTTAACATGGCTTTTGTTCTGCCTTTTGCAGGATACTATCTTTACCGGGTTTTCAGCCGTAACGCCCTTTCCGGTTCGAACAGACGGGTGTTTGCGGCGGGAGCAGCCGGTTATATCGGTATTAACATAGCAGCCGCTTTCGCCGGAGTTGAATTCGGGTTACAGCCGCTCTTACACCACACAGCCGCCGGACAGGCATTATACTGCCCTTACGGACTAAATTTTGCGGTTCCGGCCATGGTCGGGGAACACCTTTTGATATTCGGCTGGGTTGAGGCCATCGTAACCGCATTGGTGGTTAAGTTCTTGCAGAAACAGGATACGAATCTTCTTAATTAGCGGAGGAATTTATGAAGATTATCACTAAATTATGGATTGGGATGGCGGTTCTTATCGTTCTTTCTCCTTTGGGTTTAATACTGCCGGAACATTTCAGAGCCGGAAGCGCCTGGGGTGAATGGGGCGCAGACGAGATGCAGAAACTGGTGGGATACGTTCCTGATGGTCTGGCGAAGTTATCAGCGCTTTGGAATGCGCCGGTGCCTGATTATGCCTTTAGGGGATGGGAAGAAAAGGGGTTGTCACATTTAAGCTTTGCCTATATAATATCTGCTGTCGCGGGTATTGTTCTCGTCTCCGTTCTGGCGTGGCTTATCGGCAAAACTTTAACGAAAAAAGGTGGCTGACCATAAAAAATAATTTCATCGAACGTTCCATTTCGAGCGCTTTGTCGTTTTTCAAGGAATCGGTGTTTTCCGACGAATACGCCTTAAAAAACGGGTTCCTGCAATCCCTTGACCCCAGAATAAAGGCGGTGACATTCCTGCTTTTTATTGTCCAGGTATTGTTCACCAGAAGTATCTTTGCTTTATTGTGTCTCTATGCGGCGTCTATTCTGTTAGCGTCTTTTTCCAAAATCAGACTGGGATTTTTCTTGAAGAGGACTTGGGTATTCATCCCTCTCTTTTCACTTTTTATCGCTATTCCCGCCCTGTTCAGCATTTTTACTCCGGGAGAACCTTTAACAACTTTTAAGATAGCGGGTTTTACGCTTATCGTTACCCGTCAGGGCTTGGCCGGCGCAACGCTGTTTGTTGCGCGAGTCATCACCTCCGTTTCCTTCGTCGTTCTTCTGAATATTACCACGAAACATTTTGAATTGCTTAAGGTACTGCGTATTTTTGGAATTCCCCAGGTTTTCGTGATGACGCTGGGCATGTGTTACCGGTATATCTTTTTATTTGTCGGGATAATTGAGAATACCTACCTTGCCGTCAAAAACCGGGTCGGCACAAAGGTCCATTCCAAAAAAGGACAGCGTATCGTGGCTTTCAATATTGCGTCTCTCTGGCAGCGTTCTTATCAGTTGAATGAAGATGTTTACCGGGCCATGCTGTCCAGGGGTTACAACGGAGAACCGCTTGTCCTGAATAATTTTAAAGCCGGCCTACGGGATTGGCTCTGGTTATTATGCGTACTGACAATTTTCGTAACACTCACGATAACAAAAATTTAATCGGACGCAGATTACCGCCGATAATCGCAGATACAGATTTTAAAGATTACTTTAAAGAAGCGCAAAATCATCTTTAATCTTTATCCGGTAATTTCTGCGTACACCTGCGTCCAAAAAAGGAATTTAATGGATAAGTTGGTTTTTGAATTAAAAGACGTCTCCTTTTCATACCTGGGAAAATTCCCGGCTTTATCCGGCGTAAACGTCAATATACGGCCGGGCGAGAAATTAACCGTTATCGGCGCAAACGGTTCCGGCAAATCGACGCTCCTGCATATGCTTGACGGTCTTATTTTTCCCGATAGAGGCACAATCAGGGCTTTTGGCGGGGAGTTGAAGGAAAACGTTTTTAATGATGAAAACTTCTCGCGAGGTTTCAGGAAGAAGGTAGGATTGGTTTTTCAGAATCCCGATGTCCAGTTGTTCTGTCCTACAGCTAAGGAAGATATAATTTTTGGACCGCTGCAACTCGGAATGGAAAAAGAGGAGATCGAAGACCGCCTGGAAGAACTCATTGGCATTTTGAACCTGAAAGGCTTGCTTGACCGGCCGCCCCACCAGTTAAGTATCGGCGAAAAACGAAAGGTTGCTTTAGCCTCCACCTTAATCATTAATCCGGACGTGCTCATCCTGGACGAACCGACCGCCGGCCTGGACCCTTTAACGACCAGGCACATTGTCGACCTGCTCATTCAGGCTCATGGTTTCGGAAAAACAATCATCATTTCCACCCATGACCTGCATCTTGCGGAAGAAATATCGGATACGATTTACGTATTCAGCCCGGAGAAAAGAATCGTCAAATCCGGTAAACCGGAAGAGATTTTAACTGACGGGCAGCTGCTGCATGATAATAACCTCATCCACATCCACAGTCACAAACATAAAGACACAACGCACATCCATCCCCATTTGCATTAATACCGCTAATTTGAAATATAATATAATAAGTTGTGAAAGAATAAAGTGGTCCGGCAATTACCCATGAATAAAAATACCGTAGTCGAAGCCAAAAAACTAACCAAGAGTTTCCGCGATTTCACTGCGGTCAAGGGGATAGATTTTAGCGTCGCGGCCGGCGAGTGTTTCGGAATCCTGGGTCCCAACGGCGCCGGCAAAACCACCACGGTCCGGATGGTTTCCTGTTTCATGCCGGCCACGGAAGGCCGGTTGGAGGTTTTCAACCTTCCCGTAAACAATTTCCCCAGGCAAATAAAAGCGCGGCTCGGCGTCTGCCCGCAGGAAGATAACCTGGACCCGGACCTTAACGTTTTGCAGAACCTCCTGGTCTATGCCCGATATTTCGATATTAACAGGAAAGAAGCGTTGAAAAGAACCGAAGAGATTCTCGATTTTATCGGACTTGCCTCAAAAAAAAGGAGTGCTATCGAAGAACTCTCCGGAGGAATGAAAAGGCGCCTGGTTTTCGGCCGCTCCCTCCTGAACCGTCCGGACCTGCTCATTCTGGACGAACCCACCAGCGGACTTGACCCGCAGGGACGGCACCAGGTCTGGGAATACGTCGCGGAATTAAAGACATCCGGCAAAACTTTTCTGCTTACCACCCACTACATGGAGGAAGCGGCTCAACTTTGCGACCGGCTTATTATCATGGATGAGGGCAAAATTGTAACGGAAGGCAGTCCGGCGGAATTAATTAAAAAACTGGTCGGACGGAACGTGATTGAAGTATCCGGTTACCGCAAAGACCTGGAACCGTTCCTGAAAGAAAAAAATGCGCTCTATGAAAAAACTCCGTCGCGAATCATCATTTTTTCCAAGGATTCCGAACACTTTTTCAGCGAAATTTCTCAAAAATTCTGCGACGCCGTCTGTAACCTGAGAATGGCTAACCTGGAAGATGTTTTCTTGAAATTGACCGGGAGAGATTTAAAAGAATAAAAAAATGATTACGGCAATTACGCAAAATGTCAGTTGGCGCTGTTTGAGGGTTTGGCAGCGGAACGCCACCGTTTATCTTAAAACCTGGCAGGTTAATTTCCTGCCCCCGCTGCTGGAACCTATGTTTTTTCTCTTCGCTTTCGGATTCGGCCTGGGCCAGCTTTTGAAAACGGTTTCTTATAACGGCACGGAAATCAGTTATCTCGCCTTTATCGCGCCCGGGATAATCTCCACGGTCATCATGAATTACGCCTTCTTTGAAACCACTTTTGCCTCTTTCGTAAGAATGTATTTCCAAAAAACCTTTGACGCCATCCTGGCCACACCGCTACTGGTAGAAGACGTGGTGACCGGCGAACTCCTCTGGGGCGCCACCAAAGCAATGCTGGCCAGCTGCCTGATGATTATCTTCGTCTCGTTCTTCGGCTTGCTGAAATATCCTTCCGCGCTCTGGATTATCCCAGTATCTTTTGTGTCCGGTCTTCTTTTCGCCTCGATTGGAATGATTTTTACCGGTATGGTGCGTCAGATCGAGCAATTCAACTTTCCGTTTTTTCTCTTTATCACTCCAATGTTTCTCTTTAGCGGCGTCTTTTTCCCGATTTCGGCCATGCCCGGGTGGGTGCAAAAAATAGCCCTTATTCTTCCGCTGACACATCTGGTCATCGTTATCCGTCAATTGGCCATGAACCAGATAAGTCCCTTCTTCTTCGTCAGCCTGGGAGTACTGTTGACATTAACCGCGGTCTGTTTTATTCTCTCTCTGGTTATGATGAAAAAACGCTTGGTGAAGTAACCGACCGGACTAAAAACGCCTGAATAAAATAGGTGGCTGCTATCAGCAGAACCGGGACGAGAAAAAAATAGCTGATTCCGGCTTGGAGGGCCGCACCCAAAATGAGCGGACCGAGGATGCCGGAAATTCCCACCAGCGATTCGTTAACGCTTACGTTGCGGCCTCTCTTCCGGTGCTGGCAGAGAGAATAAAATACACCGTTGTAAAAAGCGTGCCCGGAATAAATTCCCACAACCACCGTCAGGATAATCACCCCGGCTAAACCGGAAATTGCCAAAGAAATAAATACCCCGGCAAGTGCCAGGAGTTCCAGCCGGGAATGGGCCTTGAAATTATAACGCCAGCCCGGAAATTTCATCAAGGCAAACCCGAAAACCGCCTGAATGACAAAAGAGAGGAAAAGTAGTGTGCCGGCAACGGCCGGGGAAAGACCGAAAAAATCAATAATTAATTTGGGCATAAGAAATCTTATACCGACACTGATAATCGAAACAGTGACAATACCGACCCAGCCCAGGAGCAGGTAAGCCTTTTCCGTTCCCGGTGATACCGTCTTATCCAGACCGGAAAAATCATGCCTGTTCTCTTTTTTAACCCCTTCCCGCTGCTGGGCGGAAAACTTTCCGATAAATCGAAGCCCGGCGATAATCAAGAGCGAACTCACCACTACCGGCAGAATTGAAATGGCCGGTGGAAACCCGGCCAGGGTACCGGAAATCAAAGAACCAAAAGCGATCCCGGCGCTCCAGCTCAAGGTGTAAAATGCCGTGCTTTTAAGCACCGAAAGGTTGGCGCCTTCACCCATGAAAAGTTGAAATCCGATGAAGAAGAAAGCGGTTGCCGGACCGATCAGGAACGCCAGGATAAAAAGAGCGGCGAGGGAATGTAAAAAGATAAAACCCGGCGCAATGACGATAAAAGACAGACAGCCCAGGACCATAAACAGGTTTGCCGTTCGTTTATGGGCAAAACGGCTCAGAAGCAGGTTTGAAACAAAATAACTGACTCCCCAAACCGAGCCTAATATGCCCAGCTTAAACGGAGCCGTACCCATTTGGACCGCTTTTACCGATACTAAAAGGAGTAAAAAGGCGACCGAGAAATCCATCAGGACCGGGAAGAGATAGATCCAGTATTTCTTACGCAGGAAATTGTTAATTATTTTCAGCATTTTTAGTATCTTAAAACAACAAGTTTATCGCGGCCAAAGCAGCCAGACCCTGGATGAGATGGTTGAAAATTTTCCCGGGAATATGTTTCAGCAATTTTATCCCGGCCAAGGCGCCGAGGGCAACCAGCGGAAACAACACCAGGTTGAAGTGAAGCGATTGGCTGTTAATCAATCCCAAATGGGCGCTGAAAGGAACCTTAAAACAGTTGACCAGCAGATAGTACCAGGCGCCGGTGCCGATAAATTCATTTTTGGACAGCCGCATCGCCAAAAGATAAATGGCCATTATCGGACCCGCCGCGTTGGCCATCATGGTGGTTACGCCGGCCAAGAGACCGAACAAAGCGGCAAACCACCACCAAGCGGGAACCGGCCGGTCTTTTTTGCCGTAATTGCGCCAGAAGTTAAGGGCCAGCATCACCAGAACTATTCCGCCGATTATCGGCTTCAACTGCTGGTCGTTAACCCTCCCCAGCGCAAGATAACCCAGGAAAACACCGGCCGCCGCCCAGGGCAAAAGGCAAACTAACTTGGGCCACACCACGAAACGACGGTAATACCCGACCGCAAAAAAATCGGCAAAAATCAGCATCGGCAGGACAACCCCGGTAGAGGCGCGAGCCGGCAGCACCCAAGCCATAAGAGGTACAGCCAGAATTCCAGTACCGGGCAAACCGGTCTTGGAAAGACCGATCATAAATGCCGAAAGCGCCACCACCAGCCAACGGTAAAAAGTTAAGTTGAACATAAGCCCCGATTTAATACCTTTCGGTATAGAGTCGCCTCAGGATAGATTAATAGATTTTTCGTCGGGTTAAAATTATAGCACAAATCGGGGAAATTTATTTTTTACAACGACCCCGTATTATGTTATCATGATAGTATTAAAGTATACTCTAAAATTTTGAACGCAAACTTGAAGCGGAGTTGCGATGGCCAACCTATTTGATATCCGGGAGATGCTAAAAATGGCGGTCCGGGAGGAACAGACCGGCTACGATTACTACCTTTTCCTTTCCCAAAATGCCCGGGCCGAAGAAGTTAGGAAACTGGCCGAACGACTGGCTGGCATGGAACAGTATCACGAAAAACTATTTACCGGACTGCTTGATTCTCTGGAAGATTATCAACCGGTTGAAAACTATCCGGGCGAATACGAGTCCTACCTGAACGCGTTAATGGAAGGCCGCATGTTTCCGGAAGAGAATAGAGCGGAATTCATGATTGAAGCGGCAAAAAAAGATGACCGGGCGGCAATAAACATTGCGCTTATGTTTGAAAGAAGCACCCTGTTTCTCTTCCGCGAGGTTGAAACATTCGTACCGGGAAAAGATTTAAAAACACAGGAAATCATCAAAAAAATTATCGCCGAAGAAAAGCAACACCTGATAGACCTTTCGATAATGAAGAATAAATTACGTTAAAACGGCCTTTATGTTTAAAAAGATTATTAATTACGCCTTTCTTTTCGCTTTTTTTGCCTCCGCTTTCTTTTTCTTCAGTGTAAAAAAAGGCGGGTTTTTTTATACCGACACCCGGTCCATGGAACCGACTATTCAACCCGGGGACAAAATGGCACTGATAAAAACAAAAATTTTAAAAAGAAACGATATCGTTGTTTTTAAAGACCCCGAAGATGCGAAAGGATACCTGGTGAAGAGAGTAATCGGACTGCCCGGGGATACCGTGAAAGTGAGTAACGGACAACTCTACCTGAATGACACACCGATGAATGAACCCTACCTGAAGGAAAGTTTTATCGTTTATGTATACGTCCAAGCCCAGGTGCCGCCCGGCAATCTTTTTGTGCTGGGAGACAACCGGAATAATAGTGAAGACAGCAGCGTTTGGGGATTTTTACCAAATGAAAATATACGCGGAAAGATTATCTTTCGCTACTGGCCCGCAAACCGCCTCGGCCGCATAAAATAAAGCGTGTCATCCTGAGCGCAATCAAAGAATCTCAACCGTCCTATTCCAGCCTTATTGACCCGTTCTGCGAGTTATAACTGAACTTCATCCCTTCCGGCGGCTTCGGCAATTCCTTAGTGTATCCCTTTTCCACCAATTCCTGAAGTGAAGACGGCCAGCGCCCCTGCTCGGTCTGAAAAGAGGTAATGTCGTGTTTCAGAGAAAGAAGAACGTCGAAAGACTTAGCTCTCTGATAGTTCTTCCCCATTACTCCGCCGTATTTCTGAATGGCGTTAGCCGGACTCAGGCCCTCCTCAGGCGCCGATTTTTTACCGCAGGAAGTAATTCCAATCGCCAAAAAAATAACCGCCAAAATCAATACACCGTTTTTCATCTTTACCTCCCACCTCCCCGCCCAACCCTTATAATAATTATCTTACCCGAAAAATTCATCTTCGTCAAAATATCCATATCCGGATTGACGAAAAGACGCATTTCAGGGTATTCTAAATAAGTTATTTGGACGCAGATTACTGCAGATACAGATTAAAGATCATTTTATAGAAGATATTCTTAAAAGAATTATCATTTAGTATTATCCGGTTGTTTCTGCGTATATCTGCGTCCCGAAAATGTTTCTCGACAATTAAATTATGGAAAAACAATATAGCGCGAAAGAAGTCGAAGAAAAATGGCTGAAAATATACCGGGAAAACGAGTTTTTCCGCGCAGACGTTGATTCCCCGAAAAAATCGTTTGTCATCGTCATTCCGCCGCCCAACGTAACCGGAGTTCTCCACATCGGCCACGCCCTAAACACCACTATCCAGGACGTACTTATCCGTCAAGCGCGGATGTCCGGCCTTAACACCCTCTGGATTCCGGGAACCGACCACGCCGGTATCGCCACCCAGAACGTAGTAGAACGTTCTCTTTTAGAAAAGGGCCAAAAACGGGACGACCTGGGCCGGGATAAATTTATCGAAAAAGTCTGGCGCTGGAAAGAAGAGCGCGGCGGAACAATCATTGAACAGCTGAAAAAACTGGGCGCTTCCTGCGACTGGCAGAGAGAGCGTTTCACGATGGACGAAGGCCTGAGTGCCGCGGTCAGCGAGGCATTCGTTTCCCTCTACCAAAAAGGGCTTATTTACCGGGGAAATTACATCGTCAACTGGTGTCCCCGATGCACCACCGCCCTGGCTAACGAAGAAGTAGATCACGAGACAGAAGAAAGCCATCTCTATTACATCCGCTACCCGGGCGAAGGAGGAACCGAAGGCGTGGTCGTAGCCACAACCCGGCCGGAAACCCTCTTCGGCGACACCGCAATCGCGGTTAACCCAAAAGACATCCGCTACAAAAAGATAGTTGGAAAAAAAGTTTTCCTGCCTATCCTGAACCGCCTGATTCCAATCGTCGCGCACCCGATGGTGGAAAAAGGGTTCGGCACCGGAGCGGTTAAAATCACCCCGCACCACGACCCCAATGACTTTAAAATGGCTCGTGATTTAAACCTGCCCGGTATTACCGTTATCGACGAAAAAGGAATTCTCACTAAAGAAGCCGGTCCCCTGGCCGGAAAAGAAAGATTCGCGGCCCGGGAAGAGACCGTGGCTTTACTCAAAGAAAACGGCCTACTGGTTAAGGTTGAGGATTATCAGCATAGTGTCGGCCGCTGTTACCGCTGCGAGACCGTGGTGGAACCGTATCTTTCCAAACAATGGTTTGTCCGGATGAAACCACTCGCCAAGCCGACGCTTGTCCTGGCAAAAAAGAATAAGCCCAAATTTTATCCGGCCCGCTGGCAGAAGGTTTACCGGATGTGGCTGGAGAATATAGAGGACTGGTGCATCAGCCGGCAAATATGGTGGGGACATCGCCTGCCGGTGTATTACTGTCAGGGGTGCTTAACCAAAAATGTAGGGGCGGGGTTACATCCCCGCCCGCGGGAGGGGACAGAGCCCCTCCCCTACACAAACGAAAAGGGAATAATTGTTTCTAAAACGAAACCGGACAAGTGCCCGAATTGCGGCTCTATCAACCTGACTCAGGACCCGGACGTCCTGGACACCTGGTTCTCTTCCTGGCTGTGGCCTTATTCCGTTTTGGGCTGGCCGGAAAAAACTAAAGACCTGGAGATATTTTATCCGACCAAAATCCTAGTTACCGCGCCGGAGATAATTTTCTTCTGGGTCGCGCGAATGGCCATGTCCGGCCTGGAATTTACCGGAAAACTGCCTTTCGAACAGGTTTACATACACGGTACGGTCCGGGATGAAACCGGCCGAAAGATGAGTAAATCATACGGAAACGTTATTGACCCGCTGGAAATAATCAATGAGGTCGGCGCGGATTCTCTCCGTTTCAGCCTGATTTCTTTCGCCAGTCAGGGACAGGACCTCTTTATCGGCCGTAAGAGCTTTACACTGGGCCGGAACTTTGCCAACAAAATCTGGAATGCGAGCCGCCTGGTAATCGGGCGGGTAAAAGAAGAAGGTTTGAAAATAGACGGATTGCCGGATATCGCTACGCTTACCTTCAGCCAAAGATGGATACTTTCCGAATTCGAAACATGCCGGCGTTCAGTTGATAAAAATCTTAAGGCGCTCCGTTTGAATGAAGCGGCGGCCGTGCTTTACCAGTTCTTCTGGCACACTTACTGCGACTGGTACCTTGAAATGGTCAAGATAGACTGGCAGGAACGGAAAGACAAAAATTCTCTTGCCTGCGCCATCTTTGTGCTGGAACGCTTTTTACACCTGGTTCACCCTTTCATGCCCTTTATTACCGAAGAAATCTGGAACCGGCTGAAAGAAGAAGGCCTGGTTCAAGATGAAGCAAAATCTCTTTCTTTAGCCACCTGGCCCCAGGCCATCCGCGGCCATCACCAACCGGCGCTGGATTTCAGGTTCAAATTATTAAAAGAAGCAATCACCGCCATCCGGGACTTGAAGCGGGAATTCGGGGTTCCACCGACGCAGCTGGCAAAAGCAACCATATGCATCGGTCCCGGTGAAGAATACACGTTCTTTGAAAAAGAAAACTGCCAGAATTATGTAAAAAAATTATCCGGTCTGGCCGAACTACAGATTGTTACCCACCACCAACGGCAGGATATGGAAGCCAACCACCTCCTCACCCTGGGCGAAGTTTTTCTACCTTTAGCCGGTCTCTTCGACCCCGCCAAAGAAAGGGACAAACGAAACAAAGAACTTGCGGGATTAGAAACGGAAATGGCTAAAATTACAGTTCGGCTCAAGGACCGGCAATTTTTAAAGAAAGCACCGCCGGAAGTGGTAAAACGGGAAAAGGAACGTCTGGAATTAATGTATCTGAATAAAAAAAGAATAAAGGAACAGTTGTCGTTTTTGAAATGAAAAAAGCGGTGGTATTCGGCGCCGGTAATATCGGGCGGGGTTTTCTGGGACAGTTATTCTTTGAGTCCGGATACGAAACCATCTTTGTGGAAGCGATACCTTCAGTTGTCGAACTGTTGAATAAAAACAAATCTTACCCGCTCTGGGTCGTTTCGGACGGAGAAAAAGAAAAGTTTGAAATCAGAAATGTGCGAGCGGTTTCCGCCGGCGATGGGGCCGCGGTCGCGGCAGAACTGACTGAAGCCGACCTAGCCGCAACTGCGGTCGGCGTGGGGAATATTCCGAAGATTGCCCCGCTTTTGACCAAAGGAATCGCGAGACGGGCCGCATCCAAAAATCCCCGGCCGTTAAATATCATCATCTGTGAAAACCTGCTCTCCGCCGGTAAAACCCTTAAGTCGGAAATCAGGCAGAGCCTTCCGTCCGATTTGTATAACTATCTGGACGAAAAAGTCGGAATGGTGGAGACGGTAGTCAGCCGGATGGTGCCGCCGGTGCCGCCGGAAATGAAGAAACAGGAACCGCTCCTGGTCCTGGTGGAACCCTATAAAATCCTGCCGGTAGCAAAATACGGCTTTAAGGGAAAAATTCCGGAGATTAGCGGATTCCTACCGGTGGAAAATATCCAAGCTTATGAGGAACTGAAACTCTACGTCCACAATTTGGTTCACGCGGTTTGCGCCTATTTCGGTTACCTGAAAAACTGCCGATACATTTGGGAAGCGGTCGCCTATCCGGAAATCCGCAAACTTTTGGAAGGAACGCTGGAGGAGGCTGAAACCGCTTTAAGAAAAAAACATCGTTTCTCAAAAAAGGAACTGCGCGATTACAGCAGTGACCTGTTGCGGCGATTCGCCAACAAATCCCTGGGCGACACCGTTTACCGGGTGGGGCGGCAGCCCCTGCGAAAACTGGGACCCAAAGACCGGCTGGTTGGGACGGCCCGACTCTGCCTCGATTTTAAAATTGAACCTAAAAATGTAATTTTTACGATTGCGGCGGCCCTGTGCTATAATTATAAAGAAGACGAGGAGGCCGTTAACCTGGCAAAAATGATTTCCGAAAAAGGCGCCGGTTATGTCCTCCGGAAAATCTGTAAAATCGAGCCGGAAGAACCAATCTACAACGCAATTTTGGAAAGGTACGACGAATTAAGGTGTCATTCTGAGCAATAGCGAAGAATCTAATTCTTAACTGCGGGATCCTTCGCGATCACGGTTCAGGATAATAAGAAAAATACAATAATTATGAAAGCAGCGATGGTTCGGGGGATTGAAGATCTGGTTTACGGTGAATTTCCGCAGCCGAAAACCGGTAAAGGAGAATTATTGCTGCAGGTTAAGGCCTGCGCGGTCTGCGGAACCGACGTCAAGGTTTACCATTACGGCCACCGGCTCATCAAATTTCCCCGGATTACCGGGCACGAGTTAGCCGGAGAAGTAAAAGAAGTGGGCGAAGGCGTCTCCGATTTTTCGGTGGGCGACCGGGTCCAAGCGGCCGCGGCCATTCCCTGCGGTGAATGCTACTACTGCCGGTTGGGCATCCAGGCAATGTGCGATAATCTGAAAGCGATCGGCTACCATTACGACGGCGGATTCGCCGAATACATCCTGTTGCCGGAACGGGTCTTGGCAAACGACTGCGTTAATAAAATCCATTCGGGACTTCCGTACGAAGAAGCGGCCTTGGCTGAACCCATCGCCTGCTGTATTAACGGACAAGAGATAAGCGGTGTCGGAATCGGGAATTCAGTCCTGATAATCGGCGCCGGGCCGATGGGCTGCATACACGCCCAATTAGCCCGGGTCAGGGGCGCTTCTCCCATTATCATATCAGACGTAGACGACGAAAGACTCAAGATGGCTGAATTCACCGGCGCCGACCGTTTTATCAATCCAACGAAAGAAAAATTGGCTGAAGTTATCAAAAAAGAGAACGAAGGCCGGCTCGCGGACCACGTAATCGTGGCCGCCGGTTCCGGCCAGGCACAAACCCAGGCGCTGGAAATGGCTGCCAAACGCGGCTCGGTTAATTTCTTCGGCGGCCTGCCCAAAACCCAGCCCACCGTCAGCCTGGACACCAACCTCATCCATTATGGTGAACTGAAAGTGGTCGGCACACATGGTTCCGCGCCCCGCCATAATAAAATAGCGTTGAAAATTCTGGCATCCGGCGCAATTAACGGTAAAGATTACATAACCAGTGTTTTTCCTCTGGCGGAAATCAAAGAAGCGCTGACGGCCGCGGAAAACTGCCGGGGACTGAAAGTTATCGTAAAACCCTAAAAATACTCGGGTATCTGGTTCGCGGAACACTCTGCGTGCCGGACAAAACTACGCAACTCGGGAACGAGCCTCTCCGTGTTCTCGCCTAAAAGTCATGGCGAGCCCCGGATACTCAATCCCTCGTGCTGCTTGTTTTGTTTCCGTCACTCCGCGAAATTCCGATGTACCAGGCTACCCTCGTTGCAGAAGAAAAACTAAAAAAATATATGAAAAAGATAACCAAAAACGAAGCGAGACATCTATTGAAACAGATGATGCAAATCCGCCAATTTGAAGACGCCATTATGGACCTTATGGCGCGTAACATTGCGGAAGGCGGCTCGCATCTTTACGCCGGCGAGGAGGCCTGCGCGGTCGGAGCGATGGCAGCCATCCGCGAAAACGATTACATTACCAGCACGCACCGCGGCCACGGACACGCCATCGCCAAGGGCGGCTCCCTGCCGGAACTGATGGCGGAAATTCTGGGCAAAGAAACCGGCGTCTGCAAAGGCAAGGGCGGTTCCCTGCACCTGGCCGACGTCTCAAAAGGAAACCTAGGCGCCAACGGCATCGTTGGCGGCAGTATCGGAATCGCGGCCGGCGCCGGACTTTCAATCCAATTACGCGGCACCAACCAGATTGTCCTTTGTTTCTTCGGAGACGGCGCAACCAACACCGGCCTCTTCCACGAATCGCTGAACATGGCCGGCAAATGGAAACTGCCGGTTGTTTTTATCTGTGAAAATAACCTTTACGGAATGTCTGTTTCCGTGGAACGCGCCTGCGCGGTAAATGACTTGACTAAAAAAGCAGTGCCTTATAACATGCCGGCGGAATGCTGTGACGGCATGGACGTCCTGGCGGTAAAAGATATGGTAACAAAGTACGCGGCGACGGCCCGGAAAGGCGACGGACCGGCTCTCATCGTCTGCAACACTTACCGCTATTACGGCCATTCCCGCAGCGACCCGCGCGCCTACCGAACCAAAGAAGAAGAAAAATCCTGGCGCGACCGGGACTGCATCATGGCGTTCAGCCGGAAGATGCAGGAACAGACCGTCCTGACCGAAAAAGAGGTGGCGGACCTGGACAAAGAAGTAACCGCTGAACTGGAAGCGGCAATTGACTTTGCCATTAAGAGCCCTGACCCGAAACCGGAAGAACTCTACCGGGATGTCTACTATGAAATGTAGTCGCCAACCTTGGTTGGCTCTTTTAACAACGCCAAGCAAACTTGGCGACTACAATTCTTTTAGCGAGGAGTGCAATGCGTGAAATCACCTACCGACAGGCGTTGAACGAAGCGCTGAGTGAAGAGATGGAAAGAGACCAGAGCGTCTTCCTGATGGGCGAAGATATCGCTGTTTACGGAGGCGCGTACGGCGTAACGCTAAACCTGATGCAGAAATTCGGCGAGAAACGAGTACGCGATACCGCCATTTCGGAAGCCGCCATTATCGGCGCCGGACTGGGCGCGGCCATCACCGGCATGCGTCCGGTCGTGGAAATCATGTACATAGATTTCATGGGCATCTGCCTGGAACAGATTGGCAACCAGGTTGCTAAAATCCGTTATATGTTCGGCGGTAAGACCAAAGTTCCCCTTGTCATCCGGACCGAAGGCGGCGCCGGTCGAACCCTGGGCGCGCACCATTCCCAGAGTCTGGAATCATGGTTCCTGCACGTCCCGGGTTTAAAAGTCGTCATTCCGGCAACTCCGGCCGATGCCAAAGGACTGCTCAAGTCCTCAATCCGGGAAGATAATCCGATTCTCTTTATTGAGCATAAGATGCTCTACAACGTTAAAGGTCCGGTCCCGGAAGGCGAATACCTGCTGCCAATTGGCAAAGCGGACGTAAAACGTCCCGGGAAAGACGCAACCGTAATCGCCTATTCCCGGATGCTTTATTTTGCCCTGGAAGCAGCCAAAAGACTGGCGGAAGAAGGAATCGAGGTTGAAGTAATAGACCCGCGCACGCTCCTGCCCCTGGATATGGAAATGATTTCCGAATCGGTCCGGAAAACTCACCGGGCGATAATTGTGGAAGAAGGCACCAAGACCGGCGGTACCGGAGCGGAGATTGGAATGCAGGTTATGGAAAATTGTTTTGACTATCTTGACGCGCCGGTCCTGCGCATCGCAGGCGCGGACGTGCCGATGCCCAAGAGTCCAGTCCTGGAAAAACTGGCCATTCCCGACGCGGACCGCATATACCGCGAGATAAAAAAACTAGTTTCATAGTCGTCCCGCGTCCCGTATGCATCAAACGGGAATCTACACCTTAGATGCTTGGATTTCCGCTTACTGTCTGCGGGAATGACATCAAAGATGAGGTAAAATTATGGTCAGAGAAATAATCATGCCCAAGCTGGGCGAGACGATGGAAGAAGGCTACCTGGCTAAATGGTTTAAAGAAGAAGGCCAGAAAGTAGAAAAGGGCGAGCCGGTCTTCGAGGTAATGAGCGACAAGACCAACTTCGAGGTAGAATCGATACACTCCGGATTCCTACGTAAAATTTTAGTTCCGGCCAGCGATAAGGCAATACCGGTTACCTCGGTGGTCGGATATCTGGCCGAATCCATGGACGAACCGCTTCCGGCAATAACCACTCCGCCGCCTACATCTCTCCCGCCAGAGGGGAGAAAAATTGAAAAAAAATCTTCTCCATCACTTTCATCCCTCCCTCTAGAAGGGGGAGATAAGGTAGGAGTGGAAACAAGACCGTCCGGTCAAATCATCGCCTCGCCCTTGGCCAAAAAACGCGCCCGGGAAATGGGAATTGACCTGAGTTCCGTCAGCGGAACCGGACCTAACGGCCGAATTACCGAAGAAGATGTGCTGAAAACCGCGCCCGGTAAAGGAACGCTAAATCCGGAAACGCCGGGAACTAAAAAACAACGGCTGTCACCCCTGCGCCAGATTATCGCGGACCGTTTGAGCAAAAGCAAGGCAGAAATTCCCCATTACTATCTGCGCAAGGTAATAGACGCAACCAACCTGAAAGCAATCAGAACGCGCCTGAAAGATAAAGACCCGGATATCACCTATACCGATGTCTTGATTAAGGCGGTGGCGGAAATTCTGGCTGACTTTCCGGAAATGAACGCCACTTACGAAAATAAGGAACTGACCATCCACCCGGAAATCAATCTGGGATTAGCGGTTGCCCGAACCGAAGGACTGATAGTACCAATCTTAAAATCAATCAACCGAAAAACCTACCGGGAAATTACCGCGGAACGAAAACGACTGGTTGCGGAGGTCCGGGATAATAAAATACCCAGAGAAGACCTTGAGGGCGGTACCTTCACCCTCTCCAACCTAGGCGCTTACGGCCTGGACTCCTTCTACCCGATAATCTACCAGCCCCAGGTAGTAATTATGGGCGTGTCTGCCATTAAGGACGGTGTGGTCGCGGTCAACGGTAGTCCGGCAGTCAAACCGCTCCTGGAAATCACTCTGGCCTGCGACCACCGGGTCGTTGACGGTTCGTACAGCGCTCGTTTTCTGCAAAAGCTGCAGGAAATAATTGACCGTTTGAAGACATAATAATGTTTCGTACTATCAGAGAAGATATCAGGGGTGTTTTCAGCCGGGACCCGGCTGCCCGCAACATCGTTGAAGTCCTGCTCTGTTACCCGGGCCTCCACGCCATCTGGCTACACCGCGCCGCCCATTTCTTCTGGCGCACCGGCTCCAGGACTTTCGGACGCTTTATCTCTCACTTTAACCGGTTTCTCACCGGCATCGAAATTCACCCCGGCGCCATGATTGGCCGGCGGTTCTTTATCGACCACGGAATGGGCGTGGTAATCGGGGAAACAACGGAAATCGGAAATGACGTCCTCCTATATCAAGGTGTTGTCCTGGGCGGCACGTCCCTCGAAAAAAAGAAACGGCATCCGACCCTGGGCAACAACGTCCTGGTCGGCACCGGCGCGAAAGTCCTGGGCCCGATCACTCTGGGCGACGGCGCGATGGTTGGCGCCGGCTCGGTGGTAGTTAAAGATGTACCGGCAGGCGCCACCGTAGTCGGTATCCCGGGCCAAATCGTGGAAGAACACCGCAAAATCGGCTTTGACCTGGAACACGGTAAATTGCCGGACCCGTTTGCCGAACCCCTGCGCATCCTCTTCAAAGAATGCTCTGATCTCCACGAAGAAGTAAAGAGCCTGCAGGAGGAAATAAAAAAAATCAAGGAAAACAGGTAGGGGGACAATGTTGAAAAAAATAATCAAAATTGGCCTCTTGCTGGCCGTCGTCTTCTGGGCTAGCCTCGCCCAAGCGGAAGTTTATCGAGTCAAAAACGGCGACACTCTAGGCAAGATTGCCGGTAAATACCGGGTGAGCGTCAGCCGGTTAAAAACTTGGAACGGATTAAAAAGCAGCCATATCTACGTCGGCCAAAAACTTCAAATAAACCCGAAAGGAAAAACAAAAAACACAGCCGTAAATAAAAATTACACTCTCCGCAAGGATTATTATGTGGTCCGAAAAGGAGATAGTCTCTCCAAAATTGCCGTACGTACCCACACCACGGTCAACAACCTGGTAAAATTAAATCACCTGAAGAGCACCACCGTGCGGCCCGGACAGCGGCTTCTCATCCGGACGCGTAAAGTCAAAAAAGGGCTCAGTTCCAAAACCCATACGGATACGCCTCCCCTGATTGAACCCACTTCGATTATTGAAGGCGAACTTACCTTCTACACGGTCAAAGAAGGCGAAACCCTGGAAAGCATCGCCCAACAGTACGGTCTTACCCCGGAAGATATTCGGGAAGCAAACCTGATGCCGGAAGGCAGCGAAGTAAAAAAAGGACAGATTCTGGCCGTTCCCCAAAAGGATACAGCCGAATAAATTCACAACAATCAAGAGGAAAAACGATGGGCTACCTGTCAAAAGAAGAACGAGACAAGAGGTTGGATAAGGTTAGAAAGATTATGGCGGAAAAAGAACTGGATATCTGCCTGGTCTATTACGACGAGTTCAACATTGGAAACGGCTGGTACCTGACCGGCTGGTGTCCCCAATTTGAAAGCGGGGCAGTTCTGGTGCCCGGGAAAGGCGAACCGATGATTTTAGGCGGCCCGGAGAGCGAACCATTCGCGAAACTGGACAGCGCCATTACTGAAACCAGAAATTTCCCGGTCTTCATGGTACCGGACGAAGAGTATCCCAACGCCACCATTATTGATTTTCCTAAACTTTTCACCGAACTCAACTCCAAAACCGGAAAAGTGAAACGGGCCGGATTGGTCGGCGCCGGCCGGATGCCGGCCGACTGCCACCGACAAATCTCCGAGGGTTTTACCGGGGTGAAATTAATTGACATTACCCGGGAATTCGTGGAACTGCGGTATCTAAAATCCGCTTGGGAACTTGCCCGGATAAGAGAATCTTTCAAATTAGCCGACTTTTGCTACGACGCGATGAAGCAAAAGATAGCGGCCGGTGTTTCCGAAATTGAAATTGCCGCTGCCGGAGAATACGCGGCCCGCTCCCGCGGGGCCAGCGGTTTCGGTTTCACTGCCATCGTCGGAAGCGGAAAAAGGGGTAACGCGGTGGTACCGACCGCCAGCGCCAAAAAATTAACGGACGGGGAGATGGTGATGGTCGGACTTGCCCCCAAAGTACAAGGTTATGCCGGGGTAGTCGGCGATACTCTGCCGGTATCCGGCTCTTGCACCGCAAAACAGAAAGAATGCGTGAAACACCTGAAGGAAGCATTCCGCCTGACCAAAGAACAACTGGCGGCCGGCCGGACCGGACGGGAAATAGATGCGCCAGCCCGCGCCTATTTCAAAGAACACGACCTGACGCGTTATTTAGTCTGCCCCTTCGCGCATACCATCGGCCTGCATGAAGCCGAATCTCCTTTTTTCGGTCCAAACAGCGATGATGTTTTAAAACCAGGCATGGCCGTTTGTGTTGACATCAGCTTCTTTGGACACCCGGAATTCAACGGCGCCCGGATTGAAACCGGATACGAGATAACAGAAAAGGGCGCGGTGCCGTTCAGCCCAAAGATGGACCAACTCCTGTCTAAATGAAAACAATAATCCCCGTAGAACCTATCGGCCTCCCGAAAGGATACCCGGCGAAACTGACTTATCCGGAAATAGCGGAACGGTTTCAACAATTGCTCGGCCCTTTTAAAGACCCGTCGGTCCCGCTCCAACTTCGCGTGACCGACGAAAAAGAACTGGCCGGCGGAGTCATCCGCCAGCGCGTTGAATATCACGTTGACCACGATGAAATCGTACCGGCTTTGCATCTCTTCCGAAAAGATATTCCCGGCAATGCTCCGGGTGTGCTGTCTATCCACGGACATGGAGGCGGTAAGGATACCTGTTATTATATTTTCCCTGTAGGCAAGGAGTATCAAAGCCACCCGGACTGTAACGACCCTTTTCAGTACAGTTACCGCGCGGCCCTGGAAGGTTTTCGGGTCCTGGCACCCGACGCGCTCTGTTTCGGAGAAAGACAAATCCGGTGGGGCCTCGCAACGGAATTCATGGACGAAATTAACACCCACGAGGAATTTTGCAGCCGGGGAAAAAGTCTGGCGTGGAAATCGGTCTGGGATAATTCCCGCGCGGTCGAAGCACTTGAATCTCTCGGCGCTTCCCGTGTCGGCGCGATCGGCTGGTCCGGCGGCAGCACGCAGGCGTACATTCTCGCGGCGGCCAACGTAAAAGTAAGAGCCGCGGCTTGCTTCTTAAGTTTCGCCACGCTCCGACACCAATTCTACCAATACCGGCTTGGGCACTGTTTCTACCACTATATTCCGAACATGGTGAACGCCGGCATCGACTGGGACCAAGTCGTTTCTTTGATTCCCCCGCGCAAAATATTTCTGGGCTGGTGCGCTCTGGACGAAGGCAGCCCGGAAGTTATGTACCGGGCCTTTGTGGACGCAATCGAAAAAAGGTGCGGCGCGGAAGGTTTGAAAAAATCCGTCTTTGTGCACGAAGAAGCCAAAACCGACCATACAATCACCTCCGGCATGCTAACCGCCGCGATGGAATTTTTGAAGGGTTACGTAAAGTGAAAAAAGGAGAACCGCTAAGATGATTACCGGAAAAAAGATAGGCGCCGCGGTATTGGGTCTCGGTGAAATGGGCGCAACCCACCTGCAGTCGGCCAAAGATTCGCCCTGGGTTGATAAAATCGTCGGCTACGAACCGACATCGGAACTGGCGCAAAAACTCGGTAAAATACGGGACGTTCCCGCCACATCCGACCTGAACAGCATACTCAACGATCCAAACATACATCTTATCTATATTGCCGCGCCAAACGAAGTCCACACTGAATTGGCGGTAAAGGCGCTGCGGGCCGGTAAAGCGGTGTTATGTGAAAAACCGATGGGGACAACGCTGGATGAAGCCCGCCGGATGATTCAGGCAGAGAAAGAAACAGGCAGCTTTCTGCAAATCGGGCTGGAACTTCGTTATTCCAAGCTCTACCTGAAAGCAAAAGAGTGGATTGAGCAGGGTCTTATCGGAAAACCGCTGAATTCTCACTGCGACTATTACTGCAGCGAGTTTCACAAAAAAGGAACCTGGCGCAGCAAAGGCAAAACCACCCTGATCGCGGAAAAGCTTTGCCATTACCTTGACCTTCCCCGCTGGTGGATGGAAGACCAGGTAGAGAATGTTTATTCCGTCTCCGCGCCAAACACGGTTATGTACTTTAGCCATTCGGACAATCACCAGATTACGTACCGGTTTAAAAACGGCGCGGTCGGCACCCTGGTTTTCTTCATGCATACGGCCTCGGTTTTTGACGGCGACCCGCTGCAAAACATGCAGGAGACGATATCCCAACAGGCGGACGACGGACACCGCCTGACCTACATAATCTACGGCACAAAAGGCGTAATTGAAACCGACGTGTTCCGGCGCCGGGCGCGCCGATGGGAACTCCGGGACGCTCCGGAAAAACTGGAAAGCGTACTGGTCGAAACCATTACCTATCCCGGGGAAAAAGACCTGGAGTGGACACACAACGTACATGGCCAGGGCGTTGAAATCTCACGCCTGGTTGCCCAGGGACTTCCGCCGGGTACTTCGGCTTCGGATTCCCTGGAAACAATGAAATTGGTCTTTGCCGCCGAATTGGCAGAACGCGAAAACCGTATTATCCTGATGTCCGAACTGCGGGATTAAAAACATCGGCTAACCCGGATGGATAAATACCGTGAATTGCTGAGGTTGAAAAAAGGCGCTTTGCTGGAAATCGAAAAAGACGGACTTTGCTTGGCTCCGGACATGGGCGGGCGGGTCTTCGCGTCTGTCTGCGGCCTGACGATGCACCGGATTGACCTGGATAATACGGCAAACCCAAACCAGCCGTTTAATAATTTCGGCGGCGCCAATTTCTGGCCGGCCCCGGAAGGCGGAAAATTCGGGTTCAATTATCGCGGAAACGAATGGTACGTTCAGGAGTCAATCAACAACCAGCCGTTTACGGTAACATCTTTTAACCGCACTTCGGCCCTAATTGAAAAAGAGGCCCAACTCCGGAACCGGGCCGGTAAAATTGTGGAAACCCGGATAAAAAGAAGGCTGACATCCTCACCCCTGCCTTCTCTTTTTCGTAACTGCAGTTTGAAAGATTC
>Ga0172380_10002250_pt1 | contig 30569 bp, 51 predicted proteins | sample Leawe162metaG_FD_119747 | JGI IMG/M metagenome (GOLD analysis project Ga0172380, IMG submission 119747) | Leachate microbial communities from a municipal landfill in Southern Ontario, Canada - Leachate well 162 metaG | ecosystem: Engineered > Solid waste > Landfill > Unclassified | place... | reverse complement strand
CTAACAATGCGTATAAAACATTGCTTAGTTTCGTGGTGTGCTATAAGTAATCTCTGTTTTAAAGTCATATCTAAATTTTTAAATTAGTGTTTCAATTCGCAACGTTTCATACGCTCGCCGTTAGTAGCAATGCCTCGTAGCATCTAATCAACGGTAGTGGTTAATCATTTTTTATTTGTTTTTTGCCCTCGCACAGATAAAGAATAAGTATTACCAATCTTTTTACAAGTTACTCCTGTGGCTAATCTTTTTTCTTTTATCTGTAACAAAATTGCTTGACGTGTTACACCAAGCAATTTTGCATATTCTGTTACAGATAATTGCTTCATTTTATAGTCATTTCAATTCTAATGTTAGCAATCATAGCACCATCTGTTGTAATAAAATCCATTTTTTCTCTTAATTTGTACTTTTTCAAAGTAGCAAAAGGTGTTTTAATTACAAAATATGCAGGTTTTTTATAGTCAATAATAATTTCGTACCCCAAACTTTTTAATTTTTTATCAATATCAAATTTAGGTTTTTCATTGGTATTGTTAAAAAAATCAAAAATATCTTTATCCTTTTTTGATGAAGGATAAGCCAATTTGAAAAGTTCAGATTGCTTTTTGTGAAACTTAGCACTTTCTTCTTTATATATTTTAAGTGCTTTTTCATTATCAGTAGAAGTAACATCACCTTCTATTTCTACTACGTGAAATTTAATTGTTTTCATTTCTTTTAAAATTATTTTCTATTGCAATATTGCACTACAAAAATAAACATAAATTGTCAAATAGCAAGTAAAAAGATAAAAATATTTTCCCTCTCTAAAAAAACAAATAAAAAGTTCGGTATTTAAAATGAACGGAAGTGAAGGCACAGCTACTAACATGTTGTATATGTCAGTTTTGCCAATTGGCTTTTGTGCTTTGAATTGGAGCATGTGCGTGGCAAAACCGAACACATACAACCAAACGTTATATCAATTTTAAAACAGCCTCTTTAATGTCATTCAGTAAATCAATTGTGTATGTGTATGAATCCAATAGATAAACCCAGTCCTCATTATTAGCATCGATTGATATAATGTCCAGTGAAGTGCTTCCAGGCCTATCGGAATCACCTGAACCAATTATGGGATCTTCCTTTTCATACTCATAACCCACAATGACAGGCTTTTCAAGTATCTGTATAGTAACAGTATCTTTTGTCATAACGATAATCCTTTAATTGGCCTTCTGGCTGAAGCTGGATTTATGCCGGCCTTATAGGCCATTAGCAATCCTGCAGCTTCAATGTAATTGTCAACAATAATGAAACTTTCAGGCATCGGGTCATTCAAAATTGTTTTGTTTTCCCGGACGGCGATAACCTTAATACCATTAAGTACACATGCCTGGTGAGGTTCACCATAAACATTAATTGGCGTTATCATGAAATCAATATCATCAACCGATAATCCTTTGTTATAATCAATTGTTGGCGCTTTGTGTAAACCTTTTAAGATGCAATGTAAATAACAGAAGCTTACCATTTCTGCACTCATTCGGGGATCCACTATCTCGTCAAAATCGGCCAGATCATAATCATCCCAATTAACATAAGGAGAGTGAGCGACCGGCTTATCCAAGGCATTTGCTATTAGTTTGGAGGTAATTGCCTCAATTCCACCCCAGGGATTAACGCCTCCATTTTTCAGATAGGTTAATTTGGTTTCGTGCTCAACAAATATAGAAGATTGAATTGCCATTGCGTCGAACTCATAGGCCTCAGATTGTTTTACTAATTCCTTGAATCCTGTAACTTCGCCGTCCGCTTTCCCTTCTTTATTATAGAAGCCAGTCATTTTAAGCGGTGTTTTTAAAGGCATTATCTGAATATCTGCACCTATTGTAGTTCTGGCAGCATTCACGGCATTGACTGTTAAATTATCAACAGGCTCGTTTACCGCTAATAGGATTCGGTTATAAAATACTTCCTTTAGGAAGATCTCTCCGCGCAAAAACCGGTCCAGAATACTACCCTCTACGTAAAGGGTATTCTCTGTCATTTCATTTATATCACTGGCATTGACCACATTTGGATGAACAATAAGTTTATCACAACATGAAGCGATAATTTTTGCAACGGGATTGCAGTCTCCTGCATGGCCCCCAATTTCGGCACCAAGACCTGTTGGAACGATTAAAACTACATTCATAATCTATCTATTGTTAAGTTTTGGACTACAAGACCTTCAAAGAAAGAAGCAGTAAATTTCAATGCTGCTTTATCATCAAATTCCTTACAGGAGAATATATTAATATATACATTCTTCAATATGTCGAGTGTATGAATTGTAATATTACTTGTAAGGATAAATTGTACAGCACTCGTGCCGGTAGTATGTGGTTGAGTCTGTTTTTGATCTTCCGGGACATTGTAATCATCCCACCAGGTTAGTTTGGCCCTTTGCATGTCTATTAATTCACAAAGCTCCACAAAATACCTTTTAAGATCTTTGCGGTTGAATTTTTCGGCATTGCATTGATGCAGGTCAATGATAAGTTCTTTTCCGTAGTTTTCCATAATTATTATTGAGATGTAGATTTGAAAACGTATTGGCATTATTTTACAGAGGCAGTGATGATCGGAAAATATTTTACGCCTTCTATTTCTATTGGGTCAGAGCCGATACGCATGCTGACGCTTTTCTTATCAGTCTTTAGATGGAGAAAGATCTTATTGGTAAGAGATGCACAGTTAGCCATTAAGCTCTGCATATTTTTGGCATCTTTATTTTTATTATGCAGACGTAATACTAACTTGTGCCCCCCGGCATCTGCTTCACCTTTACGAATGAACCAATCCATTGGCCTATCTTGATCGAAGCTAATTATAACTTCATCACCTGGTTTGATATCAATTAGTTTACATGCTACAACCGATACTGATATCACCCCTTGTCTGGTAATGTTAATTGTGGATTGTCCTTTTCTTCCTGACAATTCTGGATAAAAATCAACGATTTTCATTTCTTTCTGGATTTTAAGGTTTGTAAATACTTCTGAATTACTTTATTGTATTGCTTTAAAGCACTTTTTTTGTTCAGCGCTGATGCATAAAATAATTTTGGGTCATAATTTGTTTTCTGTATTTTAACAGGTTTTCCAGTTGTATCGACTGCAATTTCTTTAATAGTTTTCACCTGCAATATTTCTAAGGTCTCTGTATTTACAGAAAAAAGGAGATGGCCGGGTTTTACCGGCAATCTCCCTATCATTTTATACTCCTGTTGCTGTTTGGCAACAATCTCAGTTTCGGGTTTTCCTATTAATAGGCCCCCGCTGTCAAATTCTTGCATTTATACCCTAATTGTTTTGTATTTATGAACAAAAAACCTACGGTAGGCCGGAACATCAAAAGGGACCCCGGTCTTTGTAAAGCCAACTTTTGTACAATTTGGATACCCTGAATTCCATACGGATCCTATCTGACTTATAGAATAACCCTTCTCAACAAGATGTTCTACATATCTGAATGCTATTAGATCCTGATTTTCTTTTGTTGGACTCAAATATTTGCCAGCATATCGGTGGCACAGTTTACGCCAGGTTTTAGGCATGAATTGATATGCTCCGTATTCCCCTGATCCGCCATGTTTATAATAATTACCACGACTTTCAATATGCCTGATGACGGCTGTTATTTTATTAATTTTGAGGTTCTTAGCCTCGTAGGCCACTATTGCTTTTTGGTGCTCAATTCCTCTCATGAGCCAGATGTAATCAAAATTCGGCGAATAGCCTCGAAAAGCAGTGGCAAGTACTAAGATAATTGTGAAAATTGCTTTCATGATTATATAGGATTTTGTGAATAATACCAGCGAGGAAGATCAATTTCAATAATCTTTTGACCTCCATACTGGGATAACATTGATACCCCTTCCCAAATGCCAGTTGTCATGGATTTCTTGATCCATTGGAGTTTCTTTATATAGTCTCTCCTGCCGGCTAAAATGCATTCATCTTTGGGTATGAAATATATAGCATCGTAAGGTGGTTTATTTTCCACACATACAAAGTAGAAAGTGTCATATCGTTTTTCTTCGGTTAAATTTAAAGCAGCATTAACAATGTCAATTTCCATAGCTGCCTGTATATGGTAGCCCTGAACTTCCAGTTCCTTCCCAAATTCATCGGGTGATATTTTATCAGTCGATTTCAGGTCCGTGAGAAAATTGCCAATCTTTGAGCCTATATCGATACGGCAAAGAAGCGGAATGTAATTCCATCTTTCTTTATCTGTCATTGCCAGGAAAAATTCAGGTTCAAAATCCACAACCTCAATGAATTTATCTTCTTCATCGAACTTAGCAAATGCTAGAAAAGTAGCTTCAACATAACTTTGCTTTATATTAAAAGTAAATTCAAAATCAGGCAGGGAATAGATGGAATCCCTCATTGCCTTAAGTTCTTCAAATTCATTAGGCATCAATAATATCTTGCCTGGGTTACTTGCAGAAAGGCCTTCAATAATAGATTTATTGAATTTATCCTGCAGATTTATTCCACCGTCTTTGTTCTTTTTTGGATCATTACCAAAATCATCCCATTTAGCGCTAACGTATTCCTTGTAAAATAACTCAGGCTGAAGTGATATGAGGTGAAATGCCCGACCCATTTTCTTGGGATCCGTGTCACCTTCCGGATGTTCTTTGAAATATTTATAATGTTTGGGAGATTTGATCTTTTTGGCTTTGATACGAGACGGGCTGATCCAATGGATTACGCCTCTGTATTTCTTGAATTGTTCTTCGGTCAGTAACATAATTTTATGATTAAGGGTAAACAAATGTACTCTTATCTTTCATTATATCCAAACTAGTTTATATGCGATTGATAATATATTTATATCGTAGTATTAACGTCATGTATTAAGTGACTAATAGACAATAATAGTATCTATTCGAATAATTTAGTTTGAAGTTGCTTATTGCCTACCTTTTTTTCAAGATATTTCTGTGCAAGAAGCTTTATTCTGGTCTCATCTGAATATTGCTCTTGTATGCCAGAATCCAATGGATTCATTATACCATGGGACTGTGAAGCTTTTATTCCAATCATATCAATAATAAGCGGATCGGATCCACAATCAGTTACCAAGAAGATTGCCGTTACCTGATCATCCTGGCCATCACGATTAACTCTACCAATAACCTGATCCATTACCATGGGTGACCAGTCTAATTCTGCAAATATAACCGTGTTGCATCTTGACTGTAATCCATCCAGGCCAATACCAGAACGCAGGGATATTATAAAACAATTTGTTTCACCATTGAGAAAAGCTTGTTTTGCTTTTTCTTTTTGTACCGGAGTCTCACTACCAGTATACATTACCGGTTTATATTCTGCAAGTCCTTCGAGTAGTATTTTGTATACCTCACGATGCCAAGCCGCAATGATAATAGGCTCATTATTTTCAAGCAATATTTTGCAGTATTCGACGACTCCTCTTGCCTTTGCAATGCCGGTTTGTTGCCTGACAAATATATCCAGATCCCGGGCGGCAACTCCGCGCTCAATAAATGAACCCGTGGTTACTTTTATTGCCAGCTCTATTGCAATCTCGTCCGCCTTTTTTACAGTCTCGGCATCATATTCGACAGTATGTATTATCTTGTTTATTGGCGGCAATTCCCGGCCCACATCTTGACGAGTTCTTCGCAACATCAAGAAATTCTCTCTCAAATATGTTCCCAAAGCCTGGGGATCTGTAACGCGATTATTTCTACCCCAGCTTGAAGTCCATTCTCTTATAAAGTCATCCATTCTTCCTAATGCGCCAGGTTTTATTACATCAATAACATTAAAGATCTCATCACCATAGTTATAAATTGGCGACGCGCTAAGGCCTAAGCAATAATTAACACTTTCAGATAATATTTTTGCAGCTCTGTATTTAAAACTTTCCCGACGCCTTAGTTCCTGGCATTCATCATAAACAACTGATTTGAATATATTTTTAACAAATATACTGGTCCATCCTGAAATACATGAATACTTTGTGATATATACATCCGCTTCCGGTAGGTTATATGGTGTAGTAACTTTTATGATATGTACCCGTAAATTGGTGAACCTTTGGATCTCGTCTTTCCATTGCTTGGTTAGGTGAGTCTGAACAACTACCACGCCAGGTAAGGTCTCAGGATTTAACATTGATAAAATGCCTATCAAAGTCTTACCGATTCCTATTGCGTCACCTATCAGGAGCCGCTTGCACTTCAGATATACTTCCATACCTTTAACCTGGTAATCCCTGCCGACATATCCATTTTTGAGTTGAATATGAGCCGGGGTGTATGTTGGAAGTAATATTTGTTCCAGTTCATTAACATAGGAAATATGGTTCTCCTTTTGCTGTTTCAGCTTTTTGAGATCTTCATCGCCGATTGATAACGGATATCTCTCCATGAACCAAAGAAGATCATGGCAGACCTCGGGAGAATCGATAAACTTAAAATCTTTCGCCTCCTTTGGCAGCTTATTAAAAATGGCTTTCAGCTTTATACAAATATGAGGCTCAGCCTGTCGAATGTACCAGATACCGTCTTTCAGGTCAATATTCCCGTAAGTTCTTATAGCCATGCCTTACCCAGATTTAGAACATAACATGGTTTACCGTTGATCTCCTTGGGGAAACCCATACTTCTATTGGTGACCAGGATCAGTGAATGAACATCCGGGAATTGACAATATCGTTCACATTGGCGATAAATGTCTTTTGCGCTACCAGATATTTTTATCTCAATGACGACGCCAGCCACATAAAAATCGGGCCTGTTATGCTCATCAAGTACATACTCTCTTTGCAGATTGATAAAGTCATGCTTTAATTTAATAAATATTGCTTCCTGCAGGGCCTTTTCACTATTAAGTGGAAATCTGGTACCCGATAGTAATTTGTAAATTGAATTTACACGACTTATTTGTATTTCACTTTGGTCCATGATTGGTTTAGATGAGTTAATACATATTCCTGTGCCAGGCATACTGGTATATTCATTTCTTGTAGGTGGAGGTGAAAACTACTATCGGCATGATATTGCGGATACCTGGGATCAATTTTGAAATTTATCCGGAGTAAAACATCGCGGCGAATAAGCAGGCAGCCAAGGCCGATCTGATTAGCACGTTTTAATTGTCCGTTGAATTCATGAAAGCTTTTTGTGCTTTGCATGGGAAAAATTTGCTTTTCATATCCAACTATTTGAGAATCGAACTGTAGTATATAAGACAGGAAGCTGTGACCTATAAAATATGGTAGGCCAATTACCGGCTTTCTGAATGCTAGAAGATAATCAATTGAATCATTCCTGAGTATGATATCAGATTCCAAGCTTAACAAATGGGTGTATTGTTCGGATATTGCCTTTTCACGAAGATACTCATTACAGTTAGCCATAATCTCAATTAGGTTCTTACCGGTCCGCAGATGTGTCGCTGGGTATCGCTTCTGGATCTTTTTAATATACCCAGGATCCTCCGAATTATCTATAAATAGAATATCAGCCAGGTAAGTTAACCTGGCAAGTGACTGACAAAACTGATCAAAGCAATAATCCTTTGCTTTTGCAGTTACTATTCCTATTAAAACTTTAGTCTGCATTACATTCGTGGTACATGTGTATCTATCTTTTCAGTCAAAACATTCTTAATCATTTCCCAACTCTGCATTACATCTCTATCAAGTGAAGTTGTTTTGCCTTTACTTTCGAGAGTTCTTGCGACTAATCTTAAAGTATCTTCAATCCGTTTTGCCTGAAAATCATAAATTTTTAGTTCTTTCATTCTATTTAATTTTGAGTATATCTTTGTTTGTATATTTCAAATATCTGTTCTGATGAATACCATTGTAGCCTATCATCCTTTAAATAATCCCAAGAATTTTCAGCATCTTCTCGCAAACACCAATAATAGTCAATAATTTTATCCTTTTTTCTTATTTGAGGTATGGCATTTTCTGCCAACCATTTAATTAATTTAAGTTCCATCCCTTACATTATTTAACTCCATTCAACCAATCCCATGGGATTAACCCAAATGCATCAAGAATAATAGCGATAAGCAATATGATTAAGCCTATTAACAACATCCTTAACATTGTTTTCATATCGTTCTAATTATGATTATTATAAAGAATGATGCTTCCACTCTGAGCACCCTTGTTTTGCCTTATTCACTTTTGGATCACGCATTGTACATTCCTTTTCATGAATACAATATCCGCAGCCGATTTGTTGTGAAATATCGGATGCATCGAATTCAGATTCAAGATATTTTGATGGTGAATCTTTAATGTTCAATAAGTCATAGACCCGAAAGATGGTATCTCCTTGCCACCCTTTATGCAATTCAAATACGCAAGTTTGAATCCTGGAATAGTTGAAAGTTTTTCTGGGAAGCGATGTGATTGATTTCAGGCCAAATATTTTCATAGCCCTCAACCGGACATCAGAATCCGTTATAGTAAACCATGGCATCAATGCAATAATATGATCTGACATTTTCATGCATTCTGTCAAAATATAATACCCAAGCCTCATGCCCTTTTGATCAAACCCTTCGGGTACATTAAATGCATATTTCGCTGAAAACGGCGGGTTCATAACCACACAGTCGAATTGAGAGCGCTGCTGCAGTTCAAAAAAGTTATCCGGAGCCGTAACCTGATATTGTGAGAGATATTTTAGGATATTACCTTCACCTGGCGTAGGTTCTAAAACGGTAACGGTACCTGGTGGGATCAGTTCGCACATGAATTTTGCAACGTCCAATGGTGTTTGAAAAGCAAGTTGAGCCTTTTTTTCAGCTTCAAGTTTAGGACAATATGGGTCCTCAGAGCAATTTCCTTCCTGACAATGTTTCATTTTCAATGAATTAATATTTTGTAAATCAAAGTTTTCTTTGGATACCATATATAAACGGTTGAGTTACCCTTTATCAGTTCTCCTTTGCTGAATGTGCAATTGATCTCGCCACCTACAAACTTATAGTCATCCGATGTTTTACAGAGCTCAGTTGCATCACTTAACCTGATAACACTTACTGAGCCATACTTTACTTTTACATACAGATTTAAAATTGTGTCTGTTCTAGTTGATAATTCACGCACCCTAACTTCGGAGTTATACCATCCATCAGGTATTGTAGTCTGGCCCTGTGCGGTGCCAGAAGAAAATATTACAAATGCCAGTAATAACATAAAAATCAATATTAGCCCACCATAATACTTCCTGAATAATTTCTGAATAGGGCTTAACTCTTTAAATTCTGTTTGTGATTTAAAGTGCATGAAGAACTGGCCAAGACAGCCACTACGTTCTGCTTTTGGGATTCTTGTTTTCATAAATATTTGTGTTTATGTTGATTAATATTTTTCAGGACTGAGCCTATTTGTCATTATCTGCCAAGCGTCCTTTTCTTGGCCTTCCAATGGATACACTTTAGCAAACATTCCATTCGGGGTGAACTCTACTATCTTTACTTTGCTCCAATTTGCTAAATTGGCATCCAAAATAACTGTGTTACCTGGCTCAAATCCATGCGGATTATTCTTAATCATATACTTTATTCTTTTATTTACTGCAATGTTAACCTTTTCAGCAATAGTAAGATTCCCGACCTCTTGATTACATTTTTCATGACAAAGGACCATATTTCCTATAGTATTTTTACCACTAGCAGACAGCGGGTTTAAATGCTCAATAGTAATATCTATACCAAGCGGCCATCCACAATAGAAGCAATCTGTACCATCCCTTTTTTTAATAAAATCCTTTTCCTTCTGGTAGTTTTTTTTCCTACCTACATTCTCTGGTTTTCCACACCAAGCTTTATTTTTATTGAAACAATCGATAGTATGTGCGGTATATTGATTTGATACCTTACCGGATTTATACAATACACCAACTTCACGAGCTTTGAACCTCAATAGTTCATAATCGTTTGTACATGGAATAATCTCAGCCCCCCTGTCAGTTATCCACTTCTTGAACCGCTCTAAATCAATGAAAGATTCCGAAGGTCTTAGTCTCATAAATTAATATTATCGAGTGAACTGATATCGCTTTCTTAGATCCTTTTGGTATTCTACAATCTTCTTTTCAAAATCATTAATTTCATCTTTTAAGATTTTGGTATCCCTACCTTCAGCTTCATATTCACGGATGAATCGGCGATTAATGATAATCTTTTTTTGACATTCGTAGATAGACGAAATCAAGCTTTTAATGTTAACGTTTTTATCGATCATGACTATGTTTTTTAGTACGTTTCTTACTACGGACGCTGACTTCAATCATCATAATTTTATCGCCACCTAGAATTTGACTAGGTTCCACTTCTCGGCTCCAAACCTTAACAGCTTTATATCTTGTATTGGCTGTAATTGCTTTTTTGATATCTGATTTGAATGACATAATGTATGATTTATTTAATGCAACAGTTCTTAAATTTCTTCCCGGATCCACATGGACAAGGTTGGTTGCGGCCTATCTTTTGTTCGGTTCTTACCGGTTGAATGTCGGCTTCACGTTCTTTCTTTGTAAGACCACCATACCTAAGATCCTCCATTTCTTTATAAAAAGACTCAGGATATGCTTTTATTGTTAAAATATCCGGTCTGGGGACATCTTCGAGTTTGTCCAAAATCTCTTTGTAAGTATCTATATTTGATTCATCCAGAATAACTATTTCTTTGGTCTCATTTTTTGCCTTTGCAAGATCTATGGCAGCTCTTAAACCTGAACCAAGTCCTGATCCGCCTACAACCAGTATAGTATTTTTTTTATCCATAATAATTAACCTATTGAACTGTAATATGCTAGATTATACACATCGAATTTCTTACTGATTATAATAAATTGAAAATCAATCTCTGAATTTTTGGCCACTGAATGTACGAAAATAGCATTATGTTTACCGCCCTCTATCATTTCTCCTTTGATAGTCTCATTCTCCTTGAAGTATTTTTCAAGTGAATTCAGCAAAAGTTGCAAATAATCATTTCCTAATGATTTGATTATTTTATTCTGGTTTCGAAGTGAAAATCTCATGGCAAATTCAATATTTTAAATACTATTTATTTTTTATTATGAATCTCCTGATTATTTTAGGATAAGCGCGTTAAGATATAATGCAATTCCCATCCCAATCTCTATCATAGCACAAAAGAAAAATATACTCCAAAACTTTTCAAATCCGAAAAAAAGGCATATTATAAAGCCGCTACCGAAGATTGTTAAAAACAAGTAAAATAATAACGTTAAGATCACTAATATTTTATGTAGCATTTTACTCTCATTATTTCTTTATCGTTTCATATAATTCAGCCGTGGTTCTATTACGCCACCCAGACTGAACCCATATCCCATTATGAAATACCCAACCCTGTCTTTCGGCTTCGACAAGAACCGAATCCAAATCCTCTGGAAAAAAATAATCCTGATCTTTGATCAAATCAAACTCTCTAAGCTTCATATAGGCTTTATCGCCTTTATAGCGTTCACATATATCTTCTATAAGGATCTTCTTTAGATCTGAATTTAACTCAACCTCACTGAGACCATGAGTTTTTTCATCCAATCTGGTCCACCGATATTCACCCCATCCTGTGTCAGGTGTACGATCCCTGTGAAGGCCATAATTACCCCTCATATCTTCATCATACTTGGCTTCAAGAACCGGCTCAATTCCGTATAATACTTTAATTTTCACGATCTTTTTGTTTTTGTGATTCAAGAACCATATCATCGACTATCTTCTTTATATAGTCCGGGACTTTATTAAGTTCGGCCTGTATTTCTTCCATTGAGCTATTCATAAGATATTTATGAAACCAATAAAGGAAGGCATATTTAACCGGAAGCACCGAACGGTTGAAACTGTTTAATTGATTTGATATACAATATTTAAGATAATCACCCTCTGCAGGAAATAAAACATCATTTCCTTGCCCTTCACCCTTGTTACGACTTAGAAAATCATCATTAATAGTCTTTTCAAGATTGCACCAATATTTTTCCAATACACTCTGGGCAGTCTCTCCATCCTTTTTAGGTAATTTCTTCTCGGCTTCAGGGAGTAATTCATCAGCATAAGTTGCACTAGGGCTAAATATACGCTCCCACATGAGTAAAATTCTGGCAAAATCATCAAGGGTAAAAGCATTAGTCTCAAGGCCTCTCCTGTAAGTGTTTTTATAACCAGTCTTGAATTTACCATCTATTTCCAAATGAATTGATATAGAAATACATTCTTCACGTGGCTTAGCTCTTTCATATATTAAGCCTTTATCCTTTAGCGCTTGAAGTACATTTTGGAATAATTTCTTATCGTACCCTTCATTTCCGACAGCTTCCGTCCATACTGTATGGAATTGACCTTCTGTTAATTTTCTCATTACTTTTATGTTAAGAATTTCATTTTCTGTTCAGCAATCATCTTTATAGAATCAGGTTCCAAAAAGTCCTTAATTCTTTCATTCATTAGGCAGATTGACTTTATCATGTTGACAAAGAATTCGGCCACATTCTCAGAATAATCAAGCTCTTTTATATCTGCATATCTGGGAGGTTCTATACAAGGAACAGCATCAAGCCAGCGAAGGAAATAACCATTCTCCTGCGCTTTTTTTGAGATCTCGCTATCCTCATGTAGCTTAGCATACTCAATTTTCACCTTACCACTCCTATATTGATAATCCCTTCTAACAAAAGGTTCAACATAAATCTGAAATCCAAACGGTGAATTATGAGTTGCATCAATATCAACCGTACCATAGTGCCACTTGTTTCTTGTATCTTCTGGATATCTCATGTCAGTCCATTCAATACCAGGATTAGGAGCAACATTACCTTCCTTATCAAAAGCATAAGAGCATTGTGTCTGAATAACATACTTAATGACTATCTTTTCAGAAATCATTTCCCGGCTCATGTATGTCAAACAGACTTCTTTTACCTTTTGTGCAAGCCCATCACATGTTTTGTCTGAAAAATAGCCTTTATTGCCAAGCTGATTATTAGAAAGATCAACTCCGGCATCCTGAAATAGTTTTGCTATGTCGATAGGCAATGTAGTAGTAAATGTACCGTCCTTATTGACATAAATGTCATATTTGAACTGTAATTTACCGCCTTCTTTTTGATCAATTGTGATCTGTTCTGTTCTCAGTTTTGACATGAATGTTATTATTAAATTGCTACTTTTCTTGCCATCAGGATCCCTCTCAATTCATCCACTACCGGTGCAATTATCTTCTTAGCCCATTCAGGTGGAACAGCATTGCCTATTAGCCAAGTTTGTTCCTTCCTAGTTAACTTAAGCATTGGATGAGTGAAATAACCTTTTGGGAAAGTCGATATATCTGATAGCTCTCCTGGATCCAGAAATCTCATTTTAATATCAAAATCAATTAAACCTTCCTGGAAGGCGGTTATAAGTGACTTATTGTTTCCGGTTGTGACGGATCCTAACGGAGAGCCAATATCTTGATTCTGACTTTCCGGATTACCGCCACTATTAAAATGAGCTGTTATAAACTGGTTTTTTTCTTCAGTTGTCAAAGCGCCAAGAGGGTCATTAACACTATAATTATTTGCCCCTGGTTCTCCGTTGCTGTTATACTGTTTTGATATGAAATTAGCAGTTACAATCGAATTATGATCAATTGTTGTGACAGTTGGTAACGGCCCATCCAGTGATTCAGCATTATGCCCCTTGCCGGAGAAATGTTTAGATATAAAGCTAGTAGACACAAGATGCTTTGAGTTTTCACATGTAATAGTATTCGCTGGGCCGTTTAGATCATGGGCCGTATCATCGCGGCCATGGTAATCAGCCAGAAATTTCTTTTCAATTGTAACCAAATGTTTTGTCTGCCATGTAAGCTGTGGAGAAAGAGGATCTTCGATTTTATCATAAATATCCTGCCTGCAGTAGTCCTGCACAAATTGCATCTTCTCGATTTTAATCAACAGGTGCCGGTCTTTGGTCGAGATTGTATGAAGCGGATCATTTATTGATTGCGATGTAGTACCCTGGCTGTAATAATGCATTATGAAGTGCTCACTAAATAGATTCATAACTTCGTACATTTCCGGGACAAACTTTTTGATACCGCCAGCAATCCGGCGAAGGGTATTCGGTGAAAGCTCGTGCCTTTGATTCTTTCGTACATTTGGATTGAATTTCCGGCCAAATATGCTATTACCTTCATTCTTTAAGTCGATATAATCCTTACATGCAACCCACTTTTCGAGACCATTGATCCCGGTTTTTGAGTGAGTTGGCATAGGCCAATTCACTTTCATTCCAAGTTCCTTTCTGGTAAAAAAAGCAAAATACCGGATGCGCCTGGTAGGTATACCATCGTCCGCAGCATTTCTGATGCTTTCATGATAATCGTAACCCAAGGCACAAATAGTATTTTTCCACTTTTCGAATTCCTGACCAATTTTCTTTTTATCCGGTTGTCCATCTTTACCAAGTGGTGACCATTTCTTAAATTCGGGAACATTCTCAATGCCTATAACAAAAGGACTTAGGTGTTTAATATATCTGACAAGCTCCCAACCCAGCATGTAACTACCAATGTTTTTTTCGCCTCCACCTTTGGCCAAACTGTGTTGAGTGCAATTGTGAACAACAATACCATTTGCTATGTAGCTTTCATCTTCTTCAATATGTAAGTTGAAAACTTGTTTTATTTCATTTGTCTCAGTCATTTCCCTGAGTTTAGTCCAAACATGATCAACGTCTTTAAGATGTTCGACTTGTTTTGGATACACAGCCCATAATATTTTGTATTGCTCTCTACAATTAACTTGCCTACCTTCAATTGGATTATTTCTTGCTTTAATATTATATATGTTTGCATTATAACCTAAAGATTGAGCTAATAATTTCAATCCGATAGCAAGCTTTTTAGAAACCGTTGAACATTCGATTATTCCCTTTTTACGATTATTATATCCATCTGATGATATATACCCATCTAACAATGATTTACGCCATTCTATATTCATACCTAGAACCCATCCAGGAATAGTTTTACCATAAGCGTATTTGCCAAAATTATTTTCAAGCCAATCATATAAACCTGTATGACGTGCCTCAAATAAATATGCGGTTCTTATTTCTCTTTTGTAGAATTTAATTTCGCTATTACCAGGCTTTCTACCTATAGGTAAAAATACATTCAATCTTTTTTCAAGGTCTTCCTGTTTATGGCCTCCACAACTGATTGTTATTGTCTTTGTATTACCCCATGGTGTTATGCTACCATCTCCAAGCCATCTACCTATCATCCACCAGAAATTATTACTGAATTCAAATCCGCGTCCACCAACATTCGTTAATTCACAATGCTCAAAGTGAATAGGACTAGCAAATAATGCGTCACTAGATAATTCAGACAGTTTTTTCCACTCCGGATGCTGTAGCCTTCTTCTGTAAGTACGATTAGGATTATCCCATACATTTTTGAACGTATTACAATAAAAAGGATGTTCAGATGTTGTTTCTGTTCTGATTAAACCTTGACCCTTAATAATAACTGTTTTAGATTCTTTGCTAAATATATTAATAACTTTTCTCCATCTGTTTTTATGGGTGAGAACATAATCGTTTATAGTGACTTCGCTGATAGGCACATTGCCTCTCTTAGTTAATATTAATGTATCAGCTGTAAAACATTCAATCGATGCCCATACAAAGTCAACTGGTTCCATTTCGTGCTCGTCCTGTTTGTAGATATCGGACCAGTAATGCTTAACTCCATGGTGATTGAAAATATTGGTTCTGATGGCAATTTTATTGTGATTGAGGACCCATTTAACTTTCATTCCTTCTGTTTTAGACATAGCCTCGGTTACGCCGCCGCCACCTGCCAGAAAATCTCCTGATGTTATTTCGTATTCCTGGCTCATTTAACCGCCTCCTGTTCCTTCATTCTTCTACATATTTCATCAAATGCATCAAAGATGATATTTAACCAGGGATTCAATTTCTTACACAATGGGATACTTCCACTATCAACATTTGGACGATCATATCCTCTGTAAGCATGATATATGTATTCGTATTCATCGTCAGTATATGTGAGTAAGTCGGTATACCATTCTTTGAATTTATCTAATTCAGCACCTTCATATCCATAATCTTCCAGTCCTTTGTCAATAAGCTCTTGTATTTCCTTTGCTGTTTCTTCCCCATCGTATGACCCGGGTACCTGAGAACTTAATATCTTTAATTTTTCGATCCAATAACCATCAGAAACGTATTCTTTTGGTCCTGGAACAAATGGTCTACAGAATATCCAATTACCAAAATCACCAGTTATAGATAATATTTCATCAGTATTGATAAACTGAATACGATTCATCCGTGTATCTGGAATTTTGAAGTTATCAATCTGTATTTCTTTATCACCATTCTTGTATATTTCAACAGAATGAACATGTTTACTGAAATCAATTCCTGTTCTCTTGCCGTTCATAATATGTTCTTTAGGGGTATGTACTCTTTTTTACGTAATTACACGAAGATTGTTTCAGAAATTACCATTATCTTCATCGAATTCACGACCACCTGCAGATAATTCTTTCAGGTTCTTAACAACAGCTCTGATATCATAGACATCTATTGGTTGAGCCTTTATCATTTCAGCTCTTGCCTGCATGAGTTCTTCAGTAACCGGATCCATGCTGTATATTGCAGTCGGATTTATGAATCTGGTAAATTCAGGGATCAATTTTGTTTTAGGGACATCTACTCTAAGTAGAGTTGCGGCTCCAAGAGGGAGCACAGTAACTTTCCCAGCCAATTGGTTATGGCCAAAAAGGTTAATGAGAGCGAAAATTTCGAATTTTTCTTCCATGTGATGAAATTTTAGATTGTGATAAAATATGATTCTTCATAAGATGTAATCGTGTCTTAACCGTTGTAATTGGAATATGCATAATATCAGAAATCTCACTCATTTTCAGACCCATATCACGCATAATAAATACAGATAAATATAGATTAGATTTCACATCCTTCAATTTAGATTTTATCTCTTTATATCGGGCATGCATTTCAGCAATCTTTGAAATATCATCGGATGTATAAGCGAAATTAATATCTTTTATATCTGATAAATACACCTGTTTATTTCTACTCTTTAATCTTATTTTATCAATATATAAGTTATGCATGATAGCACACCCCCATTTTTCGAGTTTACTATTATTTTTATAAAGGTCTCGCTTCTCAAAGATCATTAAAATTGCATCATGAAGTAAATCTTCAGCTTCGTTAGAATTATTTTCTGTCAAATAAAAGGCGTAATTCCTAAAATGAGGATATACCTTCATTATGTCTTCATTGGTAAAACCCATAAAATCACCGCGAGGCCTTTAATATGAGATTAAATTTCTATTTCAAATTAAAATATAAACTTGCCTCAGTTACTCCACTACCTTCGATAGTTTCCCCCTTGTATACCTTGGTGATTTCGGCAGGTGTTAATTCCTTATTGTATATTTTTACAGCATCCATGTAGCACCAGGCCAAACTCCCATCAGAACTTCTACCAAGAAACAAGGGGGCGGAATCCTTGAATGGTTTGAAAATACTAGCTGCACCAGGTCTGGTCCTATCAATACCATTAATATACATTTTACCAGTTCCCGTTAGCCTGCTAGCAGTAATAGCAACATGAACCCACCTTCCCGAAGTCCAGGAAGCATCTGTAGAAAATATAAACTTTCGTCCCTCATAAGTACCATCACCAGTAACAAAACGAACTAATTTACTGATCTCATCTATGTAAAATATATACCCATCCGGATAGTATACTTTAGCATTTCCTAACAAAGCCCGCGCATCTGATTCATTATTGTACGTCTCAAAGGCAAAACATATCGTAAAAGCATCACCTAAAGGAACAATACCTGCATTGGCATAATAAGAACTAGCCTGGTAACTTATAAATTGACTTCCCTCAAAAGCAGAACCGCTGTCAAACATTCCTGCCGGATTTGATAAAGTTAGAGGATACTTTCCTGTTTCATCATTTCCATTTCCGTTGAATAACCAGCTAGCCGTTAAAAAACCTTTAGAAACTGACGTAAACACATAATTACTTCCAACTTTATTCACACCTTTTAAAATAACTGAAGGAGAAGAAAACAAATTATAGTTATTTACCTGCGCTTTAACTACTGTCCACTGACCTTCAGAAGCTATTTTCACAGATTTTATCATCGAGAAAGGCTTTGTCACCAGACCAACAAACAGCGAGTCACTGAGACTGTAAGAACCTTGTTCTAATAGGGTATCGTTGACGTATACTTGCAGTGAAGACGTGGCTACGCTAGAATATGCCTTAATAACAAGCGCTGATATGCTTTCTGTATTATTATTAGTAATACTGATATCGGAATATAACCGTTTCGTGCAGGTATCAGCAACAAAGCTATAAATCTTATTTCCACCAAAGAAAATATGTGAGTAGATCTTGCAGCCTATAATATCGTCAATAAAGATTAAGCTATCCCGATAAGCATATACCGGCCTTTTTACAGTGATCGTGGTATCGACAATGACAGGCCTAGCCCAATAAATAATTGAGTCCTTTGTAATTTCATCCCAGCGTTTCTCGGGGAGCTTTGGATTAAGTGGCCTTGGATAGAAAATGTCCTTTGTCTTACCGGTGTTATCTTTTATTGCTATTCGATAATGATAATCTACATCTGCATTAAGCTTATCCTTGAACCAAGCCACTGGAAAATGAAACTTAAAGTATCTTGATCCTTGTGATGATAAATTACCCAACTTCAAAGTGTCCCTGAACATGATTATTTTATTAATTTCCAGGTCAAAATGAATATTGTAATAATAAGCCTCTGTTGGAACATACGCATGATCACCATAGTTAAATATTTCAAATGAGAAATATCTCATAGAATCCTTTTTAGACATGCTATCCGCAGAGCTACCAACAAATATTTTTGTGCCTTTGAAGATAGGTATTGTATCTCGTCGCTCAATTGATACAAATGCTATTGTATCATTGAAAGGAACTGGTATTGGTTTAAGATACGTTACCGTGTCATAACACTTTGTCGTATTTTCACAGATGCTTTTCTTTAATGCTTCACAGGAAGTAAGCCCAAAAGCAAATAAAATGGCAATAATTAAGTTTCTTAAAGTTTTCATATCATTTATATTTTTTAGTAAAGTTATGATTTTATAACTATAAGTTCTTTGAATGATTGATCAACTTCTTTCCACTTCTGAGTACCATTCCACAGTAATGGTACTATTGGAGTAATATCCTGATAGACGTGGCAAAATAGATCCGGAAAATATTGTACAAAGCATGAATCTTCATCCTTTTTCTGCATTGGCCGACAGTCAATCAATCTTCCTACTGCAATAGCATTACCTTTATGATTACCGTTAAGTTTTTGGCTATCCAGCCTACTAAGAATTCCAAGCACTCTCTCAAACTGTTTCTCACCGCAGATATTAAATAATTTATTATTCGAATATCCCATCTTACTGCAGCAGATCATAACCAAGCCACGATAATTTGTCGGCCAGGTTCTAGTTTCAATTTTGTCATATAGCATCAGTATCCCGAAAGGATCCTTCAAGGATAATGCTAATAGTTTCTGGGTTAATAATTCATCTCTTGTTATCATTTGAAAAATATTATATAAATGATTTTTAATATTAAGAAAAGTACAGGGATCACCCAAATCAGAATTAATGTAAAAACATAATACTTAGCAAGATCTTTATAGTCTATTGCTTTAAGCTTTACATGTAATAAAAAACGGATTATCAGAATAATTAATACAAAGATGATTGGCAAGATCACTATTGATATAAATTTCAATATGTTAAAGATATTCATGCCATTATTTTTTTAGTTGATAGGAAAAACCAATAAAAGCTTCCCAGTTAATCGGATCCAACATAATCATCATTGTGAATCGTTTTGTGTTTAGGGAAACGCCAATATCAAGGCTTACTAAACTTATCCGATCAAGATCTACCATGAAACTGTTATCCTCTGTATTAAAAAAATAATTATAGTTAGCCCCAGCATAGACCGTACCACCGTATCCGACCGGTAATGAGATTCCAGATCCACCCTTAATATTATCTGTATAGAAGTCATCTGTTTTAATATTTCCACATTGGATCCTGACATAATAACCAACACGATTTACTTTCTGGTTATAAAGGATCCCGGGCTGAAGGAATGCCGGATCAATGGTAACAAATAATTGCGCCTTTGCAGAAAAGCCAATAAGGATAAAAGGTATCAATAATATGGCTTTCATGATCTTTTAGTTATTTTTAAGTATTTCTTAATCATTCTGGTTACGCGAGTTCTATTGTCTAATGAATCTTTATTGGTTAACATTTTAACAAAATCTTTGATTCCATCTACGATAATAAATTCATCAAACCTAATCAGAATTTCTAATGCTTTTTTATCCGCATCTTTTGGTGACAAACAATCCCTTCTTACAAATGCCCAAACAAGAACTAAGAATAAACCAGAAAAGGTATAATCATAAAGATTATCATTTATTTCAACAATTCCTGTCTTAATATTAACTCTTGTTGGGCAAGTGTTTATTCTTACCGTATTCTCTAAATATATTCGAACTTTACAAATTGTAAATCCATTTACTTCATAGTTACCATTTAGTAATTTTGAATATAGGCTTGCCGTTTGAAAGCATAATGGAAGGAACGGATGTTTAACAAATAGTTTTATCCTTTTTTTTGGGCTTATGGATTTTATTTTCATAACAATTAAGTATATTTTATTATCGTATAGGTAATTATAATCAATATCACAAGAATTGGAAACCAGAATGAATAACATCCTAGCCTTTTTCTTTTGATTTCAAGCCTCTTTGGGTTCATCCGAACTTGCTTATTCATATTCTGAAATCTTTTGGGTCGTATTTATCCCTTTTATGAAAGGGACATTTATTAGACATTAATTCAATTGGGAAAATGTACTTCTTCATGTTCAGTTGTATTGATTATTAATTCACGACTTTTATAAAGATCTTCATCCCATAAATGTTTAGCTACATCCATTGCGATACTTTCAGTAGAGTGATATAAATTGTTAAACAGAGAATCAAATTCAGAACTTAATATCAATTTACGTTCATATTTATCTGACTGTATATTTTTTAACCTAATATATTCTTCATCGATATGAATAACAATAAACTACCTCACAGCAAGCTGGTGAGGTATTAAACCTAAGAACGATGCACTTGACAGTACAACATAGATGGTTTTTCCGGCTGGTTTATAGCAACCGCAAGCAATGCTATGTTTTTAGCTGCATTTTCGTCAGCATCAAACACGGAATTGCAGTTTTGACAAGTAAATACTTTGCAAACCCTATTGCCAATATGGTAACAGTAATGGCACATTTTACTTGTATAGGCCGGAGGCACGGCTATCAACCTGATACCAGCCAGCAAACATTTATAGTTAAGAAATTGCCGAAGCTGGCTAAAGCTCCATTTTCCTATTCTTGTCCTGAATTTTTTTCCTTTCTTATTGGAAGAAAACCGTATGCCAGCCAGATCCTCGATAGCAATTCCTTTGCCTCCGGATTTAGCAAGCTGAACAATTTGTTTACTGATAGTATGGTTGATAATAGTGCCATGTGCCCGTTCTCTCCCGGAAAGCCGTTTCAAAACGCGCCTTGCGTTCTTCGTGCCTTTGGATTGAAGCGAACTCCTGACTTTTTGTCTTTTTTCTCTATATTCCTGAAGCTCTTTGGAATTGAATTTCGTTCCATTGCTCAAAGTGGCAATCTCAATCAATCCCATATCAACACCTATAAATTCTTCAATATCGTCAATATCTTCATCCGGTATATCAACTACCTGAAACAAGTAAAACTTATCTTTTTTGTAAACCAGGTCAGCTTCGCCTTTAATGTAAGGCAGGTACTTTGGGTTATGACAAACAAAAGGTATTTTAAACCGGCCACCAATAGCCCAAATAGAAACCATATTATTTGGCTTGTAAGTCAATATTCGACTATCATACGAGATACCGCCAACCGGCCTGAATTCTCTTTTGGTTTTCCTGTCAATCTTGTAACTATCAGCAACCTTGCTTATACAACGTATAATTACTTGGCTGGAAAGATCAAAGGATTCTTTAATTTTGTGATAAGCTTGCCTGTGAAGTTTGAATTGTTGAAAAGCCTTACTTTGCCAAGCTATATCAGAAATAGCATTGCAAGCTTTATTTGCTTCTTTAATTGTATTCAGGAGCAAATCTGCCTGTTCATCATTGGGCAAAAGCTTTATTTTCAACGTCAATTTCATATTGCAAATATATCAAATATATTTCAAGCACAAGAAGGTTTTAGTATTAACTTAAAAACGGAAGGCATTCCTCCTCGGAGCAAACTCGCGGGGTATCCTGCCTGAAAAATGAACTTTTTTATATGTACAATATCATGTTTTACTCTCAAATCCGGTAATCTTTTACGTAAAAAACCAGCAAAATTAATACACTCAATGTAGTATATTACTGTACCTTGTATCATATCTTTATAAGTCATTATAAATATATTAATATGGCTTTACAAATATATTAATATTGCCGTATGATGATGTAATATTTTGACAAATAATTTTATTAAATTGATGAAGGTAAATTAAAGAAGTTCACTTTCCTTGGATAGCCCCATATACAATTACCATCGGCATCAACATCATCAATCACTCTAATGTCCGTATCTGAGTGCTTGTAAACGTTCTCAAATTTACAATTATAATGAAGTAATCTAACAAATGCACCGATTTCATGCATGAGATCTTTATCTGGGGGGAGGTAAATGTTATCAATACCGCAGCCATAAATATTATCTTTAAACTGATTAGCTATTTCACAAATAATATTCTTTGACTGGACGACTATGTTATTGTATATTATATGGAATAATGGGAATTTATTATCAATTTGATAATTGGATCTTATTTTATACAATTCTTTTTTGTGATCACTATCATATAAAGGCTTACCATTAATATAGAAACTAACTTCTTTAGTAGAGCACAGTCTTCCAAGGCTTACGTTACAGATCTCCTTATAATCATCGTCGTATTCATAATATTTGAATATCTTCTCAGAGATGTATCCAAGTAAATAAGCTGTATACCAATACATGCGGTCAATATCCATCATGTACATTTTCCAGTTCCGGGGAATATCTTTCCATTTTAAAAAATCAATTTTTTCTTCAGGGTAAAGATTTGTTTTTTTTATTTCTATGATTTCATTGTTTCTGAGGATACCGGTTATATTTTGATACAAATCTTTTGTGATTTCGATCAATGAATCTCTAAATATCTTATTGGTAATATATCCTCTGTTTGTCTCTCTATCTTTCATCATTCGCTTAATTGAATTATCAAGTAAGCAAACACCATATCTGACCCCTTGTATAGATATTTCTTTTGATGAAGGCGTTTTAAGAATTGAGAAGCTATTTTTACTTTCACATAGATTGTTAAAAACAATGTCATAGCTGTTTTTATCTATAATATCGTACATCCTATTACCGCGATACTTCTTCTTTAATGCATCCAATGCCATGACTATCAAATATTAGATACCAACTTTTCGTATTGCTCGAACGTGATCTTTCCCTCTGAGAATAGCTTTGTGAATTGTTCCAACTTAGCTTTTTTAACGTCAATATCCACTTTTGCTTTAGCTTCAGATTCCGCTTTTATTTTTTCCCTTTCAAGTTCTAATCTGTCCTCTTTTGTGAATTCAGTTGGTTCGGCAGCCGGTGCGGCAGGTTTTTCTTCCGGTTTTATTTCAGGTTTTTCCGGTATTGGTTCAACCCTGCCTTTTGGTAATGGTATTTGAGCTTCTTCACCTGGCTCAGTGGATCCATCCTCTTTATATTTCAAATGTTCGCCACCAGAACTAGAGCTTATTATCTTAACTTTAAATTCACCTGTTTTATGTTCATATTCAGGCACCCACAAAGTAAAAAACCAATCCGATGTGTAATCACCTGATTTTTGTCGCTGCAATCGAGCCATTTGTCTAGCCCATCTTGCAAAAGATGCTGAATAATCAATTGGTTTACCGCCGTAGAATCTTTGTCCTGGCCAGATGTCTTTTGAGAAACAATAGACTTTAGGGGATACAATGGTCCATGAACTACAAAAGCTCGCTGCGTTATAAAATGGTATTGGTGTATTTATTGGTATTTCTGGCGGTATCAACTGGTGCCAGTCTGGCATTTCTTTCAGCTTTTTCTTTCTTGAAGCGCTTACCTTTTTAACTTCCCTAACATATTCTTGTATCCCTTTAAATGTGGCTTGCTGATAACCTATAGCCAGCATATAATCTATCGCATCATTGGCTTCCTGTCTTGTTTCCGCAAAAGAATCATATCTACCTGGCCAATTCTTATACAAAACATGCCTTACACGCATTACACTCCACCTGCGTGAAGCTTTACTTCTTTTCTTTTTATAAATTTTCTTAATAACCTTTGGCCGACCCTTTTTTTTCGGAGGAGTAGTCTTTTTTGGCCGACCAGGCTTCTTTTTTGTCTGTTCAGCGTCAGCAATAACATGCTTCTTTGCCATACCAGACAATTAGTTTAGCGTTAGATAAGTTGTTTGACTATTTGAGGGAATTATATTCATTCTATACTTTAATATAGGGGATAACAAAGATAAGACAGAATGCAAATATACAATGATATTAAATATATAAGATATTAACCATTATTGTTATTCTGAATTACCTATAATGACAGTACTTGCAGATATGATATTATCAATTTAATTAAGGCAGTTATAAACACCTGTTAATAACTTGAAATACATTTTTATAAATTCTTTTTAATTTCATTATAAATGAAGTATATTTGCTTCGCTTTCAATGCTTCGGAAGCTTTTTATAGGGGTGATCAGGGGGCCTGTCCGGCCTCCTTTTCTTTTTAGACACACTGTTCCCCAAATATACCTGAGAATCCAGCTTCAAATGCCTTCTTTTTAATATCGGACATAATCAGTTTAGATTTATCAGATAGGTTATTTTCTGCTATAAGACAGAACCATAACTTACAGCCCAGCGATCTGGATGTACACCCTTTATCGCTAACAAACCGACAACGCCTGCAGCAACTCTTATAATTCGAAAGTTTACCGGTCCTATATGCTATGCACGATCCTTCATCATTTAACCCGCATGGATTCTCATTTTCAATAATTTGATCAATCTGATAACAGAAATGATCGTGCAACTTTATAGTTTCACGTCGATCAATCTCTGCCTGTATCATATCAAGCTTGCTTCTTGATCGTTTCAGATTCCTTTCTTGTTCCATTATCTTGAAACCAAGGTTTACTTTCCGAATACGAAGATTTTGTTCACTTTTATCCTTTAAATCCATGATTTAAACTTCTTTGATTAAGTGAATACATTCTTTACAAAGATAATGTCCATCCGACTGGCAGTTATTAGTAGAGGGAATAGTGGCAAATCTTTTCCCGGGTGCATAGAATTCACAGATATTATCTGGGTCCCTATGAAAAGGGATCCCGGTTGGTATCTTGCCGCGTTTTACCATCTTACTCATTGCAAGCTTGGCAAGCCAGCGCCAAAAATCAAAGTCAATGTGGATTTTCATGGGCTTAATCTGGTAGTTTTACCTGATCCAGGTTAGCCTCCTGCCAGTCCATGAAGTCAGAGATCTTGTTTTTCACGCTGTCAAAGAAATCTCTGTCACAGCCAAAATCTTCACATAGTCCCTGATAAGCTTTAATGGCTTCTATGCTTGTCTTGTCTTTTGCGGTTATCACGAAAATAGGGATTCCACGGCTTTCAGAATCATCGATAACCTTCTTGTCTTTTTTTGTCATTGTATTTTCCTCCTTTTTAATGTATTTTCAATTTGCATCATTACATCCCTCTTTTATTTAATTGCCGCATTTGTAAGTAAAGATTTTCACGCAAGCAAAGCATTTCTAATGGGACACCTTTTTTATGTTCCAAGTTTCTTCCTTCCTTAATAGATTTACATAAAAGAAGACCCACCTCTATTTGTTTAGATTTAACTCTTACAAAAGGTTGAATTTTTCGTAAAAATATTTCTGCTTCATTATTCCAAATAGCCCACCTATATATCGATTTATGTTGAGGATTTCTTAACTTTGAAAAACAACTGCCTCCGCCAAAATTATCATAGATCCATTCAATTATATTTTTATCTGTCATTGCTATGGCAACTGTTAAATCGTATGAAAAGTTTTTTCTATTAGGTTTTGGTTTACCTTTTCTTATACCGATATAACCTTCTCCATCAGTAATACCAGCAGTATAAGCTAAAATTTCAATTTTCATAACTAGTTTATTAGTAAATCCAGAACAAAATAATTGGAAGGGGAGTTCTAATTTCCATCTTCATCGGTAGGTGTAGCTTTTGTTTTACGCGGGAACACCCTGATTATTCTCTTTTTATTATCGATCATTCAGTTATTTATATAGAAAGCTGATATTCGGTTTTATCAACAAATTTTTTACATGCTGCATCTTCATCCTGCCTATATGTAGCTTGCCATTTACCAAATAAAGCAACTCCTTTTGGTTTGACTCGTAGGCATTTATCCCTAATCGTGCAATTATCATTTGTACAAAACACTATATTATTTATTACCGTCATTTTCGTTTCCAATCATAAGTTCCTAATTTACAAACTTTGATATTAGGTGCAAAAACAATAATAGCCAAAGGAAGTGGAAGTCCATGTGTGGCATCACCAAATTTTGGACGACCTAAAACAAATCTTATTTCGGCTGCCTTTAAACATATATTATGCCACCAACTTGTATTCGTTCTTGCAGGTATCAAGCATACCGTAGTTACTCCAAAATAATCTGCTTCATACTTCGCTTTTTCAAGCCATTTTATCATGTCCCTTCCATAAGGTGGATTCATCCAACAAATATTATCCTTCCAACATTGAATCAATCCATTTTCAATAAGTGTAAAACATCTATCAACCTTCTTATTGTCTTTATTAGCGCATACGTCAAGTGTAAAATTAAATTCATCATTCAATGGCTTAAAAAAATCTAATGGCGTCGCCCATTCTATTGTTTTAACATTGAATCTATTTTTATCAAAGTTTGCCATTACATTGGTATTTCTCCTTTACGTGTTACCTTTATTTCACCGGTACTCGGATCCGCAACGGTTACGCTTCGCTCAGCGCCCGGCACGTATTTACGGAAACGTTCAGCGACGATCCAGGTATTCCACCAATTCCGGCCCTGATACATATTTGATTTACTGTATACATATACCTGAAAGTCCCAGCGCTCACCTATTTTCATTTCATTCACGCGGTCCGCCAGGTGGCCCCAGACAGTAATGGCAATCTCAATCTTTTTCTTACGCCTGGTCTTTTCCAGAACTACCATGAAAATCGTTTTCTCGGGATCTGGCTTCAGGATCTCGCGAATTTTTCCAGTTATTAACATAAATGAATATTCTAATTTACAATGAGTTCGCTTTGTTTATCATATCTTAATTTTTGTGCTATAGAAAGTTTTTTTCTTAATTCTTTACACAGCCACGAGTTATCTTCCTAACATGATTAATAGCATCTTGCCGGTCATCAAACAATTTAATTGCTCTTAATGCTTTGGGCTTCTTGATGGCCCATTTATCGTGCCTGGATATAATGTGATATTGTCTCATTTAGCTTCAGGTATTAAATCAATAAATTTACCTTTTAATTTGCAATCTTGCAATCTTGCAAATGCTTCCATTCCATAGCCAATCAAAACGCTTGGCGCACCAGAATTAGCTAATGCTTTTTTACCATTTATATCATGGAATGTTATACGACCTTTCAGAAACAATATGCATGATGCTTTATTCCAAACATATTTGAAAAACATATCCGTTTCTGTCCTGGCAAATATGAGCACTATTCCATCATTATGTATGGCCATTCTTGCAAGCCACTTTGAAGTAAACTTTCCATAAGGTGGATTAAGCCAAGTAAAGCCACCCCAAGGTGCCAATAATCCATTCTCATTTATGGTCCAGTAGAATTTAGCAGTTTCCCATGGCCTGATAACTGGCGCACAAGGATCCAGATCAAATGGCCCCAATGCATCAATAATTCGTTTCGGCGTTAGCCATTCATTATTTACTGACTGATGCCCGCCAATACCTTTATTTCTCATGAATTATTCAAATTTGTGTGAAATTAATACGATAGTTTTAAAATTTATTTGTTTTTAGTTTAATAATCAATTGTCAATATGATGACTGCATATTCCTCTTTTCTACTCTTATTATAAGAAGCGTTTGTAATCAATTCCGGTTTCTGCAGCTATTTCTTCAACTTTTGACCGTAAATCTAACTCGTTATTTTGTGGCAACAAACCAAGTATCTTATTATATGCATGCAATACTGTAGCATGATCATAATCTCCATACATTTTTCCAATTTTAGCTAAAGATAATTGCGTCTTATCCTTAACAATAACATTAAAAAACATTCCGACCTGTCTGGGTTCACGAATTTCTCCTTTACGTATTTTGCTCCTAATAACTTCTATCGACATGCAATATGCTCTTTCAAGTGCTCTATCGATTGCTTCCTCTATTGAAACCGGACCTGAATCAATCTTGCTAATAATATAATTATTTTCCTCTAAGGCTTGAATAACTGTTCTTGCCTCAGCTGTACATGATGTTTCACCGGAATCGTGGAATTTCATACATGCAGCTGCAATTATTGTAATCACTTTTTCAACCATTGGTAAGTATATTTTATTGGTTTCAAATCACCCTTTAAGTATAAAGGGTGCCCTGGGGATCCGTCACTGTTTATTTTAAGAGCCCATGCATCCGGGAACATTTTTATTACTTCTTTTACTCTTTCCTTTGCTTCCTTAAAGCTACCCCAACAGAAAACAACATTTTTGCATATTTTCGAGATCTTGTCGAGCCATTGGTCGTTATCAGCAATCGGGTTATCACATTTTTTCAATTCTTCAGGATAAGGAGTAACTAATGCGAAAAGGTTCATCATATAAACTCCACCATATCCGAATGTATGCGCAAATTTCTTAACCCTCCTGATGGTAGGATCATCATCCGATTCGTTTGCCGTTGACGGGTTCAAGCCAATAAATAAAATATAAGGCTTTGTTTTATCCCATATTCGCCATAAAACATAGCGATATTTTTTATCACTACTAAATTCAGCGCCAGAGAAAGAAAATAAGTCAGTCATATTTATCCTATCAAATGAATCAGGAACTTGTCATCTTCGAGCAGTGCAATAGCCCTACGATATGAATCAATTTTAGGCTGGATGTTTTCTTTATGCTGAGAGTGTAATTTAGAATCTATTTTACCAGCCTGAAACATGTCTACTGATTTGGATAAATCACGTTTCAATGTAGCAAGTTCTTTTTTAAGTAATTCTATTGGTGTCATACTACTTATCTTTAAAATATGTTCTTATCGCGTACCTGAAGTCAGCTTTCTTGACCATAAAACCTTCCTCGGTTCCATACTTAGAAATCAGTTCATCAAGATAGTCGTCATCATCGTGTTTTTTTGACTTCAAACAAGCTTGCACCACACCAAATATTCCCCATTCATTCATTAAGGTACCTGCCGTATTATCTGATGATGTTTCAATGACGGATTTTATTATGAATTCTTCCGCGTCTGTTGTTAGCATGTGTTCAGGATTCATATTTTTAGCCTCCCAGCACGTTGTATTGATAAATTATTGCAGCAAAGCCAATTAAAAGCCCTATGGACAAGCCAAAAAACACATAGAAAAATACTTTTATCTTTTTTATCCTTCTGTCCGGATTAACTAACCTAGCCCAAGCATTCATAGCCTTATAGATACTGGCACAATAATCATCATGCATTTGGTCACATTCCTTGAAGTATTTCTTCAAAACATCATGTTCTGTTCTCATTTTTTTGTAATTGTATTATGGTTAATGCTCTTTGATTATATTCAGACATAACAATTTATTAATTTTTCATTTCAAGTCGAATAATTTCTTCTTTCAAGCGCTCAATACTCTTTTTTAGTTCGGTTATCTCTGCTTTTAGCGTGACTATTCTTCTACCTTGTTTTTGTTTGAAGTGATCACCATCTGTTATTTCATCAATCAAAAGTTTTCCGACAAACCATTTTCGTTGATATTCTTCTTTCTCTGCCTTTAATCGGGTGATTTCGGATTGTAAAGGAGCGGTTTGTTGGTCGGAATAGATTTGCATGGCTTCGTAAACAAGTTCTTTATAAATATGAAATACAGTTTTAGTATTTCGTAAATCGTGTAATATTTCCTCTTTAGTCTTTACCTGTTCCTTTTCCTGCTTACCGGAAACTGATGCCTGCTCGATAGATTGCTCGTATGCGGTGAGGGCTTCCTTTGCTTTATTAATAGCCAAACTTTGTTCATGTGAAAT